>Ga0315901_10002510_pt1 | contig 25184 bp, 42 predicted proteins | sample LakEriMetagenome_10_FD_203761 | JGI IMG/M metagenome (GOLD analysis project Ga0315901, IMG submission 203761) | Freshwater fungal communities from buoy surface, Lake Erie, Ohio, United States - Buoy 2 MA116 | ecosystem: Environmental > Aquatic > Freshwater > Lake | place: USA: Lake Erie, Ohio... | reverse complement strand
CACAAAACCGCAGGGTCTCTCTTTTTCACACCCGAGAGAAATAAGAGTTAACAAAAAGCTTGTATATTTGTATAAAATAACCTATAAAAATGAGGGGCAGACCAAAATTACCAACCGAAATTAAAAAAATTCAAGGGACCCAAGACAAGCGTTGGCTAGTCGAGAACGAAATGAAGGTGCTACCTTTAGACGAAATACCACCAGCACCAGCGGGCTTTACGGGCGAACTGCAAACAATTTGGGGCACGGTTTGCCGCGAGTTGCAGCGTAACGGTTTGCTTGCCAGTTGTGACTTAGAGCTTTTGCATGGCTACTGCCAGCAGCTGCACAACTATTACTTAGCCTGCGCCAAGTTAAAAAAGGAGGGTCTAGTAGTTTGCAACCGACTGGGCGAGCAAGTGGTAAGCCCTTGGTTCAGTGTTCAGAGCCAAGCGCTTAAACAGGCTACGCAAATAGGCCAGCTTTTTGGAATTACTCCGAGCGCTCGCAGCAGAATTACAAGCAACGTGCAAAAGCCCCAGAGTAAATTAGACTTACTAAAGAAACCTAAGACGGCATGACACCAAAAGACAAAGCTAAAGAACTAGTCGACAAGTTTAGCGTCGTAGGTTTGCAACAAAGAAACGAGGGCATAGCATGTGCGTTAATTATGTGCGATGAGTTATTATGTAATTCTACATTTTTATTAAGTAATGGTGAAATTTATTTTTGGCAAAAAGTAAAACACGAAATAGAAAATTTATGAGCCCACTAGAAAAAGCACAACAGTTAAAAGAAAGTTTTAATAACTCACTGACTGCTAAAGACTGCTGTATTATTTGTGTTGACGAAATACTTGAAGCAATTAAAAGCCAACCTTATGGGCTGCAATATTTAAGTGAGGCAGGCTATTGGGGAGAAGTAAAAAAACTAATTGAAAATTTATAACATGGCAAAGACAAAAAAGGAAGTAGAAGGCAAAGCCTTTGAACTTAAAAAAGAATATACTGGTAGGCGCTACAAAATAGAAGCGCAAGGCCAAGGCTATATTATTACCATGGACCAAGGCAGCGGCTTTCGGCCTTGCGGAAAGTTTGGCCTATGGGACGAGCCATTTATTTACCGTAACTTAAAACTGGCCCAAGAGAGCCTAGCTATTTTTGAGAACCAGTGCAAAAAGTTTTAAACTATATTGACGACGTCCAAAGCGGCGCGGTCCCAGTTTGCGAGCACGTGCGTAATGCAGTTAAGCGCTACGTTAACGACAGGGCAAACGGCTGGGCTTTCTCCGAGAGCTACGCGCAGCATGCCGTAGAATTTATAGAGCAGCTCGAGCACAGTACTGGAGACTATGCGGGCAAAGCCTTTGAGCTAGAACCTTGGCAGGCGTTTATTGTTTACAACCTATTTGGCTTTCTTAACGAAGACGGAAGCCGCCGCTTTACGCGCGCCTATGTAGAAGTTCCGCGTAAAAATGGTAAGTCTACCTTTAGCTCTGCCATTATGCTTTATGGGCTTATTGCGGACGACGAGCCAGCAGCGCAGGTTTACAGCGCGGCTACAAAGTTGGACCAAGCTATGATGGTATTCGGGGAGAGCGTCCGCGTTTGCCAGAACTTACCATGGCTTAACGAGTCGCTGACAGTTAACAACTCAGTCAACAACAGGCGCATAGTTTACGGCCAGAGTTTATATAAGCCGCTAGAATGGAACCCAAACAAACAGGACGGACTTAATACGCACTTCGCTTGTATTGACGAATACCACGCGCACCCAAACGACGAGCTGTATAATGTAATTCGTAACTCTATGGGGGCTAGACGCCAGCCGCTTTTATTTACCATTACGACAGCTGGCTTTAATCGCGAGGCGCCCTGCTATAAACACCGCCAATATTGTGCAGCCGTTTTAAACGGAGGTATAAAAGACGACGCCCTTTTTTCTGTTATTTACACTTTGGACGAAGGCGACGACTGGACCGACTCAAAGACATGGGCCAAGGCTAACCCTAACTGGGGTATTTCAGTATACCCGCGCCAGTTAGAGCAAGCGCTTACTGAGGCCAAAGAGTTTGTCCATAAAGAGGTAGAGTTTAAAACTAAGTTACTTAATGTTTGGACTGACACCGCACAGACTTGGATTAACGACAGTGTCTGGAATGAGTGCAGCCAAGACGACGAGCTAGACGGCGAGGCCTGCTACGGTGGCTTGGACTTAGCAAGCACGGGCGACTTTTGCGCGTTCAGTTTGTACTTTCCAAACTTGCATGCTGTGCGTACTTACTACTGGCTACCAGCAGAGGCGGCCTACAAACGCAAAGACGCTGCGGGCCAGTCTATTCGCCAGTGGGCAGCCGACGGCTTTATAGAATTAACTGAGGGTAACGTTACAGACTACTCTTTTATAAAGGCTCGTATAATACAACTAGCTGAGCGCTACGACATTCAAGACATAGCTTTTGACCGTTTCAACTCTTCGCAGTTAGTTATTGAATTACAAAACGAAGGGCTAAGCCTCTACCCGTTTGGACAGGGGTTTGTCTCTATGAGTGCCCCGACTAAAGAGCTAGAGCGACTGGTTAAGGACAGAGTGCTAAGACATGGTGGCAACCCAGTTACCCGCTGGATGATGGGCAATGTATTACTAGCAACGGACCCAGCAGGCAATATTAAAATTAACAAGGCTAAGAGCGGCGACAAAGTCGACGGCCCCGTAAGTATAGTAATGGCATTAGGCACTTGCATGCAGGAAGCTGCAAAAGGCGCGCCCTCAGATTTTTGGTTTGTAAGCTTATGAAATTTTTAGACGATTATATGCAAGAGTATTATAACAACTTGCCCAAGTACAGGACCTACGAGGACGCCTACAACGCGACAGAGGAAAAGTATTTTGGTAAGTTTGGCGTAAGGCGGTATAAGAATTACGACGTATTTCGCGCAGCACTTAGCCGTTGGCTTTCCCAAGGCAGGAATAAATAACAATGTTAACACAACAAATTTAAGCCCGTTGTAATTTGCGCCCAATGAATTTAAAGTTTTGGCAGCCTAGAAAAGAAAAGCGAAGCGGTTTGTCTCAGCCTGCGGACTGGTTTATTAATACCTTAAACAATGTTTTCGGCTACCAGACTAAAAGCGGCCAAGCTGTTAACGACAGAACGGCTTTAAGTATAGCCAGCGTACACGCGTGCGTTAGGGTTATTGCTGACGGTATAGCGGGCTTGTCTTTGAAACTTTACAAGGACGACGGCACCAATAGAGAGCAGGTTACTATACACTACGCCACGGCGCTAGTAAACGAGCCTAACGCTTACCAAACTAAATACGACTTTACTAAATACATGGTTAGCCACTTGGCGCTTAAGGGTAACGCCTATGCGTTTATTAACAGAGACGGCCGTTACCTTGGTATTGAGTTACACCCTATTGCGCCAGACTATGTTACACCAGTAATGCAAGACGGGCAACTGTTCTACAAAATTAACTTAAAAGGCTTTCCTAATATTGTGCCAGCTGCCGACATGCTGCACTTTAAAGGGCTTTGTGGCGATGACCCACTAGTAGGGCTTTCTCCTATTGTGGTGCACGCTGAAACTTTAGGTATTGACTTGGCGGCTATTAGCCAAAGCGCAGGCGTTTATAAAAACGGAGTGCTTAAGTTTTTGCTTACCAGTGACGCACAAATTAAACCAGAGCAAGCGGTACCTTTAAAGAAAAGTTTAGACGACGTTATAGACGGGGCGAGCCGTTCTACTGTTTTGCCGAATGGTATTAAAATGGAGAAGCTGAGCCTTAGCCCAGAAGAGGCGCAGTACTTAGAAACGCGTAAGTTTTCTGCTGAGGAAATAGCCCGTATTTTTGGGGTGCCCGCTTCTATGATTGGCGCTAAAGACGGTATTAAGTCTAGCGTCGAACAGGAATACCAAGACTTTTACGCCCGCACTTTGGCGTCTTATGCTATTAATATAGAGCAGGAACTTGCCCGCAAGCTGTTAACAGAAAACGACAAGCTAACCTATTACTTTAAATTTAATTTCAACTCACTATTGAGGGCCTCCGCCAATGAGCGCGCAGACTATTATAATAAAGGCATCCGTGGCGGCTGGCTCTCGCGTAATGAAGCCCGCATGTTTGAAGACGCTAACGGCTTTGACGGCGGCGACGAGTACCTAATAGAGAGTAACTTAATGCCGTCTAGTAAAATTAACGAATACATGGACGCCAAAATTGCGCAGCTTATGAGCACCGCAGACAAAAACAATAACCCAGAGGGCACTAATAATACAGAAGTAATCTAATGAAACAAGAGAAGCGAACCTTTACAGGCACCGTAATAGCAAGAGCAGACGGTGAGAACATGCCTAAAGAAATTGGCGGAATTGCTGCTGTTATTAACTCAGTGACCGACTTAGGTTATTTCGAGGAAGTTATAAACGCTGGGGCTTTTGACTACGCTTTAAGCAAAGAGTATGACATTCGCTGCTTGTTTAACCACGAAGCCGAGTTAATACTGGGCCGCACCAAAGCAGACACCTGCAAAGTGTTTGTAAATGCTGACGGCAATTTAGAGTATACATGGGTACCCGACTACGAGAACCCTACCCATATGTCAGTAGTTCGCTCTATTATGCGCGGCGACATTACACAAAGCAGCTTTGCCTTTACCATTAAAGAGCAGACTTGGACTACTTCGGAAAAGTACGGCAATATGGGCAAGCGAGTTATTACTATAATCGAGGACCTATACGACGTGAGCCCCGTAACTTACCCAGCTTACGCCGACACTGAAGCCGACGCTCGCAGCATTGCAGCTATGCGCGACGAAGAGCAGCAAATAGAAGAGGCTAAAAGAAGCCAAGCCTCGGCCGACGTTTTGCGCTTGGCTTTATTGCGTTACCAAAATTTATAAAACAAAAAACAAAAACCATGAATAAAATTAAAGCATTGAAAGAAGAGCGCGGCCGCCTGTTGGGCGAGTTGTCTACTCTGCAAACTGTGATTGAAAAAGAGGCTCGCTCTATGGCTGACTCTGAAACTAACCGCTTGGCTGAAATCGAGGCTCGCCTTGGTGCTATTAAAGCTGAAGTTGAAACCCTCGAGAAGTTGCAAAACTTGGCAGCTCAAGCCGCTGGCCACGTTGCTAGCCGCAGCGAGGAAAAAGAAAAGAGCGAAATGGCTAAAGAGTATAGCTTTAAGCGCGCTATTGAAATGGCCGTTACTGGACGCCGCGAAGGTGTTGAGGGCGAATTTTCAAAAATTGGTGGCGACGAGTTCCAGCGCTCTGGAGTTTCTGTTTCTGCTCACTCAATTAAAATCCCTTCTGAAGTTTTCAAACGTGACATGTCAGTTACTGGCGGAACTTCTGGCTCTGAAGGTGGCGTTAACGTTCAGACTAACGTAGGCTCTATTATTGACGTATTGTTGCCTAAGACTGTTTTGCGCGGTTTGGGTGTTCAGCAGTTGTCTGGATTGGTTGGTAACTTGGATATGCCAACTGCAAGCACTGTGCCTTCTGCAGGTTGGAACACTGAAAACGGAACTGCTACTGAAAAGAGCCCCGCGTTCTCTAAAGTGACTTTCAGCCCTAAGCGTTTGGCCGCTTACATTCAAGTTTCAAATCAATTGTTGTTACAGTCTAGCAACTCTATTGACGCTTACGTTCGTAACTGGTTGCTTAATGCAATGGCTCAATCTTTGGAAACTGCTGCTATTAAAGGCGGTGGTTCTAACGAGCCTGTGGGTATTATTGCTAACAGCGCGGTTAACGTAACTTTTGCTGGTGGTGCAAGTTCTAACAGCACTAACGCTAACGGAATTGCGCCTGTATGGGCTGACGTTGTGAACTTGATGAAGGCGGTAGAAAATGCTAACGGGGAGGGCGTTGCTTACTTGACTAACCCTAAAGTTAAAGCTGCTTTGCAAACTATTCCTAGACAGTCTTCTGGTGTAGAGGGTAACTTTATTTGGCCTGCTGGCGGTATGGACTTGAACGGCTACCCTGTAGCTACTTCAACTTTGGTGCCTTCTAACTTGTCTAAAGGTACTTCTAGCACCTTGTCTGCTATGATTTTTGGCGACTTCTCGAAGATGGCGATTGCCTCTTTTGGCGGATTAGAACTCACAGTAGACCCATATTCTGGCGCTACTGCTGGCTTGACTAACGTTGTGCTTAACGCTTACATGGATTGCAACTTGTTGCAACCTACTGCCTTCGCAGTTTGTAAGGACATCGTAGCCTAATAGCTTGACCGCTTGGGGTCGTAAAAGTTCCAAGTGCTAAGGGCCGTCTTGACTGCACGGCCCTTGGGCTAAATGAAGATTAAGTTTATTGCAAACCCAACAGGAAAATTTAACCTTAGCTACAACGCTGGAGAAGAGGCTATAATGGAAACTAAGCAGGCCATGCTTTTAATAGAGGCTGGAGTTGCAGAAGAAATTATAGCGCTTACCCCTAGCAAGCCTAGCAAAAAAGTAAAACCAGTAAACCCAGAAACTGAGCTAGACGCTGAGTAAAAAAATTATGTTAGTCTCAAGACATTATACCGCCTACACAAACGCAGCCACCGACTACTTAAGTTTGGCCGACGCTAAGACTCATTTAAGAGTTACCGCTAGCTCGGACGACTCCTATATTAGTGGGCTTATTGCTATGGCTATTGAGGCTTGCAGTAATTACTTAGGCTACTCAATTAGAAAGGCGACGGCACGCTATGGCTTTGACGGCTTTACAGGCCAGCCAGCGTTAGTTAACCCTCTTAACGGTACCAATATACCAAGCGGCAATTACTTGCGCTTAAATACGCGCTGCTTGGCTGTTGGCGGTGTGTACTATGTTAATGAGTCTAACGCGGTAACTGCTTACGACGCTGCCGACTGGATAGCCAGCCCAGAGCCTATGGGTTTATTTAGCCGTAACGTATTTATAGAAACCGCACCGACGCAAGTAACTGACGACAATATAAAGTATATTGTTGAAATTACAGAGGGCTTTAACCCAGTTGGCACGACAAGCGTAGAGCCAGACACAATTTTTCCAGCGACTATTAAGCACGCTGCGCTTTTGTTGGTGGCTCAATACTACGACAATAGACAGGCAATTATTACGGGCACTATTTCTAGTGAAATGAGCTACGGGTTTCACTACTTGTTAGACGCTTACAAAATACAAATACTAGTATAATGAACGCGGGCTTAATGGACGTGCTAGTAAGTTTGCAAAGCTACACGGAAACAATAGACACCAACACAGGGGAAAAGCTGCAAACTTGGACCGAGTACGCTACGGCATGGGCCCAGCGCGTCGAGCAGGAGAGCGGCAGCGAGAATGTAAACGCGGACCGAAGAGAACACAAACAAATTGTGTTTTATACCATTCGCTATAATTCTGCCGTAGGTGTTAAGCATAGAGTAGTAGACGACAGCGGCACGCATAACATTGTTAACATAGCCAATTTACAGCGCAACTTATATTTGAAATTGCAAACCGAATTAACCCAATAATGGCAAAAGAGCAGTTAGAAAATATGGCGGAAGTATTACAGTCTTTGCATGCTATGGGGGTAGAAATTAAAAGCCCCAAGTTGCAAGACGTTATACAAAAAAACAGCGAGCCAATTATAGCGACTGCTAAAAGTTTGGTGCCTTCTGACACTGGGGACTTGCGCGACTCTATTGGGTTTATTAAAAGCAAAGACAGCAGCAACCTAGACAAAGCTTTAATAGGTTTGCGTAAAGAGTACTATAATAGTTATTTGGGGGCTATGTTTGAATATGGAACGGTAGCGCGTATACAGTCAAGCACTGGCCGCTATACTGGTAACATTGCGCCAGTTCGTTTTATGCAGCGCGCTGTTGACGCTAACGCTACCCAAGTGACAGAGAATATAATTAAAGGCGTAGACGGTATACTACGCGATTTAGCAAAGAAAAATAAATTAATATATAAATAACCATGGCAACTACTGGACCAGTAAACGGCACGCTCATAAGCATCTACAAGGATGTAGCGGGCACCTTAACTAAAATCGCTAACGCGACCTCCCACAGCGTCGACATTTCTAAGGACATGATTGACGTAACTAACAAAGACAGCGCGGGCGCTAAAGAGTTTATTGCTGGCGAGTACGGCTACACTCTTAACGTTGAGGGCATTTTTGAAAACGACAGCTCAGTAAGTACTAGCGGCTTGTCTTTTAAAGACTTGCTTACAGACCTTTTGGCTGGCACTTCTGTTACTGTTGTTATGACTACCAATGTAAGCGGAGACGAAAAATTTACAGGCTCTGCTTTTTTTAGTAGTTTGTCTTTGAGCGCACCCAATAACGACAAAGCAACTTTTACAGGAACCTTGCAAGGTACTGGCGCTTTGACTATTGGCACCGTATCGCCTTAATACTTTTTGTCTTATATTTGTGCCTATGAGCACAGAAATTAAAATAGGGGGTGCTAGTCACCCCTTATTATTTAACATGAATAGCCTGCGGAATGTTATGCAGTTGGCTGGTATGGAAACCTTCGCAGACTTAAACCTCCAAAAAGACTTAGCTAAAAGCATGGACTTTGCACTAAGCTGTGCCTTCTACGGAATACTTGAAGGCTACGAGGCCAAAGGAGAAAAGACGCCGTTTGCAACAGTGCAAAAGTTAGGCGCCTCTATTACAAAGTTTACAGAGTTGAGCCCTGCGCTCGACGCCTTTACTCAAGCCGTTACAGACTTTTTTAGTACGGACGAGCCAGAGGGAAAGTAAACGCCAAGGGCGACAGCGCCCCGCTAACTTGGCGCAGTGTTGAGCGTATAAGCTACGGAGAACTTAACCTAAGCGAGCGCGAGTTTTTAAAGTGTACGCCTCGCTTTTGGCGCTTAAAACTTGAGGGCATGCGTAACGCGCAGACTCAAGAGTATAGAAACCAGTGGGAATTAATGCGCTGGGCCGTTGCTACTTCTATGGCCCCGCACCTAAAGAAACCCATAGAGCCAAAACGCTTGTTAACTTTTCCATGGGAAGAGCCAGACTATATTAGTATAGAGGACGCCTTAAGGTTATATTCGCATGTCTTTGACAAATTAACCCCAGACGCCAAGGCATGAGCGCACCTATAAAAATAGTCTACAACATATTAAGCAATAACTCAGCGCTTACGGCCTTAGTTAGTACACGCTTAAACCCCTTGCGCATCCCGCAAGAGTCAGCTTTTCCAGCTATTTCTTATAACCTAGTTAGCATTATAGCAAGCCCTACCAATACTAGCCACAGCCGCACAGACTTTGCGCGGGTGCAGGTTAGTAGTTTTGGTACTACGTTTGCTAGCGCTACTGCGGTAGCTGCTGCGGTTCGCAATGCTTTAGAAGCCGTTAGTTTTCCTAGCACCTTTAACGGTGTTTATTGTCAATCTATTGAGTTCGACAGTGAGGTGCACTTAAGCGACGACGAGGCAGGCTTTGCAGGTGTCTACCATGTAGCGCAGGACTTTATTATTAATTATATTCGTTAATGGCACGCTCTCTAAATATAGTAATTGGCGCAGACATCGAGAAACTCCGCAAGGGGCTTAATGACGCTATCGCAGTAATACAAAGCAGCGGCAATAAAATGACGGCTGAGACCGCCGAGGCTGCTAAGAAAATAGAAGAGAAACTGGCAAGCATTGCAACCCGTAACCCAACTATGGCAACTGTAAAGCAGTTAACCCAGTTGGCAATGGAGGCACGTGCTTTGGGTCCAGAGTTCGCGGCTGCTGCCAATGACATAGTAAAGCAAGCGGGTAAAATAAAAGACAGCATAGGCGACGCTAGGGCTGAGGTTAACTACTTTTCTAGCGACACCAGAAGACTCGACGCTGTTCTGGGTGGCGTGCAAGCTGTCGCTGGTGCCTTTGGTGCAGTAGAGGGGGCACTTGCCTTAAGCGGTGTAGAGAGCGAAGACTTACAGAAAACTATGGTTAAACTGCAAGGGGCCATAGCTTTAGTAAATGGAGTGCAAGCAATACAAAACGCATTACAAGCAGAGAGCGCGGTGCGTATGGGTATAAGTTCAGCAGCTACTAGAGTTTATACTATTGCAACAGGAGGGGCCACAGGGGCCACTCTGGCCTTTAGAACTGCCTTAATGAGTATTGGAATAGGCGTTGTAATTGCTGGCTTGGGTGCGTTAATTGCAAACTTTGACAAATTAAAGGACGCAATTTTTCCAGCCGACGCCGCGCTTAAAGGTTTAAATAATACGCTCGACAAAACAATAGCAGCAAACGAGCGAGACATAAGAGTACTAGAAGCCAAGGGCGACAAGTTGGGCGCCTTCGCAAAGCAAGAGCAAAACTTAAATATAACTTTACAAAAGGCTCGCGCCAACTTTGGCAAAAACAATAAAGAGAACTGGGGCAAAATAATAGACGACACTAAGACATCCCTATTAGTTTTAAAAATTGAGCGAGACAAGTACAATACAGAAGAGGCGGCTAAGCAAGCAGAACGCGCAGCCGAAACTTTAAGGCAGCAGCAAGAGGCTTATAATAAACGTCTTGCAAAACAGCGTAAGTTTAACGAAGAGCAGGCCAAAATAGAAAGGGAAGGGCAAGAGCGAGTAAGCAGTTATTACTCTATTGACAGGCAAGGCATAGACAAAGCTACGCCTAAGCTTAACCCGCAAGCAATTAGCGGGCCTATAAAGTCGACTACCGTAGCAATGACAGACGCCGAGCGAGAGCTTCGCGCTTCTGAATTACGGCAGGCAATAGACGCAGAAGAGTACCAAGAGCGCATGGCCGAAGCCATGGAAGGCGTTAACCAAGCTTTTAACAATTTAACCGTTGAAGGCTTAACCAGTTTTGGCGACTTGCTCGGCGGCATCATGTCGGGGCAAGTGGGTAGCTTTGAGGACTTTGGTAAATCAATGCTTAAAGCAGTTGCTAAATTTATGCGGGCTTTTGGTAGCGCGTTGGTAGCAACGGCCACAGCTTCTAAAGCATTTAAGGACTTTATTTTAAAGAACCCAGTAGCAGCAGCTGCGGCGGGTGTCGCGCTTATTGCGGGCTCTGCAATTATAACGGGCATGCTTAATAAAGGGCCAGAGCCTACGGCCTTCGCCGAGGGTGGTCTAGTAAGCGGGCCTACTTTGGGCTTGGTAGGTGAATACCCTAACGCCAGAAATAACCCAGAAGTTATAGCACCTTTAGACAAACTTAAGGGCATGCTAAAAGGAACTGGCGACAGCGCGGGCTATGTAGCTAGCACAACAATAAGCGGGCGCGACTTAGCGCTAGTAATAGAACGGTATAACAAAGACTCACGACGTGGCTAGAATTTATTACGGCTCTTTTTTGAGCATAGAAAATATAGAGTATAGGGTAGAACTTTACGACGGGGCTACTGGCAGCAAAACAGGCGGCACAGAGCTAACGCTTGCTGGTAACGGTTTTTCTATTGAGCGCCAAGGCCAAGGCAATACCTATTACGAAAACTATACTAGGCCTTCTAGAATTTCTACTAACTGGCTTATGCCTAACGACACCGTTAGAAATGCTTTTATAGCAATAGCCAACAGCGAAGAGTCTAAGTATGCAATAGTTGTATATAGGGGCGGGGCTTTGTTTTATGTTGGTAGAGTCGTAGCGGACCAAGCAGACTATTTAAGAGAGAGCATAGACGGCGCGCCTGTGTTTGACTTGGTGGCTGTTGACTCTTTAAACTTAATGGAGGGCTTTAATGTTAGCCCCGACTGGTTTACAGACGGCTACGCTACTGGCCTAGAAATTATACGCAAGTGTTTAGAATATTGTGGACTTGATGACTACTGGACTTATTTAAGCTCTGTAAATTATTTACGTGACGGAGTTACAATGTACGACACTGCGCAGGCAAGCTACAAGGGTCTAGCTAATACGCGCTTTAACGTGCTTTCGTTTTACAATAGCTTTGACCCTTTTTCAGACGTTAAATTTATAAATACTACGGACCCTTTTGAGGCTACGACCGACATAGACTTATTGACGTGCAAGCAGGCCATAGAACAAATACTGTCTATTTACGGCGCGCGTATTATTTTAGAGTCTGGCTCTTTTTGGATTTTACCAGACGACGCTTATAATGCAACTAACTTAAGTACTAGAATTTATAACGCAGCTGGCACTTACCAAAGCACAGGCAGCACGGCTCACGCTGTGGCGCTTGGTAGCAATGACAGGCCGCAATGGGAAGCTAAGCCCTCGCTGAGTTACCAGCCACCAGTTAGAGCAGTTGACGTAATAGAAGACAGGCAAAACGCTATTTTTGTATTACGCACAGAGCCAGACAATAACAGCATAGAGTTAAGCATAGTAAATAAAACCATAGAAGCTAGCAAGCCTACGCGGGTACGCATGCTTTGTAAGTGGTTTGACGACAGCTTTGTAGCTTTGTCTACCTCTAGCGCAAAGCGTTACCAGCGTTATTTATTTAACTACCGCATTTATGTAACTAACGGCTCTACTGGTATAAGACAATACAGCCCAAACTTAAACGCATATTTTACGCCACTAACTACGGCCCTTTATATGCAGCAAGAGTTAACTGTAACCAATACTAGAAACTCTTATAACACTCATGCGCTAGACTTTGTACTGCCTCCAATACCAACGGGCTTTACTCAGCTATACGTCGACTATTACATAGAAGCGGAAGAGGGTTTCTTTGTGGCCCCTAATAACTGGGCTTCTAATATGAGCTACCCTATAAACTTCTGGGGGACCATTACAGCGGCGCAGCCTTATAGCACTCAAGAGGACCCAGACTTTTCTAGAACTACTAAGCAGACTGTAAGCGTAACTGGCGCGGCTAGTGGTAACTCGCAGCTTGTTAAAGTGGCGCCAGCCTATTACGACGACGAGGGCCTATACGGATTTGGCTCTGTATACGTTTATAACGGCACCTCATGGGTAGTAAGTTCGGATTGGTATAGCGGTTATAGCGGTAGTATACACGGGGACCTAGGCGAAATTATAGGCAAGCGAATAGCAGGGGCTTACAATAAATTTGTAACTGTTATACAAGGAACTTGGCACGACGCTGGCACATTGAGTGCTATTAAGTCTTTAAGTTTTGACTCTACTAAATGGCTATTTAACGGCGGTACTTTTAACCCACGCTCAGAAAGTTGGAACGGCGAATGGATTGGACTAGCGCCAGACTACACGCTTGCAACTGGAGGCGGCACTAGCGACTATAACCCCAGAACGGGCGAGCGCATAATTAAAGACAGGCTTAATTATCATGAGTTCGCAATTACAAAGCTCAACCTAGAGACTAGCGCTGTACAGGACAGAGTTTTAGAATACCTGGTAAACTATTCAGAAGGCGCACCAACTGCGCAGCCTACATTGAATACACGCTGGGAAGTGATGCTAGAATACAAAGACAGCACCGAGGTATTAGGCTGGCACATACAGGAGCACAACGCTTCTGTAGTTTACACAGCAGGCACCCACACAATTACAAACGGCTACGAGCTTATTATTTGCAATACTACGGATGGGAATGTTGTAGTAAACCTGCCCAACGCAACCGAGAGCAAGGGTAAGAAATACTATTTCATGAAGACAGCAACGGCGCACGTGGTAACTATAAGCGGCGGCTCTTATAATATAAACGGCTCCAGTAGTACAACAATAAATCAGTTGTATGGTAGCAAAACAATTATAAGCGACGGCGCCCAGTGGTATATTATTAGCAGCGTTTAATTTGTTAACGAGTTGGCGGTGGGGCTTTTGTAAATTGCATTCATTATGGCAGAAGCATCTATTGACATCGTAGCAGGTTACGACGGATTTGTAAGACACGGAGCGGCAACAGTTACAGGCGTAAGTTATGACGCTTTGGTGCCCCAAGAAGATACAGTATTTACCTCGTTTACAGTTACCCAAGAAAACGGCACAGCAACCAACGTGCTAACTGCACGCGGTATGAGCGGCATTACTTTCAAGCAGGGCGTTTATTTGCCCGCTGGCAAGGGTAACAAAATCACAGGTTTCGTTACTTCCTCTGGTTCTGTAATCGCATACTAATGCGTAGAATGGGCATTGGATTGGGCATTGGAATCAATCGTTCCAACTATGCCCAAGGGATTTTTGGTGCTTATCAAAGCCGAGTTACTGCCGATGGCGGAGTAACTGAAGCGGGTGCTTGTGTGGATGCGGTGAGTGGGTTGTTGCAGTCAGCATCTTTACTTATCATCCCAAGCGGATACAAAGGTGGCAAAGCATATGCCGAAATCCCCACAAACGGAAACGGTGATTTAACTTGGACACGGGCGAGTGATGCTTGGCGTACAAATGCCGATGGGTTGATTCAACGAGTTCCGTGGAATTTGTTGCAACAGAGTAATGCATTTTCTACAAGCCCTTGGTCTTTGGTCGGAACTCCAACATTAACTGCAAATTATGCTGCAAACCCACTCACGGGCGCAAATGACGCTTGGAGATTTCAATCGGCAAGTGCAAGCAATAGAGTTTTTCAAGTATTTAATGGCTCTCTGACAACCTTTTCACTATATGCAAAAGGAACGGGTATAATACGATTACGGGATTCAACCGATAATTACAGAGCGGATGTAGTTTTAACCTCATCTTGGCAGCGTGTTACGCTTTACATTCCCGCATCATTTACAAATGTACAAATCACATCGGATGCTGGATGTGATGCAACTATCTATGGCGCACAATTAGTAGAAGGCAGTTCAGCCCAAACCTATTTCCCCACAACCGATAGGTTGAATGTCCCCCGTTTGAGTTATATGTACGGCAGTTGTCCTGCGTTGTTGTTAGAACCGCAGAGGACGAATTTGTTGCCAAATCAATTATCTTATAATACGGCAACGGGCGTTGCTTATTCTACAAGCGTAACCGATAGCCCAGTAATAGGGTTAAATTCTACAAGAATAACAAAAAACGAAGCATCGGGAACTTTAAGGTATGGCAATCAAATTTGTTCTAGTAGTGCATTGGCAGGTTCAACCACATATACAATTTCCGCATATTTCAAATATGATGGATATGCGGTCACCACAACAATGGAATATAATAACTCTTTACAATGGGGTGGAACAAGTTGGAATCAAATAATTAATATAGCATCTACGGGCGTAACACTTGGTTCAAGTAGTTCGTGTACGGGTAGTGTTCAAAATGTTGGTAATGGTTGGTATCGTGTTAGTGTTACAATTACAACGGGGGCGTCTATTAGTGGCGGAACTCCTGTTTCTTACTTGATGCAGGTTGCTTCAACATTGTCAACGGGGCAGGGTTTTCTACAAGCAGCCCCACAATTTGAGCAAGGTGCATATAGCACAACTACCATCATTACTACGGGCGCATCAGCCACCCGTATTGCGGATACTGCATCAAAGACGGGAATCAGTTCTTTGATTGGGCAGACGGAGGGAGTGATTTTTGTTGACTTTTATGTAAACGGAATAGGGGCAAATAACATCAACATTTACAACAACGACAGAAGCCCAAGCACGATTAGTACGAATGCAATTTTATACAAGCCCAACGGAAGTATCGAGTGCCAAACATTTCTTGGCAATGGCACATTTAATACAATTTCTATAAGTGCATCAACTTACACCATAGGTCAAAGAATAAAACTTGCTTATCGGTACAAATCGGGTGACTTTGCCGTGTATATTAATGGTATTCAAAAGGCAACAAGCACAAGCACAATGACATTTGTTGGCACAAAATCGCAAATATATCTCGATGATAATGCGGTTATTTATGGATATCAAGAATCAGTTCACTACAATCAATTTGCACTTTTCACAACTGCATTAACAAACGCTGAACTTGTTTCTTTAACAACCTAACCTTATGACCTTTTCAAAATACGAATTCCAATCATTAGCCGAATGGCTAACATACCAAGCCCAAATCAGCACAACGGTTGAGGGTTCAGTAACTTACCAAAATTGTGCCGTTCACGAAATCGGGCAAATCTGTTTAGCAACAGACAACGAAGGTAACTGCACCGACCTTTCCCCGTTGTATGCCGTTGACATCCTTTGGAACGATGAGCCGTTGGAATCATTTGCAACTAAAGAGGTGTTCCCAAATCCGATAGGCGTTCATACTTTTAGTGGGTGTGAAGAAATGTACACACAAAGATTTTGTCAATTTTATCCCGATTCACCTTATTGCATAACTACCGATGTCAACGCCTAAAAAAATCCCCAATGGTCTACCCGTTAATTTTGACCAATTTCGTAAGAACCCAGTTGCTGCCGTGGCTTTTTGTATGCTGTTGGCTGTTTCTTATTTGTATATGGATTTGCGTTCGGGCAATCAAGAGCAAATTGATGAATGCAGAAAAGAGATGGCAGTCCTACGAGCAGAGCAGAAACAAGCGTACAGAGCTTTGAAGACGGCAGATTCTGCATTGTCAGCAGCCATAACCGAATTGAGAATCATTAACTCAATGAAGAAACTTTAACGACATGAGACTGCTATACATTTTTTCTTTTCTTTTCCTTTGCGGCTTTTTGTTCACCGAATCTTGGGCGGTGAAGCCAGAGCCTACCAATGAAATGGACGCACTTTTGAAAAAGATTCAACAGCAAACGCAGGCAGTTGGGCAGGCCACTCACGCAGCTCACGAAGTTAGCGAGGCATTGGTTGAGGAAAAAGTAGCGGAAAAGGCTGAACTCAAGGAGGCTGTTGTGCAGGCAGAGGTAAAGGTTGAGGCATTGGAGAAAGTGCAGGAGGTGTTTGTTGCAAAAATGATTATTGCAGGAATTGACACGGCTATGGTTGTGGACGAGGGTAAAAATGCAGGGCCTATCTTCGACGCTTTTTTGGAGTACCAAAAGAATGGAGGTACTGAAGATTTTAACTGGTTCCGTTTATATATTTATAAGTAATGGCAAAGGCGAGCGCATCCGTAGGTAAATGGCAACCAAAGCCAAAGCGTAAAAACAAGGGCGTACATTCAAAAAATAACAAACCACTCAAAAAATACAGAGGTCAAGGACGATGATAAAAAAAATACTCGAAATATTCAAAGGCGATAACGGCCAACTTTCAAGCAAGCGATTTGTTGGAATCATCGGCGCATTTGTTCTGTTTGGAACCATGGCACACAACTCAATGAGCCCGCAGGAAATTGCACCCAGTGCGGAATTGGTAGCCGCTGTTGAGTGGGTTACAATTTTAACCCTCGGCTTTACTTCTGTCGACAAGTTCAGCGGCAAAAAGAATGAGCAAGAGTAAGCTTACTATTTTACTGGTTGCTTTGCTGGTGTTCTGCGGGATGGCTTACCTAGAATTTGCCGTGCCAAAGACAGAGCGCATAGTACACGGCCCAGCTATTAGAGTAGTAGAAAAAGACTTAGACACGCTCTACCAGATTAGGCTTAAATACAAAGCATTGCACGACACACAAATAGTTATAAGACAAAAATATGACACGCTCTATATTAGCCTTGCTGGTGACACTAGCTGCGCTACAACCCTGCGCTTACTCGCAATGCACAGACAGCTCGACAGTAGCGGAAAATAATTACTACCTACTGAAGGGCGCACAGGCTCGCGAAGACTTGGCCCTGTGTATCGAATACCGCAAAATAGACGCCGAGGTTATAGCCCAACAGGACAAAATCCAGTCTAAGCTATTAGACGAGTTGCAGAAGCGCGACGAGCGCTATAAGAAACTTAAGCGTATTACTACGGGCCTAGCAGTTGCTTTGCTTTTATTTATATTTGTATAATATGACACCAACACATTTACAGTTAAAACTTAGCCTAGAGGCTAAGAAATATTTGTTTTTTGAGCAAGGCGACTATAACCTAAATATTATAGGTATTCGCAACTCTGCTACAGGCAATAAAGTTACTAACGCTTTTGACGACTTTATTACTGTGGCCTTTAAAAAGGACGGCGTATGGGTTGTAAAGACTTGGCCCTGTACAGTTGACAACGGCAAGGGCACAGCTCGCTTAGTTCCTAACCAATATAGGGGCTCGCACCATGTCGGCTTACACCAAGGCAAATACGAAGCGCTTAAGCAATGCGGACCCGTTACCGTTTACAGAGACTTTAGTAACGACGGCGTCTACCAAGAGGACAAAAAAGAAACTGGTATTTTTGGTATTAACATACACAAAGCTGGGGCCGACTCGGTTAGAGTTGATGACTGGAGTCACGGGTGCACCGTATTTAAGCGCGTCGCAGATTTTAACGAGTTTATGCTAATAGCAAAAAAAGCGGCCACCATTCACGGCAACCGCTTCACTTATACGCTTATTGAAACTAAGGACTTATTACAGAGCCTCGGCTAACATGTCGAGCACTGGCAACAGTATACCCTTGCTAGTGTTTTCGTCGCCGCCTGTTATGTCTCTCTCTGTTTTAAAATACTTGCGGCATATTAGCTTTAGCTTTATAACGCTTATTAAAACGAAAGTTTCTTTAACTTCAAAACAGTAATAGTCTGCTTGCGTAGTAGCCAGCCCAGACGGTTTGCCTCGGCTGGCGTATTCTACAAAGACATTTCCTGTTCTATGTGCTGCCTTGTCGCTCTTAACTTCTATGCGTTTATTTGTCAAAATATTAGCCAGCTCATGCTCTGCTAGTTGGCCTATAATTAAGTCGTAACGAAAGTCAGAGTTAAACTGCATTACTTTTTAATAGCTTCGTTAATAGCTGCAACGGCTTTGGGCTCTTCGTGCTGAATGTCTACGACCTCCTCTGTGCTGTGCATGCCCATAGTAATCTCTGGGGCATAAAGCCTACCAAAAAACGCAGCGGCTCTGTACCTCATCATGAGTTCGGGCATAGTTTTCCACTTGCTGCCCGCTTTGTCTAGCCAGCCTTCTGCCTTAGCCATGTCCATAGTCACGGTAGGGCCCTCTAGCAGCTCGCCTGTGGCCTTCTCTTGACAGACAGCTTTAATACCCTTAGACAAGTCACCAACAAAGCGCAGGGCGGTAAATTTGCCCGAGCCGTTAATAGCTGCTATAATAAACGACGAGCCCCAGCTAGGGCGGCCATGTATTATATTTAAGTTTTGCATAACCATAAGCGGGCTAGCGCCTATTCGGTTCGCAATTTCTAGGGCTACCAGCGTATTAGCTACGTTGTTTTTGTACTGTTGTGGCACCAAGTCTGAAGCGCTAAGGGCTTTAGCTTGTCTCTGGGCCATTTCGAAGCTGCTAAGTGGTGCGGCTGTTTCGGTTAGTTCTGTTTTATTTTCCATGGTTAAATAGTGTTAATTCCTGTACTGTGTCGCCGTAGCCTTGCCATTCGTCAATATTAAGGCAGGCCTCAAAGGCTTCTATGTTTTGACGGTAAGCGTCACGGCCTCGCTGTATGTCTTCAGCGTTTAAATAATATACGGCTACTAAATGCGGCGGGGCTTTCTCAACTGCAATAAAAAAGAAACCCTCGCAAAGCTCATTATAGGCCCTCTCGAAGCCGTCCATATAAAAGGCGGCCTGCACATTGTAGCGGTACTTATGACAGCTTCTAGCAAAGCCTTTGGGGCTGGCGTCGTCTGTTGTTTTTAAGTCTATTATAATAGAGCCAGTAGTAAGCCTGTCAAAAATGCCACGGCAAGGCAAGCCACTTACTTCGTCGGTCCAGTTAACCATTACTTCGCTTACCCCTTTGAGGCGCAGTAAATAACTGGCTGCTGGGTGTCGCATAACAGAGGCGTTAATACCTTCTATTATTTCGTCTTGCTCTTTGGTTAAAACGCTTAGGCCCTGCGCCTGTTCGCTGAAACTTTCCCAGAGGGCTTTACCCTCTTTAGTGCGCCTGTCAATACTGGGGGCAATAGTGAAACGCTTACCGAACTCGGCAGGCTCTAAAATTCTACAGTGTACAGCTTTGCCAAGCAATAGCGCTGGCGTTTCTGTACTGTCGTCTACCCCGTCTATATATTTGCGCTTATACAGTGAGGGCGCCTTATTTATTAAGTCTAGGCGAGACTTGCTTAAAATATGCTCTGGCTTCATGTTTACAAAAATACGGCTTTCGTTGTTATATTTGCAATATGACAAATGAGAATTTAGTTAAACACTGGCGCAAGCAATGCGTAGACAAGGGCACCAGCTTAGCGCAAATTTGTAGAGAGGTAGGCATAGAGCGCGAGGTGTTAACCCGCTGGGAGAAAGCCGAGCCTAAGAGCATAAGGCTTATGCGGGCTATAAACGAGGCCATAGAAAAGAAATAACTTATATTTGCGCCTCGACTTGGTTAGTCGGTGTTCTGTTCTTCATAGGTTAGCCCTCGGTTTTACTGGGGGCTTTTCTTTTTTGTAAACTTTTTTTACTTTTTTTTATAATTTATTTGGTAGTGTGCAAACTATGTGCGTATAATTGCATACACAAAACACAAACACTATGAAAAACACAACACTAACAAACAACGAAATTTCTAAATTAACTGGCGCTGACTTTATTAAAATGCTGACACCAGAGGAAAAATTAAATTTTTTAATGGAGTTAAATGCAAAAGGGGAAACCTTTGATGAATTAGCAAATAAGCAATACAAAAATTTTAAATATTTTGTAACTGGTTCTTTTCATTGGCGCAGTGGCATTAAGGGTTTAATGTATTGGAATGGAGTGGCTAATAAATTTGACAAATAAAAACATGAGCTTAGACATAATTTACCCAATCATTTTAGCGCCTGTCACTATTGCGGTGGCCTATTGCGCTCACTTACTTAAAAAGTCGTTAAGAAAGTCTAAACAGGAAACGCCAGAGGCTACACCTTACCATTTCGAGCGGGACCAATTTATACCAGAGTTTGACGAGTTTACACAAATGCTTTACAAGCGCAGAATGTACAAAGGGAGGGCCGACAAATGAGACCAGAAGACTTTAAAATTACAATGTGTTTTGACGGCTGGGTTTTTACCGTAGAAACGGCTAAGCCCGTAGACATTCACGAACACATGGAAATTATAAGAGCCCTGCTACTTGCAGCTGGATACTCAGAAGCTACACTAAACGAATACTTTAATAACGAACCATGAATACACCAATAGAAAATTTAATTTTAGACTTACTGGGCCTCGAAGACAACAATAACTTTGAGACGCGCCACGGTTTACACAGACAGCCAAGCCAAGCCTTACGCATGGCCATTATTTTAGCTGAGCGTAGGCTTCAAGAGGAGGCCGACACTATTATTAAAGCCTACAACAGCGCAGGCGGCCCAATAGACGGACACCGTTATTATAATAACATATTTAGACAAGGCCCGCACGCCGAGAAGAGCTACGCGGGTTTTAAATACACTTTAGAAACCTTTAGAAAACTAAACCCATGATTTACATATTTTACACCGCATTAAGCCTCGCTGCCGTTGTTTCAATTGGCACCATTTACGAACTAACACAGAAAGTTAAACGCGTTGAAAAGCTACACAAGCACAGCGTTAAAAGAGCCGCAGCTTTGCAGCTAGAAAACTTAGAGCAAAACAACAAAATTAGGCAGCTAGAAGACACCCAAAAAACTTGGGCCCGCATTGCTGGGGAACTCAACAACGAACTTACAGACGCGCGTTTTAGTCACATTCAAGAGGTAGAGCAGTTAAAAACTGACGTTTGGAACGCTGGCGAGTTTGGCCGCAGGGTTAGAGAGCAGAAGCGCCGCCACATGGCTAAGAAAAGAAAGGAGGCTAAAATTGCAAGCGGTAAATAACGAGCCAGACTACTTGGTACTATATGGCCAATGCAGGCGCAAAATAGCGCACCTAGAGACGCAAATTAATAAAATGGTAGCCAAGCATAATAAAGAGGTAGAAACGCTTAAAAAAGAGCTAAACTACCCTAAGCTGGTAGTTAATACTGGCAATATTTCACAGCCGCACAAAGTGCTTTTGACCGTTTGCCAAGTGACTAATACGACAGCGGGCGAGTTAATGGGTGAAACCAGAAACCGAAATACTGTAATAGCTAGACAGTTATTTTTCTATGTGGGCCGCTACGAATGTAATTTTAACTGGGTTATTATGTCCGACTTGCTAGGCAGGCACCACAGCACAGCTATACACGGCTCAAAGCGTTACAGCGAGTTTTTAGAGCTAGGCTACAAACAGGAAACCAGAATGTATAACGCAGTAATTCAGCATTTAAAGCAATGAAAACTTTTATAATTACAGTCGAAATAGAACACACAGACAAAAGCTTTAACAGCACCGAAATACAGGAGTTTATAAACGGCATTTCACTACCCCAAGCCGATTGGGTTAAGGTTATGAAAAAGGCTTTTAAAGAAACAACGCTGGGGCATAACGCTTTTGGCATCGAGGTAACTTATGCAATAAAGGAATGAAAATACAGGACATTAGAATTAAAGAAAAGCTACAAACCAAAGCGCAAAGGCTGCCCATGGCTGACTCTTTTATGCGGAATATTCAAAGCCATCACAGGTATAGACATTTCGAAACTTTAAAAGACATGCTTTTAGACTCTTTTAAGTGGGACGAAACGCCAGAGGGGCACGAATACTGGCAGGGCGTTTTTGACTCAATAGAAACCGTAGAGCTACTGCCTTGCCCAAAATGCGGTCAGAGCCGCCGTATATGCTGGAGGCCAAGACTTCAAGAGAACCACTGCCCAAACTGCCGAATAAATTACACATGAGCAATTTAACAGGCTATAAGGAAAGGGCACCCAGTGAGCTGCTTTGGGCCGTAGTCATTCTACGCGAAGACTTTGGCTATACATTTAGACAAATTGGCGAGCGCTTAAATTTAAATAACAGAGTAGCCAATAAATACTATGACATTTTTTATTCAAACCCAACTAGGAAAAACGAACTAATAACCAAATTTTTATTATGGAACCAAACACCACCCCAGTCGAAAACTACACTATAAAAGTGTTAGAGTTACTTATGGCTTATGGCCGTAAACAATTAAGCGAGGACCAGCTTTTAACAGCCGTCGTTAAGCTTAAAAATGAATGTATAGACGCTGAAAAGCGAGAGCATCAGAACTGGTTTAACAAGGGCTTCGAGTTTTACCACGCCCAGCTAATACAAAAAACCGAGAGAAGCGCAAGCCATGGCTAAAGACAAAAAGTCGTTTATTTTGTACTGCGACCAGCACGGCCTTTTTAGTAAGTTACCAGACGACAAAGCGGGCAAGTTAATTAAGCATATTTTTAGCTACGTAAACGACTTAAACCCAGAGACTGAAGACTTACTTATAGAGGTTGCTTTTGAGTCAATTAAAACGCAATTAAAGCGGGATTTACGCAAGTACGAAAACTACATAGAAAAGCAAAAAGAGAACGGCAAAAAAGGGGGACGGCCAAAAACCCAACCCTTTTTAGAAGAAACCCAAAAAACCCAAGCCTTTTTTTTAAAACCCAAAAAAGCTGATAATGTTATTGTAAATGATAATGTTAATGTTATAATAAAAGAAAATATAAAAGAAAAGGGCTTTCAAGTGCCTAGCCAAGCCCAAGTAGCAGCCTACATGCAAGAGCAAGGCATGGACGACTTAAGCGAGAAGTGGCTGGCGTTCTACGAAGCTAAAGGCTGGCTAATTGGTAAAAACAAAATGCGAGACTGGAAGGCAGCCGTTAGAACTTGGAAAACAGCAGCAACCACTACACAACAAACCACCATAAAACTAAAAGCAACCCTCGACAATGATTAACGAAGAGCACATTATAGGCCAGTTACTCTTTTACCCAGAGTTTCACCACCACCTGCCGCGCATTAAGCCCCAGTGGTTTACCTTGCCTTTGCACCGTAAGCTTATAAACCTTATGACGTCTTTTTACCTTCAAAACGAACCCTTCGAAGTAATGAGGCTCTCTAAGGAACTAAAAAGGGACGAGTTAATGTCTACCCTCACTATACAGCAGAAAGTAGCTTATAAGTCAAATTTAGGCCCTTATTTGGCAAATCTCCAATACGAATACCTACACGAAAAGTTTGTTAAGGACTTACAAGGGGTAAATTACAAAAAAGAACTAAAGCAACTTTTAACAGAAGTACAGCAGTTAATAGACAGCGCAGAGTTTAGCGTAAGCAAAGAGCCTAAGAGCATTATTAACGAAACAAATAGAGTGGTAGACTTAATTACTGAGAACATAAAACACGGCAAAAAACTGACGGGCAAACCTACTGGCTGGCAGTTTCTAGACAAGTATATAGGAGGCTATAACAACGGCGACTTAATCGTAATTGCAGGACGCCCAGCAATGGGTAAAACAGCAATAGCTTTGAGCCTTACAAAAGACTTTGCAAGCGTTGGAGGCAAGGCGTTATTTTTGTCTTTAGAAATGTCTAACGAGCAACTGGCTAAGCGTTATATAAGCCTCATAGGGCAAATACCTAACTACAAAGTGAGAAACGGAAACCTTAAAGAGCATGACGTGCTTAAGCTGTGCAATGTAGCAAATAGCCAGACTATTAACTTTTTTATTGACGACGACCCAGAGACTTCTATTAACGACATTAAAGCAAAGGTTAAGCTGCACAAAGCAAAGCACGGGCTAGACTTACTGGTTATAGACTACATACAGCTAGTAAAGGGCACCAAGCAGAACAGAGAGCAGGAAATAGCAGAAATAAGCAGAAACCTAAAGCTATTGGCTAAAGAGCTAGGGCTTACCGTTATAGTGTTAGCACAGCTTAGCAGGGCCTCAGAGACACGACAAGACAAGCGCCCACTACTTAGCGACCTTAGAGAGTCTGGCGCTATTGAGCAGGACGCAGACGTAGTGCTGTTCCCATTTCGCCCCGCCTATTACAGTCAAGACAAGCCACCAATAGAAGACGCTGAGCTAATCATAGGTAAAAACAGGAACGGCGAATGTTGTGTAATCCCTGTTAAATTTGAAGGGCAACTTACTCAATACACAGAAGACATAAGCTTTTAACTATGCCGACAATAAACAAGAGCAAACAGAGCCAGCGCAGGCGTTTAGAATACACCAAGGGCGCCTACATAGAGCCAAGGTATAATACTAAACAATGGAGAAACGTGCGCGAAATTGTGCTGCAAACTAACCCGCTTTGCACTACATGCGAAGCTGTTGGGCTAATCACAGAGGCGCAGATGGTGGACCACATAAAGCCAGTACGACTAGGCGGCGACTTCTGGGACTTCGACAACCTACAGCCCCTTTGCAATTCATGTCATGCCAGTAAGAGTGCAAAAGAACGGCACGCCGACCCCAACGGGGTGTAAAATCCTACACGGGTACCCACAAAAC
>Ga0315901_10002509_pt1 | contig 25188 bp, 12 predicted proteins | sample LakEriMetagenome_10_FD_203761 | JGI IMG/M metagenome (GOLD analysis project Ga0315901, IMG submission 203761) | Freshwater fungal communities from buoy surface, Lake Erie, Ohio, United States - Buoy 2 MA116 | ecosystem: Environmental > Aquatic > Freshwater > Lake | place: USA: Lake Erie, Ohio... | reverse complement strand
ATGCTGCGATCAAGAAATTGACAGATCTCAAGCCGGAGCATCGAGCCAAGTACGCCAATCGTGCGGATGCTGCCGGTTTGATTCAATTGACATGTTCCGATTGCCATGACAGGGACACCCCTGTTCCGGGCGCGGAAGGTTTGGAAGCCTTCGATGCGATCGCGGCTTCGGGGTTGGCCATCCCGAGCTCCACGCACCGGCTTTATAACCCCGTCGATTTCGAGAAACATTGCATCGCATGCCACACCTTGAACGATCTGCCCCATGGTTTGAATCGAACGCAAACGTTCGAAGCACTACAGCAACGGTTGAAGACGGTCTCGGTTGATGATGCCGAGAAACTGTTGTCGGATCAATCGGGACTTCCATCCAAGATCGCGGAGTTGATCCAAGACCGAAGGGATCGGGCATCGGTCCTCGCATCCCACGTCGCGGATACCTGCAGGAAATGCCACGCGCTCGCCTCGGAGACCGACACCGATCTTGTACAGCGCGTGGACGTCAAAACGCGTTGGCTGGACGACGCAGCGTTCACCCATGGCAAGCACTTGATGGTCGCATGTTCCCACTGTCACGCGGATGCCTACGCTCGTTCCGAGGGCGTTGTCGAATCCGATAGCGAAGCCAGGAAGATCATGATTGCTGGGTTGGACAGCTGCCGTGAGTGCCACATCCAGGCCCCGGGGGATCGGGCGAAGGCCAGTGCTTTCAATCCGCATGTGGCTTCCGCCGATTGCATCGATTGCCATCGCTACCACGTGGACACTCCGCAAACGCCCCCATCGATGGGTTCGCACGATCTCCCTTTCACCACGGCAGCCGCTCCCTTGCGATGGCTTCGGGAAACGGACGCGTCGCGATGAGATTCCATCCTCTTTATGAGAATTTCGCACGACCGTCCTGCACGAGGATCTTTCTCCTCGCGATCGGTGTATCCTCGGTCTTCACGCATGCATGGGCCGACCAACCGATCGAGCAACGCGAAAATGTCAATGCGATAGGTCATGACCAACCGCAATTGGCCCTCAGCCGATGCAACGAATGCCATGCATCCTCGGTCGCAGGGACTCCGGCATGGCAACGTTCGGGTTTGATTTGGTTCGATCAGGATCCACATGCTCAGGCGTATTCCAAACTGCTCAATAGCCAGTCGCAGCGGATCGTCGCGAGGCTTGCAGGAATCGAAGCCGCTACCGATAGCCCGGAGTATCGGCAGGTACTGCGCGAGCAGTGCGTCTCTTGCCATGCCAATGAACACGCCAGCGACGATCAAATCAAGCTCGGAATCGACTGCCAAGTTTGCCACGGGCCTGCTTCGGCCTGGGGCGAGGAGCACTATTCCCAGGCCACGCTTTCTCGAGGAATCGATCGGTTCGACGGTTCGGAGCGAATCAACCTAGAATCGATCGAGAGACGGGCGGAGGTATGCAGTTCATGCCATGTGGGTGAGCTCAACCGGGGTGGTGGGTATCGTCCGCGCGAGGTCGATCATCGATTGATGGCGGCCGGGCATCCGATGATGTACTTCGATTTTGAAAACTATCTCGAACGCTATCCCAAGCATTGGGATGTTGCCGAAGAGGATGAGCGCCTGGGACCGTTTCCTGGTTACTCGCGTTGGCAAATCGGAAGATGGGTCGCAGCGAAATCGCGGCTGGAATTGCTGCGGGATCGCGCCGAGCGAGTGCAATCGCCATCCTCGTCAGGAAGCGCGCCGCAACACGATTGGCCTGAATTCACCGAGTCGAGTTGCACGAGTTGCCACTATCCCCTTCTGCCAGAGTCCTGGCGGCAAAGTGCTCGGTCTGCGTACGCTGCGACGTGGGATGATTGGTATCTCGAGCGCATCGAAGTCGCGCTTCCGAAAATGGCGGAGGAGCGATTCATGAACCCATGGTCCGAAGCGGTGGCGCTGCTCCGAAGCAACATGGAATCGCGGAGGCCTGATTCCGCCGCCGTATCCGAACAAACTCGAGCGCTGCTGGTGCTATGTCAGCGGGCGATCGAAGCGTCGGGCGCATCGGATGCAGGGTTGATCCGCGATCGGTTGGAAACATTATTGGATGATGAATCGATTGCGACATCGTGGGAACAGGGCGCTCAATGGGCAAATTCGGCACGGGTGCTCGCGGATGCTCTCGGTTGGGATCGGCCCGATGCACCGTTGGACGGGAGGCCCAGGGGCCGATTCTTTGATCACCCTGCAACGTGGGATCCAATCACGGCTTCGTCCCCCTTCCAGGGAGCGGAATGGTTTCGACCAGAGTCCCTTTTCCAATATCGTGAATCTCTCCGGCAACGACTTGGACCTAGACCATGAAATCGTTAGTGGATCGTCAAGTTGGAACGCGCATCGCCTTGATGCTGCAGGACGTGCAGCATCGCGATGGATACGTCAGCGCCCAGGAAATCGAGCGGATTGCGGGCCAGGTCGGCGAACCCGTGCGAGTGATCCAGGATGTGGTCAGTTTCTTCCCGCATTATCGCAGAAACCAACCCCCAGCCTGTCAGGTCGCGATATGCCGAGACATGAGCTGCCGGTTGCGAGGTTCGGTCGAAGCGGCGAAGCAACTCCGATCGCTCGAGCATGAACGCGGACGCGATCAATTGGAGATCCACGAGGCATCGTGTCTCGGTCGCTGCGATCGAGCTCCTGCCATGATCGTGGAACATGGGAACCACCAGTCGCAGCTGTTTGTCAGCCGAAAAGTCGACGAATACGCCGGTATCGTTCGCTCCATTCTCGACGGAAATCCTACGGTGGCGGATACCGACCGGTCGACCGCCGATGCCACGCTCGCGAGAGGTGAGATCGACTGTTATCGCTCGGGTTCCGATGGGTCGACTGTTTCCTATGCGGCGATCCGACGATTCGTGCAGGACCCGAGTCCGGAACGAGTGATCCAATCTCTTCGTATCGCTGGCTTGCTCGGCATGGGAGGAGCCGGTGCGCCCGCGTATAGCAAATGGGAAGAGGCCCGAGTTGCGAAAGGCGAAGCCAAATACATTGTCTGCAATGCGGACGAGAGTGAACCGGGAACGTTTAAGGATCGGGACATCCTACTCGCGGCACCGCATCTGGTCATCGAAGGCATGACCATGGCCGCGCTCGTCTGCGGAGCGAAACAGGGCTATATCTACATTCGTCACGAATATCAGGAGCAAATCAAACGACTCAAAGAAGCCATTGCCGACGCCGAAACCGTCGGCGCATGCGGGCCGAATATTTTTCAGAGCGGTCGGTCGTTCCGCTTGGAAGTATTTGTTTCGCCAGGCGGTTACGTTTGCGGCGAGCAAACCGCGCTCATCGAAGCCTTGGAGGGAAAGCGGTCGGAGCCTCGCAACCGACCACCTGAGCTTCAGACCAATGGACTCTACGACCAGCCGACCGTTCTCAACAACGTAGAAACCTTTGCCTGGGTCCCGTCGATCCTGCTTCGAACCCCGAAAACCGAAGATCTCGAAAAGGAAAAAGCGAATCAAGCTGGCGGTGAACCCGACCCGGCCGGATTGTGGTTCAAGTATGCGGGCAGGAATCGAGCGCGAGGCAAACGGTATTTTTCGATTAGCGGCGACGTCCAGCAACCCGGGGCGTACGAAGTGCCATGCGGAATTCCGCTCGGCGAACTGATCGACCACTTTGCGGGTGGGATGAGGGATGGAATGACGCTTCAGGCCGTCGCGCTCAGTGGCCCCTCAGGAGGCTTTTTGCCTTCTCTTTTGCCGGATCGATCGATTCGATTTCCGAAAAAAGTCGATCGCGACGGGAATGAAACCACCGAATTCAAATACCCGAGCCTGACCAGTGCGCCAACAGACATTCGGCTATTGCCACTCGACATCGATGCCTCGCGCGAGATCGGATTCATGCTTGGAGCAGGGATCGTCGTCTACGGTTCCAATGCCGACATGCTCGATCAAGCGATCGCCTGCAGTCGCTTTTATCAGAGGGAATCGTGTGGCAAATGCGTTCCGTGCCGTATCGGTTCACGAAAGATCGTCGATATGGCTGAGCAATTGGGTTCAGATCCCAAGGCAGCATCCCTCGTACCTCAGTTTGCCGACCATGCCAACCTGCTGTCGCGAATCATGAAAACAACGAGCATTTGCGGGCTCGGGCAGGTCGCCAGCGAACCGCTGCGAACGTATCTCCGATTCTTTCACTCGTCCAAACGCTAGGAGAGAGCCAGCACCATGGCAGTAGAGCCCGACGATATCAATGGGGTTGAGTACATCAGCGCACGCGAGGAAGCGCTCTTCGCGCGCGACATCGATGGACAGCTGATCCGCGCCGCCGATGCGACTCTCAACGACCTCGTTCAGGATGTGCGCATCACCATCGATGGTCAGTCTGTCGTGGTCAAGAAAGCGGTACCGCTCCGAAACTCGCAAGGGGTCGTGGTCGTCAACGACCGAGGGGAGCCGATTCCACGCCCCACAACGATCTACGATGCCGTGACCCAGTTGTACGTCAAAAGCGTGGATGATGTTCACCCGGTTCCCATCCTGTGCCACCGCGAGCATCTCAATCCCGTCGGCGTTTGCCGGGTCTGCCTCGTTGAGATCGAGGAACGGCGCAAGAGCGGACGCGTCAAACGGGACTTGGTCTCCAGTTGCACGTACCATGTCAAAGAGGGAATGATCATCACCACGCTCGCGAGCCAAGAGAACCCAAAGACGGTCGAAGCGATTCGGGACTCGGTCGCTGTCATCGTTGAATTGCTAGCCTCCGAGCACCTCGATGCCGAGGACTGGAGTTCGCTCTCTCAGGAAGCGAAACGGCACGAACCGAACGAACTGAAGAAATTGGTCCGGCAGTTCCTTCCTGCCTCGCAATCGCTACGGTTTCCATCGAGTTCCCTGGCGGGGCAGCGGGGAAGGGATCACTCGTCCGAGATCATCGCCGTCAATCACGACGCCTGCATCCTGTGCCAGCGTTGTACCCGTGCATGCAATGACATCAAGCAAAATGATGTAATGGCGAGAAATGGAAAAGGGTATCACGCCCGGATCGCATTCGATACGGATCTGCCGATGCTGGAGAGTTCCTGTGTTTCCTGTGGGGAATGCGTCATCTCATGCCCGACCGATGCGTTGCAATTTCGCTCGCTGGTCGTCGAAAAGCAGGTTGAAAAAATAAAAGACACCATCGATTTCACGCAGCGAGGAGATCGAGGAGATCGCGGCACCAGCTCGATTGTCACCCCCGAGGAGATGCTCGAGATTCCGATCTTCGCCGGGATTCCTTACAAATTTCTCCAGTTCAACGGCGGCGCGTGCGTACGACGCAGACTGCAGCCAGGAGAGGTGCTGTGCCGCGAGGGAGAATACGGGGCGACCGCTTTTCTGATCCAGCATGGGAAGTTTGAAATTCAATTCAGCCGCAACAAAAAACCGGCCTCGCGCTCTGCTGCTAACCCCTCGGCCGGTTGGTTGTCTCGATGGTTCGGAAGTGGCGCGAGTCCAGCGGTTCCTCTTCTCGCGACCGGCAGCGATACCGCTATGGAACCCGATGCAGCGAAACTGTTTCGCGGGGTCGAGGATGTGATCCTTGGCGAAATGGCTTGCCTCAACCGCTACCCTCGAACGGCCACCGTCGTTGCTGTCGAAGCGTCCGAGGTCATCGAAATCGGCAGCAATGTTTTGTACATGCTGCAGCGCAACCAGGCGAGCCGAAAGGTGCTCAATGAAGCCTACCGACGTCATGCGCTCAACTCCGACCTGGAACGATTGCCGATCTTCAAATCTTTTACGCGCGAAGAAGCCAGAAAGATTGCAGCGGGAGTGGAGTTGATGAGTGTCGAGCCTGGTCAACCGATCTTTCGCGAAGGAGAACCGGGAGATGATCTGTTCTTGGTGCGGCTCGGATATGTGAAAGTGAGTCGTCAGCAGGGGATGCGAGAGCAAGTCGTCAATTACATCGGCCCAGGAAATCTCGATGGCGACATCGGTGTCTTCGGCGAGATCGGAGCGCTCTCGAAGCTGTACTCGGAGGAATTGGCGGCCGAGTTCGAGAGGATGAACTATCGTCCCGGTATCCGAACGTCCTCCTGCACCGCGCTGGATCATGTCGAACTCGTTCGGATTCGTGCTGCCCAATTGGCGGAAATCGCGCAAAGCAACCCGGGCTTCAAGAAGACCTTGATCGATCGCACTCGCAAGTTACTGGAGTGGGACGCGCAACGCGATACGAGCGAGAATGTAGCTAAGGCTAATTTCGTTGCTCAGGGCTTGTACAACGCCCAAAGCTTGCTCGTTCTCGATCTCGAATCCTGCACGCGCTGCGATGAATGCACCAAAGCCTGTGCGGATTCGCACGGTGGCGAGACCCGCTTGGTTCGCGAAGGTTTGCGGTACGAGAATTTTCTAGTGGCGACGAGCTGCCGATCGTGCACGGATCCCTATTGCCTCGTCGGTTGTCCCGTAAACGCCATCTTTCGAGAGGGGGACAAAGAGATCGTCATCGAAGATCACTGCATCGGTTGTGGGCAATGCGCGACCAACTGCCCCTATGGCAACATCACCATGTTTGGTCATCAAGAAGGGTATCGCGTCGATGGAAATCGGCAGATCCCGATCATCCGTCAGAAAGCTACTACCTGCGATCAATGCAAGAGCATCGGTGGTACGCCTCGATGCGTTTACTCATGCCCGCATGATGCGGCGTTTCGGATGAGCGGTGAAGAACTCAGGCAAGCAGTCGCGAGCAAGTTCGCGGAATCGCGTTACTTCTCGGGAATAATGCGAGGGCCTTCGGCTTCGTAGCGGCCTTCGCCCCCTTGTTGGAGTCCGCCGTGAGACCAGAGAAGCCAAGTCTTGCGTTGAAACAGCCAGCCGGAGTAATCCATCCCGACGGTCCCTTCGTTCGCAGCGCGCCGCTCGCCACTCAGGCGAAAGGGGGTTCCTCCGCCGACATAGCCGATCGTGTGATGGCAATCGGTACTCGGCTTGGCGTGCGGGCTGATACATCGCGGGCAGCCCGCTCGCTGCATGCCGGGTTCGCAATAACGCCCGGACCTCTTGCCGGCACCGACCTCTATGCCTCTCCCTTCCAGCACGTAGGTTTGTTCGCGAGCGTCGTCCCGGTTTCCAAGCACCGTGACATGTTCGCGATCAACCAAGGGAAGCTGGCTTCGAAAAGTAGCAAAGACCGGACCGGTGGCGACCTCTCGAGCAATGGCTGGTGAGGGTCTGGAAGCAGGTTCCTCCCATGCCAAGCTGGCTTGGCCCAGGATCGCGAGCGTTAGTCCTACGGTTACGGTGCAGCGCATGATTCTCGGTTCCGATGCTTCTCCGACGACTCCTCATTGTTGGTCGAATCGGCAAACATTCCATGACCGAATCAATCAAGAGAATCGTGGTCTTTCAGACTCCTCCTTCGTTACAGAGTGACGCTACCGATTCCGTAACTGCTACATCTTTCCGGTTGTGGGTGGAGTCCTCGCATCGGCTATTGGGATTCGCATCGAGTCGCAATCCGAGTCACCAGCCAGTAGTGATGGCTAGCATTCCCAATTCACCCAATTGATAAATTTTGCCTAATCGAAACATTCGCAGTGTTTCTTTTCCACGCGAACTTGTTGGGGGGACGATACCTGTTTCGTATCCGCTAGGAACGGATTCCAAAGTTTGGAAAATCGAAATTTCAAAAGAAATTGCTCAAGAAAAATGCGAGGTGGATTTCGGTTCTCACGCTAACCGTAGCCACAGGGTACGGTGCGCTCGAGGTCCGCGCCCAGGACTCGCTAAATACGCTCCCGCCTGAACTTGCCGAACCCAGGAGCCTTGCTCCGCTGGACGCGATCCCTTCCGAGTTGCCTCCGGCGGCCGATTTCGCACCAGAATCGCCACCCTACTTCCAATCTCGGTTTGACGCGCCGCTGGGGTATACCGGACGCAGTTCGATCCAGCCGGGTGAGACCCAGAGCACCAATCACTTCATCCCGATCGAAGACCGTTGGCGTATTGGATCACCGACGTGGGATCGCTATGGCAAAGGGCATCCGGTCGGAGACGATTACCCCTTCGTGCAGGGGGCATGGTATGACCCTTACAACCAAAACGTGCTCAAAGGGGATTACCCGATCGCTGGTCAGGATACGTTTCTCAAGCTAACGTTTCGACAACTGAACTTGTTCGAGTATCGGCAAACCCCCATTCCGACCACTCCGTTCGAGACCATGCAAAATCCGGGGTTCATTGAATTCTTCGGCGATCCAAATCAGTTTTTCTTCACGCAGTACAACTCGGCTGCGATCGATCTGTTCAAGGGAAATACGGTCTTTCGACCTGTCGACTGGCGACTGCGTGTCAATTTCATATTCAACCAGAACTACCTGAAGGTCTATGAACTTGGTGTCGTTTCCCCCGATGCAACCTCGGGAACGAATCGCCACCGGACGGATTTCGCCTTGGAGGAGTGGTTTTACGAAACCAAAATCGCGGACCTCAGTCCCAACTACGACTTTGTGTCCGTTCGAGCGGGTTCCCAGTTTTTCACGAGCGATTTTCGCGGGTTTATTTTCTCGGATACCAACCGCGGAGTTCGCCTGTTCGGTAATCGCCTCAGCAACCAAGACCAGTTCAATGTTCTTTGGTTCGATCAGACCGAGAAGGATACCAACAGCCTGCTCAATACCTTTGACGACCGGCATCAAAACACCGTCATTTTGAATTACTACCGAAACGACTTTGTCTTTCCGGGTTACAACGCACAACTCAGTTTTCACTACAACCGCGACCAGGCGTCGGAAAAGTTTGATCAAAACGATTTCCTGGTGCGTCCCGATCCTGTTGGGGTTTATGCTCCCCATCGTGTCGACGCTTATTACCTGGGTTGGACGGGTAATGGTCATATCAATCGCTACAACGTCAATCATGCCATGTACTTTGTGACAGGGCATGATGAACTCAACCCACTGGCCGGATCCCCGCAGACAATTTCTGCCTTCATGGGAGCGATCGAGGTATCGTATGATCGGGACTGGGCCAGATTTCGGGCATCCTATTTCTTTGCGTCCGGGGATTCTGATCCCAACGACGACCGGGCTACGGGTTTCGACACCATCATGGACAATCCCAATTTCGCCGGTGGGGAGTTTAGTTATTGGAATAGACAGCAAATAAGACTTTTCGGGGTCAACTTGGTGCAGCGGCAAAGCTTGGTACCCGATCTGCGGTCGAGCAAATTCCAAGGGCAGACGAATTTCGTCAATCCGGGGCTGCATCTCGTGAATGCTGGCTTTGATGCGGATTTGACCCCGAAGGTGAAATGGATCAACAACGCCAACTATCTTTGGTTCAACCAGACCGCAACGTTGGAGACCTACACGTTTCAGAGCAACATTCGGAATCAAATCGGCCTGGATCTGAGTTCGGGAATTGAATATCGTCCGTGGTTGAACAACAACGCGATCATTGTCGGCGGGATCTCCGGATTGGTGGTTGGTCAAGGGTTTCGGGATTTGTACCAACCGCTCAATGGCGACGTTCCGAATCTCGCGGCAGGTTTTCTCGAGGCTTCGTTTGAGTATTAGCCAATGCGTCTTTCACCTCATGAGTCCAGATGTATCGGTCGCATGAAGGTGTCGATTTGGTTGTCGGCGTTTCAGATCGTATGCTTGTCCACGGCGTGGGGGCAGACGGCGCCGCCTTTGCAATCGCCGGGTTCTAAGTTTCACGTGCCGAGCGTCCCGGCGCCGGCGGGGACCGATCCGTGGGGACCAGCGCGGTCGCTGGGGATTGCGGGCAACGACTCGTACCCGATTCCGAAGGAGCTGGCTGGAGTCGATTTGTATCGCCAGTCCAAGGGGGATGCTGCGATGAAGAGCCAATCCTGCATTCACTGCCACACCGACGTTGGAACAATGCACCCTCCCAATACGGTGAGCATCGGCTGTGTCGATTGTCATGGAGGGAATCCTTTTGCATTCACCAAGGATCGAGCGCACGTCGCGCCGCGGTACCCGAGTCTGTGGCCGAACTCTGCCAATCCTGTGCGCAGCTATACGCTCCTCAACCATGAGGATCCCGAGTTCATTCGCTTCGTCAATCCTGGCGATCTGAGGGTTGCGCATATCGCATGTGGGCAGTGCCATGCCAACGAAGTATTGCAATTGCGCAAGAGCATGATGACACACGGTTGCATGCTGTGGGGAGCGGCCCTGTACAACAATGGTGCGACGCCGAACAAATGGGCTCGCTATGGCGAAAGCTACTCGATGGATGGCCGATCCCAACGATTGCAAAACGTCCCGGCACCAACCCAATACGAGATCGATTTCAAAGGGATGGTTCCTTTCCTCGACCCTCTTCCTCGATTCGAAACCTCGCAGCCCGGGAACATTCTTCGCATCTTTGAACGAGGTGGCCGTTTCCGCGCTGAGACCGGGATTCCGGAGAGGCTCGAGGAGCCTGGACGACCGCGCGAGAGGCTCAGCAACCGGGGATTGGGAACGGACAACAGGACCGACCCGGTGTTCATTGGTTTGCAAAAAACCCGATTACTCGACCCCACTCTCAATTTCCTCGGGACCAACGACCATCCCGGCGACTATCGAAGCAGCGGGTGCAGCGCCTGCCACGTGATCTACGCCAACGATCGATCCCCGACAGCCTCAGGACCCTTTGCCAAATACGGCCATCATGGGCTCGCCGCATCGGAGAAAGACGACTGGGTAAAGGTCGTCGACCCGACGATCCCGAAGAGCGAGCCTGGGCATCCAATCCAGCACATGTTCACCAACCGCATGCCCACGAGCCAGTGCATGGTGTGTCACATCCACCCGGGCACCAACGTGCTCAACAGCTACTTGGGCTACATGTGGTGGGACAATGAGACGGACGGACAGTGCATGTATCCTCGGCACCAGAAGAATCCGACCGCCGAGCAGATTCTCGAAACCTCGATGTCCAACCCTGAGGAATCGGCCGCGCGCGGTCTGTGGGGAGATCCCGCCTTCCTGGCTCGTGTCAGCGAACTGAATCCCAATCTCAAGCACACACAGTTTGCGGATTTCCATGGACACGGCTGGGTGTTTCGCGCGGTCTTCAAAAAAGATCGCGCCGGAAACCTGCTCGACTATCAAGGCGATCGGGTCGAATCTCCCTCCACTCCTGACCTGATGGCCGCCGTCGCCCCCTCCAGCGATTTGGAAAAGATTCACGGCAAGCAGCGCGATGGTGTGCCGGTCCATTTGATGGACATTCACATGGAGAAAGGGATGCACTGCGTCGATTGCCATTTTTATCAAGATGGCCACGGCGACACCAAGTTGTACGGCGAAGTCCGCGCTGCGATCGAGATCCAGTGCATCGACTGCCATGGCGATGCTTCGCAGTCACTCGTGGACAAGGTGGATCAGCTTTTGCGCACAGGGCAGCCTGCCCAGCTTACGACCTCTGGCCCAGCCTCGGGCGCCCAGCCGACGAACCTGCTGGCTCTTCGAACCGCCTTCGGCAAGCCTCGTTTTGAGATCAAACGGGCCCCGGGCAAGAAACCCCAGCTGATCCAACGCAGCAACGTCGAAGAGAATCTCGAGTGGGTTGTGACTCAGACCGCTGACACCATCAATCCGGACAGCGATGAGTACAATCCACGTTCCCACGCGGCAAAAACCGTGCGGCTCGAGGGTGACGGTCAATTGCGCTGGGGGGGGAGCCACGAGCCTGGCAAATGCGCGCACGACAACAAGAATATGAACTGCATTGCTTGCCACAGCTCCTGGAATCCCAGTTGCTTCGGATGCCATCTGCCACAAAAGGCCAATATCAAAGCCCCCAATCTGCACGACCAGGGGGATATCTCACGCAACCGGATCTCCTACAACTTTCAGACCCTAAGAGACGATGCATACATGCTCTCACGCGACGGCAACGTCACCGGAAATCGCATCGGCCCCGCACGCAGTTCCTGCGCGATCCACGTTGGCAGCTACAACGGCAACCGCGAGTCGGTCTACGTTCAGCAGCAAACCATCAGCGGCGAAGGGCTCAGCGGCATCGCGTTCAGCAGCAACGTGCCCCACACGGTCCGTGGCGGAAACGGTTGGGACTCCCATCAGGCAGGCCGCGCGCCAGGAACGTATGAAACAAAATCCTGTACCGATTGCCATCTCTCGATCAACAACGACAACAACGCGATCATGGCCCAGTTGCTGATGCAGGGGACGGGTAGCATGAATTTCATCGGCAAATATTGCTGGGTCGGGGCAGGTGAACATGGGCTCGAAGGAGTCGTCGTTACCGAGACCACGGAACCCCAGGCGGTCATCGGCAGCTCACTGCACGCCCTCGCTTATCCAGAACATCATCGGGAACACGTCGAGCGCGGTCGAGTCTTGGAGCATGCCCATGAGCACCCGGGACGCGATATTCTCGAAACCCTCAGCCCGCGGTATCGCAAACCGGAGATCCTCTCGCTCCAACACCGTGGCGAGTATTTGTACGCAGCATGCGGTGAAGGAGGATTGCGGGTCTTCGATATCGCGTTTATCGACAACAAAGCGTTCTCCGAACGGATCACGACGGCCCCGGTATCACCGCTCGGACAACAGCTCTATGTGCGAACCCGATATGCGACCTCGGTAGCCGCCCCGACGACCATCGCTCCCGATCCGACTCGCACGCACCGCGCGGAGAACTTCGAACCCGCCATCCCAGGCCGGTATGCGTATATCTACGTCACCGACAAATACGAAGGCTTGATTATGGTATCCGCGGCCACCCTGCTCGACGGAGATCCGACCAATAACTTCCTAAAGCGGGATCTTACGTTCAATCCCAACGGTTTGCTTTGCGGAGCGAGATCGGTCACTCTCGCTGGAAGTTATGCATATGTTTGTTGCGATGCAGGTCTCGTGGTCATCGATTTGACCGACCCCAAGAAACCTTCGGTCGTCTCGGTCGTTGGCAACGATCTCCTCAAGCAACCTCGCAGCGTTGCGGTCCAGTTTCGTTACGCCTTGGTTTGCGATGAAGAAGGGATCAAAGTCTTCGACGTAACGGAGTTGGGTTTCCCGCAGTTTGTACATGAGGTCCCCCTCCATGAAGCGCACAGCATTTATCTCGCTCGAACGTATGCATATGTTGCTGCCGGACATCAGGGGCTGGTCATTCTCGACATCACCAATCCCGCATCTGCATTCGTGGACCAAATCTACGACGCCGAAGGTCGAATCAATGATGCACATGACGTCAAGCTCGGGATTACCAACGTCAGTCAATTCGCTTACATCGCCGATGGCAAGAACGGTCTTCAGGTCGTCCAATTGACTAGCCCGGAAGTCCTCGGCAACGACGGATTCTCTCCACGTCCCAATCCATGCTTGATCGCCACGAGGAAGCTACCCAAGGATGGCCATGCGTTGTGTGTTTCGCGAGGGATGGATCGCGACCGCGCGGTCGATGAATCCGGGAACCAGATCGCGGTCTTCGGCCGAGTCGGTGCCCGACCACTGAACCGCGATGAAGCGATGAGAATGCACCGTCGTCCCGACGGCGGGATCTATCACGTTAGCGACGATCCGTTCGATACGAGAGTGTTCCAGTTCCCGCCCGTTCGACGCTGAGCGATGCAGGCTAGAACCTTCGGTTGAACGAGACTTGGATCTCCGAATCGAAAACTCGGTCGGGTGTTTGCCTCAAAGGTACCACCGATCCAATTCTCAACGAAGACATCGGACCCAGTTGAGCATGGATCCCCGACGTGAGATTGAGCAAGTCAAGTCGGTTGGCGTTGTTGACCAGTTGACCGGCAAGCGGGTTGCCCTGGGGCATATTCAAGACGTCTGCATTTGTGATGGTCGATGTGTAGTGCAATTCGAAGACGCCAGCCAAACCGGTGAAGTAAGGACGGGATGAGTCTCGCCACAACCAACGACCTAAACCGATATCGGTTTGGAGCAAATTCTGCTGATGGAAGACACCGACCTCTTGGTTGTTGTTGACCACCGTATCACCCGAAGTGACAAAGAGGACCTGGCCAAACGATTGCATAAACCACCGATCGTTCAGGGAAAGGGTGGATGCAACGAAAGGCATCAAGGTCACGGTCTCGTTCCGCAAAGTCAGCGATCCGGCATTCCCTGCATCGGGGAAATTGACGTTGAAGTCGCTGCCCGTTGGCAGTCCGATTCCCAACCCAGTCGCGAAGGCGGATGCGTCGTCGGCATACAGCAACCCTTTCAAATACATCGTCATGTTCCCGACGTCCCCTCCATCGGAGGTAATGCCTAAGCCCTGAAAATCCAGTCCGCTGATGAACGGCATGCGCACATCGATCGATGCATTGCCATCGAGGAACGTCTTCTCGAAGCCGAGCAGGTACCTGTGCAGGTCGACCGATTGCTGGATCGGGCCATTCGGGCCAATGGCAACGGTATTCGATGCCGCGTTGAAGAATCCTTTGTATACGAAATAAACTCGATCGGTCGGGACGGAGGTATTGTTTTCCGAAATGTTGTAACTCCCTCCGCCACCGAGCGGTGCGTTGAAGGCAGAGATGTTCTGATCAGCCCCGCCCGGAGTAGACTTGAATGGCATGTAGGATACCTGTGGCGGTAAGGTATCGCCAAACATATTCGGAGCACGTGCGACTCGGACGTAAGTTGCTCGCGATGTATTGCTGCGCGATGCTCTCGAACTCGATGACCGGGATTGCGAAGGTTCGAGTCGATTCTCGTTCGCTGCGCGATCGGTCGACGGGAGGTCGCCCGAGCCTTGGGGCTGAAGATTCTGCTGGCCATGAACTGTCGCCAGGAGACCAATAGTCAGGAAAGCGACAACAATCGTACCGCGGACGACAAACGGAACAGCGCGCATGAAAAGGACCCTCGCTCCCAGGCATATCCGGAGAAATCGCAGGAAATGCAAGCATTAGTTTAGGGATCGTGATTCCCCATTCGCACTGCGCATCGTCATCGAGCCGATCAAATATTGAGCGGATTTGCGAACAAGCCCTGTTGTTTCGGCGCAATCCGACCTTGGATCACTCCGCCAAGTCCTTCAACTGGAGTTCGACGCGCCGCATGTGCTCCTCGAACATGGTATTGCTCGGGTTTCGCTCGTTCAACGTTCTCAGGATCGGCAGGGCTTCTTGGAGATATTCCTTCGCGTTTGGGGAGTCTCCTCGACGTAGGGCCAAGTCGCCAAGAGCGGTCAGGCAGGTCGCGAAATCCGCCTGGATGTCCGGGTCTTCAGCGCTGGATGCTAGCAATTCCCTCTCTAGCCTCAGGGCTTGCGTCCAGGCTTCGTCTGCTTTGTCCCATTGCTCACTTTGCTCGTAGTTGGTGCCGAGACTCATGGAGAGGACTGCCAACTGGGTCTTGTATGGAAGGACATCGGGGTTGGATTCATTGAGTTTTCTCGCCAGACGGGCAGCCTCTTCGTAGATTTCCGTCGCGAGTGCCTCGTTGCCGAGTTCAGAGTAGACCGACCCGAGCATCCGCAGCGCGAGACTGCCATCGAATCGATAGCTCAGCGAGCGAGCGTCTTGGTCGAGTAGTCTTCGGAATTCGTCAACGGATTGTTCGAAAGGTCCGACGGCGGCTTCGACATCGCCTTGTTCAAAGCTGAATTTCCCCAAGCTATACCATCCGCGGGCGAGGTCTCGTCGGAGTTTCGATTGATCGGGTTCCCGTTCCAGCAGTGCGATTCGGCTGTCCTGGGCTTTGCGGATATCGATGAGCCCATCCTTGTGGTTTCCCAGAGCAATTTTTGCGACCCCGAGATTCATCAATGAATTGCATGCGAGTCGTTGGTATTCCAAATCATCGGTGACCAACTCGGCTAATTGGCGTCGCGTGTTCCAGGAAGCCTCGAACATCGCGACGGAGTCCTTCGGGCGATGCTGGGTATTAAAAAGGCTCCCCAATGCGTTGAATGTATCGCTTAAGGCTTTGAGTCGATTCGCTCGGTCTGGTCCCGGGCTCATGAGAGACTGTTGTTGATCGAGGGCCAGCTTCAGTTCGCTCTCGGCGGATTCGAGATTCCCGGTCAGTTGCTGGATCATGCCGACGCGATAGTGGGCTGATGCAACTTCGTCTGCCAGTTTGCTGCTGCCACCGCTTTCCGAAAGGAAGTATTGATAGTGTTTGAGTGCCTTTTCGAGAAGTTCGCGTCTCAGGGGTTGCATGCCGGGCTCGTTGAGCAACTCATCCTCGCTGACGCGTGTGAACAGTTCGTCGACGACTTGCAAAGCTTTTTCGAGACGTGACTCCGAGACAGCGAGCGCGGCGGAGGTGTTTCGGTATCCGATAACGATGGCGGCCATGGTCGAGAGGGCGAGGATTGCGACTGAGCCGATCATGGCTGCGGTCCCTGGGTTTCGACGGCACCATCTCCACAAGCGTTCGGCACGCCCGACTGGTCTGGCGACAATGGGAACACCATCGAGGTATCGTTGCAGATCGTCGGCTAGGTCTTTGCAATTCGCGTATCGCCGTACCGAATCTTTTTGGATCGACTTCAAGCAGATCGTTTCCAAGTCCCGATGGACCGAGGAGTTCAGCTCTCGAAGGCTGACGGGTTGCTTGTCCAGGATTTGACGAATCGTGTCGGGGACACTCGAAGCCACAAATGGAGGACGACCGGTCAGGATGTGGTAGAGGGTCGCGCCGATGGAGTATTGATCCGCCGCGGGGGTGACATTCCCTGCGTCAACCGCTTGTTCGGGTGACATGTAGGACGGCGTTCCCATGACTTGTCCGGCATAGGTCATCGTATTTCCGCTATCGACGATCTTAGCCAGGCCAAAGTCGGTGACCAGCGGTCGATCGGAGCCTTTCTCGATCATGACATTGTGCGGCTTCATATCGCGGTGCAGGATGCCCTGGTCATGTGCCGCTTGGAGGGCGCTAGCGACTTTTTGGATGTAGGCAGCAGCGCGACGATTTTCGAGAGGGCCATCGCGCACCAGATCGAACAGGCTGTCGCCCTGGACAAATCGCATGGCATAGTAGTGAAGCGGGGTGCCACCAGGAGTCTTGCTCGGCACTTCTCCGACTTCATAAACGGAGACAAGGTTGTCGTGTTGCAGCGATGCAGCGGCATGCGCTTCGGTGGTGAATCGACCGAGCGCATCGGCACGAGCCTTGGGGGGCAGCATGTCGAGTTGATCATTGCGCACGATTTTGAGGGCGACGATGCGGTTGGCCGAAATCTGTCTCGCGCGAAAAACGATTCCCATTCCTCCACGGCCTAGTTCCGAGAGAATTTCAAACCCAGGGATCACGGGATAAATCGCCGAGGGCTCTCTTGCGATTGCACGCGACGTTGTCGTCGAAGCCGCGGGCATGGTCGCGAATTCGTCGGTCGCAGGTGCGGGCTCATACAAAACAGTCGCATCCCCATAGGGAGCAGGGGCCAACGTCGCGTTGGGATCCGGCGCGGGTGTCGTTGTTTGGACGAATTGAGCGAGGCTGGGACTGACAGTCTCGAAGGTGGACTGGTACGAATCGATCACATCCCGGCATTCGGGGTATTCGCGAAGGAATGCCTCTTTGTCGATCGGTTCGCCTGCCGATTCCCGGAGTCGTATCTCTTCCAGGACCAGTAACTTGAAAACACCCAGGTCCCGCCTGAGTTCGGGATATTGTTTGAGGTAGAACGCAACCGGAACGCGGTCCCCTTTTTCCCAACGCGATTTCTGGTCTTGTTGCAGCGACTCAAACATACAGCAACGGTATCCATCCCGTTCTCGATGAAAAATCTTTTGTTGGGATAAGCGTTACGGGAACCGATTTAAGGTACGTACTGCGGGACTCGATTTCCAAGACCGCTCGATGTCAGGATAACAGAATCGAGGGCGTTCGGGCAATGAGATTGCCCAAGCGCGAGGACAACAGGCTCATGGACCGCGTCGCTTCTTGCGAGACGATTTTTTCCCTCGCGAGGAGGCTTTGGGTGCTCTTGGCTTGGTGGCGTCCGATTTCGGCCGGCGTCGGGCGGTTCGAAGGGCCGGGGTTGAATGATGCACGACCTTCTCCAAACGGAAGAAGAGTTGTCGGCGTGCCAAGTCGACTTTCTCGATGCGAACGATCAGTTCGTCTCCGAGACGGAAACGGTTTCCCGACCGATATCCTTCGAGCGTGTGTGTTTCTCGATCGAAATGGTAGCGATCCTGCGGCAAACGTTCGACGGGGATTAAGCCATCGACCGGAATCTCCACGCCTCGTACGGTCAGGCCAGCCGACCGGACACCGGCGACGATTCCCGTGAGAAGTTCCCCAACACGACGATCGAGATAGTGCAGCAGTTTGACTCGAACCAATTCCCGCTCGGCATTTTCCGCGGTCTGTTCGGTGTGGCTGCAGTGCTGACCGAGTTTCTCCAAGACCTCGGGGTTTTCTTTGGCCGGTTGTCCTTCGATGAGTTTTTCGACGATTCGATGGACGACCAGATCGGGGTAGCGCCGAATCGGGCTGGTGAAATGGCAATAGTGCGACATGTTCAGGGCGTAGTGGCGTTCGAACTCGCACTGATAGACGGCTTTGCTCATGCTCTTGAGGATGGCGAAGTTGACCGCATACTCGGTGGTTTGACCTTTCACGCTGTCGACCACGCGTTGGATCTCGAAGCGATCCTGCATGTCTTCGGCTTGGATTCCCAGGGCCTTCATGAATTCGGTCAATCGCCGAATCTTGAGGCGATCGGGAGGCGCGTGGGCTCGTCGCAGGAACGGCAACTGCAACGTATCGAGCCAGCGGGCGACCGCTTGGTTGGCGGCCAGCATGAACTCCTCGATGATCTGGTGGCTCTCGGTGTACAGGACGACATGAGCCCCTTTGACTTTGCCCGACCGATCGAGATCGATTTTTACTTCGGGCAGGGTGAGTTCGATGCTGCCATCCCGTTTGCGGTTGGAACGCAGGACCATTGCCAGGGCGTGCATATTCGCGACCAAATCGAAGATGGCTGGGCTCAGTCGCTCGCGCCATGGATCGCGATCTTCCAGGTATTGATCGATCTGTTCGTAATTGAATCGGTGGGCGTTTCGTATGACGCTGTTGTAGACTTCGTTGTGGAGCAAAACACCGTCGGGCGAGTACTCCATGTGAACGGTCTTAGCGAGTCGGCGGCGATCGGGTTGCAGCGAGGCCAGGTGATTGCTGATGGTCTCGGGCAGCATGGGAATCACGCGATCAGGGAGATAAACGCTGTTCCCTCGCTGCTTGGCTTCGTCGTCGAGTTTGCTTCCAACAGGGACGAAAAACGCGACGTCCGCGATGTGGACGAGGAGTTCCCAATTCCCTTTTTCATTGCGGCTCAAGGAGATCGCGTCGTCGAAATCTCGGGCGTCGACTGGATCGATCGTCAGGGTGGGGATGGCGGTTAGATCTTTTCGACCCGCAGGGATAATGTCTTCTTGGAATCGATCCGCCTGCATCCTCGCATCGTCGATGACGTCGGAAGGGAATTCTTCCGGGAGACCGTATTGATGAATCACAGCCAGCGTATCGACGGCTGGATTCTTGAGGCTACCGAGCACTTTCAGGATGACCGCTTCCCCGGGATGCAACGCATCGGGGTACCGGACGATCTCGACGATCACTTTGTCGTTGGTTTCGAGGGGTAGTCCTCGAACATCTCCGACCTGGACCGCGTGTTCCAGTTTCGCTCCATCGATCCATACGGCGGACTTTCCGTCCTCGTTGATGAAGGTGCCGGTGAATTCGCGCCGTGCCCGCGCGACCACTTCGTCGATCTCTCCTTCCGTTTTGCCGCGTCGGTCGCGTACGCGTACCGAGACGGTGTCGCCGTCCATGGCATCTTTACTGCAGGAAGGGGGAATGAAGATATCCGGGATGGCGATGCCAGTCCCGCGCGGTACCTCCACGAAACCGTAGGCTTCGTTGAACGGTCGGCGATAGATGCCAACGATTCGGTTGGAATCCGATTTGGGCTTCGAACCGATCGACGCGGGCCCGGTCGAAGGTGATGGTTCGGAGGATTGGGTAGGGCGGTTTGCGGTAACGACCGGCGCTGGGGGATAGACCAAGTGGTTGGAACCAAACACCAACCGCCCTTGCTTGACGAGCGATTTGATGATGCGCCGAAGCTCCCGATATTCTTCATCGGAGAGCTTCAAGTCGCGTTGGATGGCTCGCGGTTTGGAGGGACGGTACTCGGGTTGGTTTACCCATTCCAACAAACGCAGAGCAAGCGGAGAAGAATTCATCAACCTACACCGCCGATTCGGACGGAATCGTGTACGGAGCGCGATACTCGCGAGTCAGCCATTGATTAGGGGGGTTTTTGCCGAGGAACGTCTCGGACACTGGATCGATCTCGAGGGAGCGTCCCATCTGGATTTGGTAATTTTCAACCTTGTTCGTTGCCAGATGTTCGGCGGTTCGTTGCCAAGCGTCCTCGACCACGGCATCTCCCCCGCGATCTCGCAAAGCGGCAAGAGCCTCTTTGGAGGCGAGCGAGCTTCCTAATCTCAAAGAGATATTCCCGAGATGGCACAAGGCGCTCGAGAGATGCCCATCTTCGACATCGGCGTTCAAGAGTTTGTGATCGCGAGCTCGGATTGCATCGGTAAAGTTCTTGTAATGGTAATCGTCACCACCTCCTTGGAACTGCTTGACCGGATTGCCTTCCAAATCGAAAGCCGTTCCGCTGGTGTAGGAGGTCATCACCAAATATCCCTTGGTTCCTTCGACGATGATTCCGACCTTGGCTCCTTTGTATTCCGGGGTTTCCAGGCCACGCACTTCGAAGACCAACTTGCGACTCCCGTAGTCGTGGACCACGACCTGGGTATTTGCGGTCTCGCCAGCATCTTCATAACCGAATCGACCTCCGAAGGACCAGACCCGGTCGCTGAGCCGGTCTTCGCCGAGCGCCCAGCGGCACAAGTCCATTTGATGGATTCCCTGGTTGCCGAGGTCTCCGTTTCCGTACTCCCACTGCCAATGCCAATCGTAGTGAAACCGCTTCCGAGTCAACGGAAGGATCTGGGCTGGACCGGACCAGAGATCGTAGTCGACCTCCTCGGGAACTTGATAAGTCCCTTTGGGGCCGATGGAATCACGTCGTTTGTAGCACAAGCCGCGAGAAACTTTGACCTCGCCGATGCCTCCGGAACGAATGAACTCCATAGCCTCCCGCATTCCGGGATTGGATCGGCTTTGTGTTCCAGTCTGCACAATACGATTGTGTTTTCGCGCCGCTTGCACAGCCCGTCGTCCTTCGAGGACGTTGTGTGAGACGGGTTTTTCCACGTAGACATCCTTGCCGGCTTGCACTGCCCAAATGGTTCCGAGGGAATGCCAGTGGTTCGGTGTAGCGATGGAAACCGCATGGATCGATGGATCTTCGAGGAGCTTGCGGATATCTCGAACCCATACCGGTTTGCGTCCGCCTTGCTTCTCGGCGGCCGATTCGCAACTGCGTTGTCCATTTTTTTCATCGCAATCGCAGATGTGAGTCACGACCGTCCCCGGCTTGCCAGCGAAGCCATCGATATGGGATTGCCCGCGTCCCCCAGCGCCGACCACCGCAACTTGGATGGTGTCGTTAGGACCGAAGGAAGTAGGTGGCTGTTGCTCCATTCCAAAAACATTGCGGGACTTTGCCGCCAGGAGCGCGGCGGTTGAAAGCATGGAGGTTTCCAGGAAGCGGCGGCGGTTGGATGGATGCATGATCGTGTCGGCGGTGAGAAAAAAGGAGGAAGACCAGCGGGAGAGATCGCAAGCCTAACAGTGTACGCGAATCCCCGTCCGGTTGCACCCCTTTCCGTTTCTAACGGACGAATCGGCACAATCGGGAGAAATAGGGGGGAGTTTTTCATTCCAGCGCCCGTCCGCGATGCTTTGGCCTAAAGTTGCGTGAATGTTTCCAGGGCATCCCAACGTTTTCTGGGCTAACCAGGTCAAAGCCATGCGTTCTCACATTCTTTCCGCGAATTGCTCACTCCTGCTTTTGATGGGAGTGGCTCTCGTGTTTCCCAGCTTGGGATACTGCCAAGAGGCTGCACCCGCGAGCATTCAGGCGGAGATCGGACCGATCCAAAAGACGGTTCGAATGTCGGGATACTTTGCTCCCACGCTGTCGGTCGAGGTCAGCATACCGCTCGAATCCAACCTCGGTTTGAAGGTGATCAAAGCGGTCGAGCATGGTTCGATCGTCAGAGCTGGGGATATCCTCGTTGAACTCGATGCTCGCGATGCGAAGGAGCAGATTGAACAGCAAGAGATTGCCTTCGCTTTGCAAAAGCTCAGCTTGGAAGAAGCTCAGCGCGAGGAAAAAATCGCCAGGCTAAGAGATCCGCTCGATGAGCAGTTCGCAGCCTTGGCAAAGCAACATGCCGATGAGGACTTCGCATTTTTCCGCGATCGCGAATTCCTCATGAACCAGCGATCGGTCGAGCAGTCGATGAAGTCGATGAAGGATTACCTCGACTACAACGCCGAGGAGTTGCGACAACTCGAGAAGATGTACAAGGCAGATGACCTCACCGAGGAATCGGAGGAGATCGTTCTTCGCCGAGCCAAGGATGACTTGGAACGGGCTCGCTTCGCTTTCGAGCGAGAGGAACTCAATCATCGGAGGTCGGTCGAACTGAATCTGCCTCGCGACAAGGAATCTCAGCAAACGCAGCATCGGTTTGCGGAGATCGCTCTCGAGCAATTCAAGCTGATGCGTCCCTTGTTGTTGGAGAAGAGACAGCTCTCGCTCAGAAAACAGCAGATGGACCTCGAGAAAGCGGCCCGAGAGCTCGATAAGCTCCGATCGGACCTTGCGAAATTTCGGATCGAAGCTCCACAGGACGGTACGGTATATTATGGAAAGTGCGTCGATGGTCGATTCGCGAACATCGCGGAGATGCAGGCCAAGCTCCGGCCACACGGGACCGTAAGTGCGAACGAAGTGCTGATGACGATCGTGCGAAACGGTCCCTTGAGTTTCGTCGGGACGGTTCCGGAATCAGAAGCCCCATTCGCAACCAACGGGACCGTTGCCAGTGTGGTTGCGTCGGGATTTCCGCAACTGAAGCTGGACTCCAAGATTCAGCGAACCGCAGCAATTCCAGGACCGGATGGCACCTTCGCGGTTCATTTGGAATTACAAGTCGATGCGCCGAAGAGGATCGTGGCTGGGATGACCGGCAAAGCGAAATGGGTTGCTTACTTCAATGCCAAAGCGTTGACCGTACCGAGCCGATATGTGCACCAAGACACCGACAACGACGACGCAAACTATATATTCGTCCTCGATTCGGAATCCAAGCCGGTGAAGCAATGGGTCGATATCGGTATCGTCTCGGGCGAGCGGACCGAGATCCTCGGCGGCCTGACAGCCGATGACAAACTCGTGGAATCGGACGGACCCAAGAAATGAGCTGGCGCAAACGGCTCGGGGTTCGTTTGTCTTTGGCAGCCTTTCTCGCAATCGGTTCTGCGAATCTGGTTGTGGCGCAGGAACTCAATCGTCCGCAGGGAGAACTTGGACCGGAGCCGAAGCCCGTTCCCGCCCCCTCGAAACTGGAATTGGATTCCGCTATCGAGCGGGGGATCGCGTTTCTCGAACAGAGCCAAAACAAAGACGGTTCCTGGGGCGGTCCGACACTAACCAAAGATTTGAATATTTATGCACCGACGCCGGGGGGGCATCAGGCGTTTCGAGCAGGGACTACGGCGTTGTGTGTCGCCGCGTTGGTTGACTGTCGCGACTATTCCTACCGATCGGATCCGATGATCGAGAAAGGCGAAGAGTGGCTGCTCAAACATCTGCACGACTTGAGACGGGCCAATCAGGATGCGCTCTACAACGTATGGGGGCACGCTTATGGGATCGAAGCCTTGGCTCGTCTGCATACCTACCACGATGGGGACCAAGAACGGCAGAGAGCACTCCTGGCAGAAATCCAGCATCAGATCGATTTACTGCGCCGCTATGAAACCACCAAGGGTGGGTGGGGCTACTATGATTTTCACATGCATCTTCAACGCCCCACCGCGGAGCCTACCAGTTTCACGACAGCCACTGTGCTGTATGCACTGCATCGCGCGCGAGCCATCGGCGCGGAGGTTCCGCAAGATCTCATTGATCGAGGATTGGAAGTCCTACGTCGGCAACAACGCCCCGACCTCGCCTACCTGTACTCCGAGGATATGCGGACGGCGCCGGGATTCGAAGTGAATAAGCCTGGCGGAAGCGTCGGGAGAAGCCAGGCATGCAACTTCGTACTGCGTCTCTACGGAGATAAAAGTGTCAGCGATGCCTCCATGCTGGCTTGGGCCAAACGTCTCTACGCCAGGAATCTGTGGCTCGACATCGGACGCAAGCGTCCCGTTCCCCACGAATCCTGGTTCTTGGTCGCTGGGTATTTCTTCTATTACGGGCACTACTACGCAGCCCTGGGGCTTGATGAATTGCCGGCGGAGTCGAGGTCGGGCATGCAGGATCAACTCGCCCATGTGATCATTCGACTCCAAGAGAAAGACGGCTCGTGGTGGGACTATCCGCTGTACAATTACCACCAACCGTACGGGACAGGGTTCGCGCTCATGACCCTGGTCCGCTGCGTTCGGGATGGATCGGACTGATCGGACTGATCGGTGGGCTCGCTCAGGATTCGAGAGCTTGCTTTTTCAGGGACTCGAGCAATTGCAAGGCTTGGATAGGGGTTAGGCTGTGGAGATCCGTGGCCTTGAGTTTTTCGAGAACTTCGTTCTCTTTCCATTGAAAGAGCGTCAGTTGGAGATGCCCTGATTTTTTGGGGGGTGGCGGTCCCAGGCGGGGTGCATCGTAGCGATTCAGCCGGCTCGATTCCAATTGCCCGAGGATATCCTTCGCGCGCTCGTTGACCGATCGAGGGATGCCGGCGAGCCTGGCGACATGGATGCCGTAACTTTTGTCGGCGCTACCCGGTACGATCCGGTGCAGGAAGATCACCGTGTCATCCCATTCCTTCACCGAAACGTTCCAGTTGCGCACGCTGGTCAACGTGCGCTGCAGTTCGACCAACTCATGGTAGTGGGTCGCGAACAGGACACGCGAACCGTTGTGTTCGTGCAGATATTCCACAATCGCCCAGGCCAAGCTCAGCCCGTCGTAGGTGCTCGTCCCTCGTCCGATCTCGTCGAGGATTACCAGCGATCGTTCGGTCGCGGTATTCAAGATTCTGGCCGTCTCCACCATTTCGACCATGAAGGTACTTTGGCCGCGCGCTAACTCGTCGCT
>Ga0315901_10002507_pt1 | contig 25193 bp, 38 predicted proteins | sample LakEriMetagenome_10_FD_203761 | JGI IMG/M metagenome (GOLD analysis project Ga0315901, IMG submission 203761) | Freshwater fungal communities from buoy surface, Lake Erie, Ohio, United States - Buoy 2 MA116 | ecosystem: Environmental > Aquatic > Freshwater > Lake | place: USA: Lake Erie, Ohio... | reverse complement strand
TGGGAGATGTCATCGGTGACTTGAACTCACGCCGTGGCCAGATTCAGGCGATGGATGAGCGAAGCGGTGCAAAAGTGGTACGCGCACTAGTTCCACTATCTGAGATGTTCGGATATGTGGGCGATCTTCGTAGCCGCACTCAAGGGCGTGCGAGCTACACCATGGAGTTTGACTCTTACGCACAAGTTCCAGAACATGTGTCGAAAGAGATCATCGCAAAAGTTAAAGGCGAATAGCTTCTAACTTTTGCAAACCAACTGGTTGCCCGATCAGTTGGTGCAGTAACAGGAAACAGAATGGCCATACCGGCGTTGTCGGGCGGCCGGACAACGCAGGTCTAGGAGGACCCAGTGGCAAAGGCGAAGTTCGAGCGGACAAAGCCGCACGTCAATATCGGAACCATCGGTCACATTGACCATGGCAAGACCACATTGACCGCAGCAATTTCAAAGGTGCTGCATGATCGATACCCAGACGTAAACCCGTTCACCCCATTCGATCAAATCGATAAGGCACCGGAAGAGCGTCAGCGCGGTATCACCATTTCTATTGCTCACATCGAGTACCAGACTGAGGCACGTCACTATGCACACGTTGACTGCCCAGGTCACGCTGACTACATCAAGAACATGATCACCGGTGCTGCCCAGATGGACGGCGCAATCTTGGTGGTTGCTGCAACTGACGGCCCAATGCCACAGACCAAAGAGCACGTTCTACTTGCTCGTCAGGTAGGTGTGCCAGCAATCGTGGTAGCACTAAACAAGTCAGACATGGTTGATGACGAAGACCTATTGATGTTGGTTGAAGAAGAAGTTCGCGATCTACTAACTCAATATGAATTCCCAGGCAAAGACACCCCAATTGTTCGCGTAGCTGCACTACCTGCACTAAACGGCGATGCTAAATGGGGAGATGCGATCATGGAGCTAATGGCAGCTGTTGACAGCTTCATTGCAACTCCTGCTCGTGAAGTTGATAAGCCATTCTTGATGCCAGTTGAAGACGTGTTCACCATTACTGGTCGAGGCACTGTAGTAACTGGTCGTATCGAGCGCGGCATTGTTAAAGTCAACGAAGAAATCGAAATCGTTGGTATTCGCGATGCATCTCAAAAGACTGTAGTAACTGGTGTGGAAATGTTCCGCAAGTTGCTAGACGAAGGTCAAGCTGGTGAAAACGTTGGTGTACTACTTCGTGGTACCAAGCGTGAAGATGTAGAGCGCGGCATGGTGCTTTGCAAGCCAGGCTCAGTAACACCTCACACTGAATTCGAAGCTCAGGCTTACATCTTGAGCAAGGATGAAGGTGGCCGTCACACCCCATTCTTCGATAACTACCGACCACAGTTCTATTTCCGTACCACTGACGTAACTGGTGTTGTACACCTACCAGGTGGCAAGGAAATGGTTATGCCTGGCGATAACACTGACATGAAGGTTGAGCTAATCCAGCCAATCGCCATGGAAGAAGGACTTCGCTTCGCAATCCGTGAAGGTGGCCGCACCGTAGGTGCTGGCCGTGTTACCAAGATTCTTAAGTAATTAATTAGCCCAGGCGCGGCGTAAGCCGCGCCTGGGACACCAAACTCGAATAGCTAGCAGAAGTTTTAAGGAAAGGCACCAGGCAAATGGCCGGACAGAAGATCCGCATCAGGCTCAAGGCCTATGACCATGAGGTCATTGATAGCTCAGCGAAGAAAATCGTTGAGACAGTTACGCGTACCGGTGCCAAGGTGGCAGGACCTGTTCCGCTACCAACCGAGAAGAACGTGTTCTGCGTTATTCGTTCACCACACAAATACAAGGACTCTCGCGAGCACTTTGAAATGCGCACTCACAAGCGCTTGATCGACATCCTTGACCCAACCCCAAAGACTGTTGACTCGTTAATGCGGCTAGATCTACCAGCCGGTGTCGACATCGAGATCAAACTTTAATTCAGAAATAGGAATCAAGATCATGAAATCGGTAGTCAAAGGCGTGCTTGGTGAGAAGCTAGGCATGACACAGGTTTGGGATGAGAACAACCAAGTTGTGCCAGTCACAGTAATTCGTGCTGCTAACAACGTGGTAACAAGTGTGCGCACCCCAGAGACAGATGGATACTCCGCAGTGCAGATTGCGTTTGGCGAAATGGAGCCACGCAAAGCAACTCGGCCAATGCTTGGTCACTTCGCGAAAGCTGGAGTTACCCCAAAGCGACACATTGCGGAACTTCGCACCACTGATGCAACTGAATATCAGTTAGGTCAAACGCTAGGTCCAGATGTATTTGAACCAGGTCAGATGGTTGATGTCACTGGCACAAATAAAGGTAAAGGTTTTGCGGGCGCAATGAAGCGACATGGTTTCCATGGTCTGCGCGCTAGCCACGGTGTGCAGGCAAAGCACCGATCCCCAGGATCAATTGGTGCATGTTCTACGCCAGCTCGCGTATTTCGCGGCACTCGCATGGCAGGTCACATGGGTACTACCCGAGTAACTGTGCCAATGCTGAAAGTTCAAGCAGTTGATACTGAGCGCGGATTGATTTTGGTTCGCGGTGCAGTTCCAGGATCTAAGGGCAGTGTGGTTTTAGTTCGCACCGCTTCGAAGGGTTGATGACAATGGCAACAGTTGACGTGTTAACTGCAGCAGGTACCAAAAGCGGTACGGTAGAACTGCCAGCTGAAATTTTTGAAGCACAGGTAAATGTGCCGCTGATGCATCAAGTAGTTGTGGCACAGCTTGCTGCGGCTCGCCAGGGAACAGCGGATGTAAAAACTAGAAATGAAATTTCTGGTGGTGGCCGAAAGCCATACAAGCAAAAGGGCACTGGTAACGCCCGTCAAGGTTCGATTCGTGCGCCGCACTATCGTGGTGGTGGCACCGTGCATGGTCCAACCCCGCGCAAGTATGACCAGCGCACGCCAAAGAAAATGAAGTTTGCGGCATTGCGTAGTGCACTCTCAGATCGTGCTGCTAATGGTCGGGTACATGTAGTTACTAACTTCATTGATGGCGAAACACCATCAACTAAGAGCGCGCTAAAGATGCTGTCATCTCTAACTGACCGCAAGAAGACGCTAGTTATTTTGGATCGCACCGACAATGTAACTTGGTTGTCGCTGCGCAATCTACCAAGCGTTCATATCTTGGTGCCAGATCAGCTAAATGTTTATGACATCTTGAATTCAGATGACGTAGTTTTCACAACTAAGTCGTTAGAAGATTTCTTAACTCACACCGCAAATCGCACTAGCGTAAGCAAAGGAGATGAATAATGAAAATCTCTGATGGTCGCGATATTTTGCTGAAGCCAGTTGTGTCCGAGAAGAGTTATGCATTGTTAGATCAGAACAAGTACACCTTCATTGTTCGCAAAGATGCTAACAAAACTCAGATTAAGCAAGCAGTTGAAGAAATTTTCAAGGTGAAGGTCACCAGCGTGAATACTTTGAACCGACCAGGAAAGAAGTCACGTACTCGATTCGGAATTGGTCAGCGATCTGATACCAAGCGCGCGATTGTGAGCTTGGCTGATGGTGATCGCATTGATCTATTCGGAACCCCAGCGTAGAGCGAACGAGGAATAACATGGCAATTCGTAAATATAAGCCGACTACACCGGGCCGTCGTGGCTCAAGTGTGGCCGACTTTGTTGAAGTAACTCGTACGCAGCCAGAAAAGTCGCTGGTTCGTCCCGTGCACAGTAAGGGTGGCCGAAACGCCCAGGGTCGGGTAACTGCTCGGCACCAAGGTGGCGGTCATAAGCGTGCTTATCGAGTAATTGATTTCAAGCGTGCCGACAAAGATGGTGTGCCAGCAAAAGTTGCACACATTGAATATGATCCAAATCGCACTGCTCGAATTGCGCTGCTGCATTACGCAGATGGCGAAAAGCGTTACATCATTGCGCCAAACAAAATTTCGCAAGGTGATGCAATTGAGACTGGTCCAGCGGCAGATATCAAGCCAGGCAATAACTTGCCACTTCGTAATATCCCAGTTGGTACCGTAATTCACGCCGTTGAATTAAAGCCAGGAGGCGGCGCCAAGCTTGCGCGCGGTGCTGGTTCATCAATTCAGTTGGTTGCAAAAGATGGTCCGTATGCGCAGTTGCGTCTGCCAAGCGGTGAAATTCGTTCCGTTGATCTTCGTTGCCGCGCAACTGTTGGTGAAGTTGGTAACGCAGAGCAAAGCAATATCAATTGGGGTAAAGCAGGACGTATGCGCTGGAAGGGTGTTCGCCCAACAGTTCGTGGTGTTGCAATGAACCCAGTTGATCACCCACACGGTGGTGGTGAAGGTAAAACTTCTGGTGGTCGTCACCCAGTTAATCCAAAGGGTAAGCCAGAAGGTCGCACTCGCAGCCGCAAGAAAGCAAGCAACAAGTTCATTGTCCGTCGTCGCAAGTCGAACAAGAGTCGCTAGGAGTATTGAGCAATGCCAAGAAGCCTTAGAAAAGGTCCATTTGTGGATCTGCACTTATCAAAAAAAGTTGATGCGCAGAACGCAGCTGGTACCAAGACTGTTATCAAGACTTGGTCACGTCGTTCCATGATCACACCTGACATGTTGGGACACACCATCGCGGTTCATGATGGCAAGAAGCATGTACCAGTTTTCGTAACTGAGAACATGATTGGTCACAAACTAGGTGAGTTTGCACCAACTAGAACTTTCCGTGGTCACGCAAAAACTGATCGCGCTGCGGGCAAGTAAGAATTAGAAAGAAAACAGAGAGGTAGAAATGGAAGCCAAGGCACAGGCGCGATACGTTCGTGTAACGCCGCAGAAGGCTCGGCGCATTATTAATCAGATTCGCGGTATGGCGACATCTGATGCGCAAGCTTTGCTGCACTTCGCACCACAGTCAGTGAGCGAGCCAATCGGCAAAGTGCTTGGTAGCGCAGTTGCAAACGCCACCAATAACTTCAATATGAATCCAGATGCGCTCTTTGTGACTGAAGCGTTTGTTGATGAAGGACCAACACTTAAGCGATTCCAACCACGCGCCCAGGGCCGTGCATTTGAAATCCTAAAGCGCACCTCTCACATCACCGTTGTTGTTGGCGATGCGTTCGCGGTTGCAAATGGACCAGAGCGACTAACGAAAGAACCTCGCGTTAAGAAGCGACCAATCTCGCAAGCGCCAGCAGTTAAGGCAGCACCAAAGGCACAATCAACTAATGATGAAGCTGCCCCAGCGAAGAAGACGGCAGCAAAGAAAGCAGCTCCTGCTAAAAAGGCGGCTCCTGCTAAGAAAGCCGCTCCGGCTAAGAAAGCAGCTGCGAAGAAAACCGCAGCCAAGAAATCAACTACCAAGAAGGAGAAATAACAGTGGGCCAGAAAATTAACCCGCACGGCTTCCGCCTTGGTTATTCTGCGGATTTCTCAAGCCGTTGGTTCGCTGATAGCACCAAAGCCGGACAGCGCTATGTGGATTACGTTGCTGAAGACGTAAAGATTCGCAAGATGCTGGCTAAAGGCATGGAGCGCGCAGGTATCTCTCGCGTTGAAATTGAGCGCACTCGTGAGCGAGTTCGCGTTGATATTCATACTGCTCGACCAGGAATTGTGATTGGTCGCCGTGGTCAAGAGGCAGATCGCATTCGTGGTGATCTCGAAAAACTAACTGGCAAGCAGGTTCAGCTAAACATTTTGGAAGTTAAGAACTCTGAAGTTGATGCTCAGTTGGTTGCGCAAGGTGTAGCGGAGCAGTTAGCTAGCCGTGTTTCTTTCCGTCGCGCGATGCGTAAGGCAATGCAGACCACAATGAAGTCAGGTGCACAAGGAATTCGAATCCAGGTATCTGGTCGATTGGGCGGCGCTGAAATGAGCCGAACTGAGTTCTATCGTGAAGGACGAGTCCCACTGCACACACTTCGAGCTGACATTCATTATGGTTTCTATGAGGCACACACCACATTTGGTCGAATTGGTGTGAAAGTTTGGATCTACCGCGGTGACGCACCCATTACTCGCGCGGAGAAAGAAGCAGCAGCAGCTGCAGCAACTCGCGTGCCAGGAACTGGTGGTGGACCAACCCCAGGTCGTCGCGGCGGTAAGCCACGAAATGCTGAAGCAGCCGCGGCAGCACCAGCCCAACCAGCAGCGACGGAGGCGTAATAATGTTAATTCCGCGCAAAGTTAAGCACCGTAAGCAGCATCACCCAAAGCGCTCGGGTAAAGCAACCGGCGGCAATGAAGTTACTTTTGGTGAATATGGCTTGCAAGCATTAGAACCGGCTTATGTCACTAACCGACAAATTGAAGCAAGCCGTATTGCAATCACCCGTCACTTAAAGCGTGGTGGCCGAGTCTGGATCAATATTTTCCCGGACCGACCATTAACCAAGAAGCCAGCTGAAACTCGAATGGGTTCTGGTAAAGGTTCCCCTGAGTTTTGGGTAGCAAACGTAAAGCCAGGCCGAGTTATGTTTGAAGTTTCATTCCCAACCGAGCAAGTTGCTCGTGAAGCGTTGCTGCGTGCAGCACACAAGCTTCCAATGAAATGTCGAATCATTCGACGCGAAGTAGGTGAGTAAAGATGGCAGTAGGAACTGATATTCAAGATCTACGCGTGCTATCTGATGATGCGTTAGCTGAGAAGTTGCTTGAAGCAAAGCAAGAGTTGTTTAACTTGCGATTCCAAGGAGCAACCGGTCAGCTAGAAAATCACGGTCGACTAAAAGGAGTACGCCGCGATATCGCCCGCATCTACACCATTTTGCGCGAGCGCGAACTTGGTATTACCACAGTTGGAGGTGCGGCATGAGTGATCGATCAAATCGCAAAACCCGGGAAGGTTTAGTGGTTAGCGACAAAATGGATAAAACCATTGTGGTTGCGGTAGAAGATCGCTTTAAGCATCCGCTGTACGGCAAAGTTGTTCGTCGCACTAGCAAACTTAAGGCACATGATGAAGCAAACGCCGCTGGCGTGGGCGATCGCGTGCTGCTAATGGAAACCCGTCCACTATCTGCAACCAAGCGCTGGCGCATGGTTGAGATCCTCGAGAAGGCTAAGTAACAGATTTCTGTTACTAACCGAAAGTGAGTAAGAAGTGATACAGCAAGAGTCGCGATTAAGAGTCGCTGACAACACTGGAGCAAAAGAATTGCTCTGCATTCGAGTGCTGGGCGGATCTTCTCGTCGTTATGCTGGCGTAGGCGACATCATCGTCTGCTCAGTTAAAGATGCCGTGCCTGGCGGTTCAGTTAAAAAAGGACAGGTCGTGAAAGCAGTAGTGGTGCGAACTGTCCGATCCATTCGTCGTCCTGATGGTTCATACATTCGATTTGATGAGAACGCAGCTGTGATCATCAAAGGTGATGGCGAACCGCAAGGAACTCGTATCTTCGGTCCGGTTGCTCGCGAACTTCGTGACAAGCGATTCATGAAGATCATCTCACTTGCTCCGGAGGTGTTGTAATCATGGCGCTTAACGTTAAAAAAGGCGACACCGTTCAGGTAATCAGCGGCAAAGATAAAGGCGCTACTGGCCGAGTGCTTTCAGTTGACATCAAGAAAGAACGCGTCATTGTTGAAGGTGTTAATCGAGTAAAGCGCCACACCAAAGTAGGTCAAACGAATCGTGGCGGCACCACTGGCGGTATTCAAACTAAAGAAGCACCATTGCATGTTTCTAACGTGATGGTGGTAGATCCAAAAGACAACCGCGGCACCAGAGTTGCTAAGAAGCGCGAAACAGTAACTAAGACTCGCAGCAATGGCACCACTTATGAATCAACTCGTGCCACTCGCATCGCGCGACGATCAGGTAAGGAACTGTAATGACCACTAAAACATTACCTCGACTAAAGCAGCAGTATCGCGCCGAAATCGCACCAAGCTTGAAAGAAAAGTTCGGCTACGAAAACGTGATGCAGACACCAACTTTGACCAAGATTGTGATCAACATGGGTGTGGGAGATGCGGCACGCGATAGCAAGATGATTGAAGGTGCGATTCGCGACCTAACTGCAATATCCGGCCAGAAGCCACTAGTAAATCGTGCACGCAAATCAATTGCGCAGTTCAAACTTCGTGAAGGTATGCCAATTGGTGCGCACGTAACACTGCGTGGTGATCGGATGTGGGAATTCTTAGATCGCCTGCTGTCGGTAGCGCTGCCTCGTATTCGTGACTTCCGTGGTCTTTCGCCAAAGCAGTTTGATGGCCATGGCAATTACACCTTTGGTTTAACCGAGCAGAGCGTTTTCCATGAAATTCTGCAGGACAAGATTGATCGAGTCCGTGGCATGGATATCACCATCGTTACTACCGCAACTACTGATGAGGAAGGCCGGGAGTTGCTTCGCAGCTTTGGCTTCCCGTTTAAAGAGGCATAAATCATGGCAAAACTAAGCAAGATTCACCGCAACTTACAGCGCGAAGAAGTTGTTGAGCGCTATGCCAAGCGTCGCGCTGAGCTAAAAGCAATCGTGAAAAGCGAAACAGCTACGGCTGAGCAAAAGGCAGCAGCTGTTGCGGAACTGCAGAAGCAGCCACGCAATGCCTCTGCCACTAGATTGCGAAATCGTGACACCGTGGATGGACGTCCACGTGGTTACCTCCGAAAGTTTGGTGTCTCTCGTGTTCGTTTCCGCGGGATGGCACATCGTGGTGAACTACCTGGTATCACCAAGAGCAGTTGGTAAATAACTTTGTTGTAGGTCTGATTGAAATTCAATCGGATACCGCAGCAGGAAAGAGATAACCGGCCATGACCATGACCGATCCAATCGCCGACATGTTGTCGCGAGTGCGAAATGCTAATTCCGCACATCACGATACGTTGTCGATGCCGCACTCCAAAATGAAGGAGGGGTTGGCACAGATTCTGTTGAATGAAGGTTATATCGCAGGCTTCAAGACGGAAGATGCTGAAGTTGGTAAAACCCTAACTATCGATCTGAAGTACGGACCTAATCGCGAGCGATCCATTGCAGGCGTTCGTCGCATTAGCAAGCCAGGTTTGCGGGTATATGCCAAATCAACTGAACTACCAAAAGTTCTAGGTGGCTTAGGTATTGCCATCATCTCAACCTCATCTGGCTTGCTTACAGATAAGCAGGCAGCAAAGAAAGGCGTAGGCGGAGAAGTTCTTGCCTACGTCTGGTAAGCGGGGTATGTGATGAGTCGTATTGGCAAAAATCCAGTCATTGTTCCAACCGGCGTTACAGTCACTATTGCAGGTGATTTAGTAACTGTTGCTGGACCAAAAGGCACGCTCAGCCACACCGTTGCCGCACCAATCACGGTTGCGAAAAATGATGATGGCTCAATTGCGGTAAAGCGACCAAATGACGAGCGAGTAGCTAAGTCACTTCATGGGTTAACTCGTACCTTGATTGCCAACATGGTAATTGGTGTAACTGATGGTTATTCCAAAACTATGGAAATCTCCGGTACTGGTTATCGTGTTGCCGCTAAAGGTAAGGATTTGGAATTCTCACTTGGCTACAGCCATCCTGTTCCCATCATTGCGCCTGAAGGAATCACCTTTGCGGTGGAATCACCAACATTGCTTCATGTTTCTGGCATTGATAAGCAATTGGTTGGCGAAACAGCAGCAAAATTGCGCAAACTACGAAAAACCGATCCATATAAGGCTAAAGGTGTTAAATACAAAGGCGAAGTTATTCGTCGCAAGGCTGGAAAGGCTGGTAAGAAGGCATGAGTACTTTTACTGCATCCGGTAAGCACACTGCTAAGAAGACCAAACTTCGCAAAAAGCGTCACCTTCGAGTTCGCAAGCGAATTAGCGGTGATGCGCAGATGCCACGACTAGTAGTAACTCGATCATTGCGACATATGACAGCTCAAATTGTGGATGACACAGTTGGCAAGACAATTGTTAGCGCATCAACAATGGAAGCAGATCTACGCAAAGCCGCTGGCAAGAAAACTGATTTGGCATTTGAAGTTGGTAAGTTGGTGGCATCCCGCGCCAAGGCTGCTGGCATCACCAAAGTGGTATTTGATCGTGCTGGCAACCGTTATCACGGTCGAGTAGCAGCAGTTGCTGATGGTGCTCGCGATGCTGGACTGGCCCTCTAAGAAACGATGATGATGACTAAAGAAAAAGAAATGACAACAAACGAGCGACCAGAGCGCAATGATCGTCGGGAACGACGTGGCGAGCGTGGCGGTGCTGAGAAGAGCAATCACCTAGAGCGCGTAGTTGCGATCAATCGTGTTGCCAAAGTAGTTCAAGGTGGTCGACGCTTTAGCTTCACCGCACTTGTCGTTGTTGGCGATGGTGAAGGCCAAGTTGGCGTGGGTTACGGCAAGGCAAAAGAAGTGCCGCAGGCAATTTCTAAAGCAGTTGAAGAAGCGAAGAAGAGTTTCTTTAAAGTGCCACGCATTCAAGGAACTATTCCGCATCCAGTAACTGGCGAAGCAGCAGCAGGTGTGGTGCTACTACGTCCTGCTGCCCCTGGTACTGGTGTGATCGCAGGCGGTGCTGCTCGTGCGGTGTTGGAGTGCGCTGGTATCACTGACGTATTGAGCAAGTCGCTTGGTAGCGATAACGCAATTAACGTGGTTCATGCCACAGTTGCGGCACTAAAGATGCTTGAGTTACCTCAAACTGTTGCTGCTCGACGTGGTTTACCACTTGAAGATGTTGCGCCATCGGCAATGTTGAAGGCACAAGCTGCTGGAACAGGAGCTAAGTAATTATGGCGAAATTTCAAATTACCCAGGTTAAGTCAGATATTGCTGGCACTAAGGCACAGCGTGAGACGCTACGCTCATTAGGTTTGCGCAAGATTGGCGATGTTTCGATCAAGGAAGATAAGCCAGAATTTCGAGGCATGATGCGTGCAGTGGCGCACTTGATTCGAGTAGAGGAGGTTAAGTAGATATGACTATTAAGGTTCATCATCTACGTCCAGCCCCAGGTGCAAAAACTGCCAAGACTCGTGTTGGTCGTGGTGAAGCATCAAAGGGTAAGACCGCAGGCCGCGGTACTAAAGGTACGAAGGCTCGCTATCAGGTGCCAGCTCGATTCGAAGGTGGCCAGTTGCCGCTACATATGCGCTTACCAAAATTGAAAGGATTTAAAAATCCATTCAAAGTTGAGTTCCAGGTAGTAAATGTGGCAGATCTAAATGCCGCATTTCCAAAAGGCGGTGCGGTCGGAATTACCGATTTAGTGCGCGCTGGCTTGGTTCGCAAGGGTGAGCCAGTTAAGGTGCTAGGTAATGGCGATATCAATGTAGCGCTGACTGTGTCAGCTCATAAATTCTCCGAAACTGCAATAGCAAAAATTGCTGCTGCGGGCGGAAAAGCCGAAGTACTTAACTAAAGCGAGAGGTTGAGATCATGTTGAGCGTATTCGCAAACGCATTTCGCACCCCAGATCTGCGAAAGAAGTTGCTTTTTGTGCTGGGCATGATCGCCATTTACCGCTTTGGTGCGGTAATGCCAACGCCAGGCATTGATTACAACGCAGTACAACAGTGTGTGGCGTTAGTGCAGGACAACACGCTTTATTCGCTGATTAATCTATTTAGCGGTGGCGCATTGCTGCAGCTTTCCATCTTTGCGTTAGGCATCATGCCTTACATCACCGCAAGCATTATTTTGCAGTTGTTAGTTGTGGTAATTCCACGACTTGAGGCCCTCAAGAAAGAAGGCCAATCAGGTCAGGCGGTAATTACCCAATACACCAGATACGTCACCATCGGGTTGGCAATTTTGCAAGCAACATCAATTGTTGCGCTAGCTCGCACCCCTGGTGCGTTGCTGCAAGGTTGTGATTTGGCGTTAATTCCAGATACCTCAATTGGCATTTTGCTAGTGATGGTAATCACCTTGACCGCCGGCACCGCAGTTGTGATGTGGCTTGGTGAATTAATCACTGATCGCGGTGTTGGTAACGGTATGTCACTTTTGATTTTGGCATCAATTATTTCCACGCTGCCAGGACAGTTATGGGGCGTGCTTCGCGGTAACGGCTTCTGGCAGTTCGCCGTTGTGTTAGCGCTAGCGCTGGCATTAATTGTGGTGGTGGCGTTTGTGGAGCAAGGTCAACGTCGAATTCCAGTTCAATATGCCAAGCGTATGGTTGGTCGCCGGATGTACGGTGGCACTAGCACCTATTTACCAATTAAGGTAAATATGTCCGGCGTTATTCCAGTTATCTTCGCTTCCTCATTGCTATATGTTCCAGTGCTGTTCACTCAACTCTCTGGCTCATCTGCTGAGTGGGCGCAATGGATTTCGCGAAATCTTTCTGATTCAACCTCATTAACTTATGCAATCACTTATGCTTTAATGATTTTCTTCTTCGCCTTTTTCTACGTCTCCATTACGTTCAACCCAGATGATGTAGCAGATGACATGAAGAAATATGGTGGCTTTATTCCGGGCATTCGTGCTGGAAAACCAACAGCAGACTATTTGCGATTTGTGCTAAACCGATTACTAACTGCTGGCGCTACTTATCTGATGATTGTGGCCATCATTCCTTACTTCATTTTTAATGCCATGGGAATTGGTACCCAGATTGCGTTTGGTGGCACCAGTTTGTTAATCATCGTTGGTGTTGGATTGGACTTCGTCAAGCAGGTGGAAGCTCAATTGCAGCAGCGTAACTACGAAGGTTTCTTAGGTTAATTAATGCGCATCGTTCTGATGGGCCCGCCGGGCGCCGGAAAAGGAACGCAAGCGGTTAGTTTGGCTAGCCAACTTGGCATTCCACACATTTCAACTGGTGATATTTTTCGCAACAATGTGTTAGCTGAAACTGAACTTGGCTTACTCGCAAAAAAATACATGGACGCTGGTGAATATGTGCCCGATAGCGTTACAAATGAAATGGTTAAGCACCGATTAGCGCAGAGCGATGCGGCAGCCGGATTCTTATTGGATGGCTACCCAAGAACAGTTGCCCAAGTAGCTGAGTTAGATGCGATATTGCAGAAATTAGGCAGCAAAGTGGATCTGGTAATTGAGTTGACCGTGGATATCGATGAAGTGGTCAGCCGACTGGCGCAGCGCGCTGCCCAGCAGGGCCGAACTGACGATTCCGAAGAGGTGATTCGGCGCCGACTTGAGGTGTATGCCGAACAGACGGCGCCACTAATTGAGGCCTATCGGGCCCGCGGCCTGCTCAAAGCCGTTGATGGCATGGGGGAGATTGAGCAGGTTAAGGCCCGACTTGCCCAGTTAGTGGCTAACTAACCGGACCCAATGTGTGGGGGAAATCGCCTCACCCGTAAGATTCACCTTCCGTTGCGCTGCTAAACCCAGCGTGAACTGCCGGTGTAAACGCTAGAAAGTGAGAGGGCAGAGTGTCCAAAAAGGACGGTGCCATTGAACTGGAAGGCACCATTTTAGAGGCGCTACCGAACGCAATGTTTCGGGTAGAACTCGATAATGGTCACAAAGTTCTTGCCCATATCAGCGGGAAGATGCGAATGAATTACATTCGAATTCTTCCTGATGATCGAGTGATCGTGGAGTTAAGTCCATACGATCTAACTCGCGGGCGGATCATCTACCGCTACAAGTGAGGTAAAGAGCTTTATGAAGGTACAACCAAGTGTTAAGCCGATGTGCGACAAGTGCAAAGTCATTCGTCGTCACGGTCGGGTGATGGTGATTTGCGAAAATCCTCGTCACAAACAGCGTCAAGGCTAAAAACTAAATAAGTCACAATCATCCCGATTGTGATCACACGAATGTTCGACCCTGTTGCGTGCCAACAAAACAGACGAACCCTTTGTCAGAGGCGAAGGCTTACCCGGGCGGGTAGGACAACATTCGTGACCAGATACCTCTGCTAACGAAAGTGAGTAACCGCCCATGGCACGACTCATTGGTGTTGATCTACCGCGCGATAAGCGCTTAGAGGTCGCACTTACTTATGTATACGGCATCGGCCGCACTCGAGCTGCACAAATGTTGCAAGCAACTGGTATTTCACCAGATCTTCGAGTTAAAGATATGAGCGATGATCAATTGTCGCTACTACGTGATTACATTGAAGCAAACTTCAAAGTTGAAGGTGACCTTCGACGTGAAGTAACAGCTGATATTCGTCGCAAGATTGAAATTCAAAGCTACCAAGGCACGCGCCACCGCAAAGGTCTGCCAGTTCGTGGTCAGCGCACTCATACCAATGCCCGCACTCGCAAGGGACCTCGCAAGACGGTTGCTGGCAAGAAGATTGCAACGAAGTAAGGACTGACTAAATGGCAACTAAGACCACAAAAACTGCTGGTAAAGCAGCTGGTAAAAAACTTCGTAAAAAAGAGCGCAAGAATGTTGCGCAGGGACAAGCTCACATCAAGAGCACCTTCAACAACACTATTGTTTCAATTACCGATCCATCCGGTGCGGTAATTTCTTGGTCATCATCAGGCCAAGTTGGCTTCAAGGGTTCTCGTAAGTCAACTCCGTTCGCCGCACAGTTAGCTGCCGAGGATGCTGCTAAGCGCGCCATGGAGCATGGCATGAAGCGCGTTGATGTTTTTGTTAAAGGTCCAGGATCAGGTCGAGAGACTGCAATTCGATCTTTGCAAGCTGCTGGGTTAGAGGTTGGTTCAATCTCAGATGTAACACCAGTTCCCCACAATGGTTGCCGGCCGCCCAAGCGCCGTCGCGTCTGAGAAAGCACAGGAGAAAAATTTAAATGGCTCGTTATACAGGTCCGAAATGCAAGCGTTGCCGACGCGAGAAGGTAAAGCTATTTTTGAAAGGCTCCAAGTGCGACGGTCCAAAGTGTCCGTTGGAGTCTCGTCCTTACCCACCAGGTCAACATGGCCGCGGTCGCGCCAAGGAATCTGAGTATTTGCTACAGATGCGTGAAAAGCAGAAACTTGCTCGCCAGTATGGCGTGCTTGAAAAGCAATTCCGTAATTACTTTGAAGAAGCATCACGCCGAGCTGGCAAGACTGGTGACAACTTGTTGGCACTGCTGGAAACCAGACTGGACAACGTAGTTTTCCGTGCTGGTTTTGCGAAGAGTCGCGATATGGCTCGTCAGTTAGTAAAGCATGGTCACTTCACCGTTAACGGTAAGAAAGTTGATATTCCGTCATTCTCAGTATCACCTAGTGATGTGATTGAGGTTCGCGTTGATTCTCGCGAAATCACCCCATTTGTGATTGCTCGAGCTGAAGCTGGCGAACGAAAAGTGCCAGGTTGGATGGAAGCAATTCCAAACCGGATGCGAATTTTGATTCACGCAGCGCCAGAGCGCTCCCAGATCGATACCAATGTCCAAGAACAATTGGTAGTTGAGCTTTACAGCAAGTAATAACCCTGGCTGTTGGTAACAACAGCTTTGATGTGAGACAACCCCGCCACACATCATCCAAAGACGCGGCACCATATAGCGGGTGCCGACCGAAAGGAAAAACCGTGCTAATTGCACAACGCCCAACCCTTACTGAAGAAGTCCTGTCCGATACTCGATCACGTTTCGTGCTTGAGCCACTAGAGCCAGGTTTTGGTTACACCCTTGGCAACTCAATGCGTCGTACCTTGCTTTCATCCATCCCAGGTGCTGCAGTTACCTCAATTCGCATTGAAGGTGTGCTACATGAGTTTGGCACAATCGATGGCGTTAAAGAAGATGTCACTGAAATTTTGCTAAACATCAAAAATCTGGTGGTTTCCAGCGAAAACGATGAACCAACTGTGATGTATTTGCGCAAAGAAGGCCCAGGACTAGTAATTGCTGCGGATATCAATCCACCAGCTGGTGTTGAAGTTCATAACAAGGATCTACACATCGCGACCCTTAATGCCGGCGCAACTTTTGAAGTTGAGTTTGTAGTTGAGCGTGGCCGTGGCTATGTGCCATCAACCATGAACAAAGGAACTGACCCAGAAATTGGTCGTATTTATGTTGATTCAATTTATTCACCAGTTACCAAAGTTACTTATAAGGTAGAAGCAACCCGTGTTGAGCAGCGTACTGACTTCGACAAACTAATCATTGATGTGGAAACTAAGCCATCAATGCTGCCAAGAGATGCAGTTGCATCAGCTGGTAAAACGTTAGTTGAGCTATTTGGGTTGGCTCGCGAACTAAATCTTGATGCTGAAGGCATTGAAATTGGTCCATCTGCGCTAGATTCATTTGCCGCAGAGCAGCTAAATATGCCAATTGAGCAACTTGATCTAACCGTTCGCTCCTATAACTGCCTAAAGCGTGAAGGTGTTCACACTGTCGGTGAGTTAATGACTCGCTCCGAAGCTGATCTACTAGATATTCGCAACTTTGGCCAGAAGTCAATTGATGAAGTTAAGGGCAAGTTAGTAATGCTTGGCCTATCTCTAAAGGACAGCCCAGCTGGATTTGATCCAACCAAGGTTGCCGGTTACTACGACGAAGTTGACGAAGACGAACTTGACGGTGAAGTTTTCGTCGAAGACGAAAAACTGTAAGCAGGAAAAGGAAAGCAAATGCCAACTCCAACTAAAGGTGCTCGCCTCGGCGGCAGCCCAGCTCACGAGAAGATGATTTTGTCTAATTTGGCAACCCAACTTTTCCAGCATGGCAAGATCACCACAACTGAAACTAAGGCAAAGAAGCTTCGACCATATGCGGAGCGACTAATTACTTTTGCAAAACGTGGTGATCTAGCTTCTCGCCGTCGCGTCATGATGACTATTCGCGATAAAGGTGTAGTGCATTCATTGTTCGCTGAAATTGGACCAAAGTTTGCCCAACGCAACGGCGGTTACACCCGCATCACCAAAATCGGCCCACGCAATGGCGACCGCGCTCCAATGGCAGTAATTGAATTAGTAGAACCGCTAGCTGAGCAAGTTGTTGCGGAAGCAACTGGCGCTGCGAAGCGGGCGGCAAAAGAAAAGGAAAGCGCTGAATAAGTTGAAAGCGCATTCGTTATGAATTCTCGAACTGAGCCCGCCAGTAATGGCGGGCTCATTCGTATTCGTCTTGATTTAAGTTATGACGGCACCAACTATTCTGGTTGGGCGAAGCAACCTGGTGGCTTAAGAACCATTCAAGGCGAGTTAGAAACTGCACTTGCTGCAATTACTGGCTTACTCGAAGTTAAAACAATCGTTGGCGGCAGAACTGATGCAGGGGTGCATGCCCGCGGTCAAGTTTGTCATTTAGATCTGCCAGCAGATTTTGTGCAGGATCAAGTTTCTCGATTGGCAAAGCGATTGCATGTAGTTTTGCCTGAGGATATTCGAATTAATGCGGTAAAAATTGTGCCGAATAATTTTGATGCCCGCTTTGCGGCGCTAGCTCGCCGCTACGCCTATCGAATTGCCGATCGATTTATTGACCCACTAACGCGCAATTGGGTGTTAGGTCACGATTTTCCGCTCGATGTTGATGCGATGAATGCGGCATCAGCGCAGTTGATTGGGCTAAATGACTTTGCCGCGTTCTGCAAACCAAAACCAGGCGGCAGCACCATTCGAAACTTAAGCGAACTTTCGTGGCAGCGTATTGATGATTTAGTCGTTGGTCATTTCAAAGCAGATGCGTTTTGCCATTCCATGGTGCGATCATTAGTTGGCGCACTTATTCCAGTTGGCGATGGTAGAAAAGATGTTGATTGGCCGGGCAGATCGCTGCGGGCAGCAGAGCGAGTATTTGATATTCCAGTTGCGCCCGCTCATGGATTAGTTTTAGAAGAGATCTACTATCCAGCCGAATCCGAGTATGAAACTCGCATTTCACAAACTCAAGCATTACGAACGCCAGATGAGGTTGATTAGTGGGACATATTGATGCAACTGGCATCACCATGATTCTGCCCGATGGTCGATTGCTGTTAGATGAAGTTGCGTTTCGCGTGGGTGATGGAGCTCACGCTGCCATGGTGGGTCCCAATGGCGCTGGCAAAACAACTTTAATGCGCATCATCGCCGGCGATTTGGAGCCGTTCGCTGGCGCGATTGCGCAATCTGGTGGCTTAGGTGTGATGCGTCAGTTTATTGGCGGCATTCGAGACGAAACTACAATTCGGGATTTGCTGTTGAGTTTGGCGCCACCGCGAATTAGAGATGCGGCTGAAAAATATCGAGCTGCCGAACAAAAGCTCAAGGAGCAACCCGAGAATGAGAAAGTTCAGATGCGTTTTGCTCAAGCAATCTCGGATTGGGGCGATGCTGGCGGTTATGACATGGATGTGCTTTGGGATATCTGCACCATGCAGGCAATAAAAACACCATTTGCGCAATGTCAAGATCGATTAGTTAATACTCTCTCTGGTGGGCAACAAAAACGATTAGCGCTAGAAGCGCTGCTGCGCGGACCGGATGAAGTTTTAATGCTGGATGAGCCAGATAACTATTTAGATGTGCCAGGAAAGCTCTGGCTGGAAGAGCAGATCAAGGCTTCACCAAAAACTATTCTGTTGATTTCGCATGATCGCGCTTTATTAAATGCGGTAGCGGACCGAATCATTACGGTGGAGGATGGTCGAGTTTGGGTGCATGGCGGCTCGTTTGCCACGTATCACGATGCTCGAAAAGCTCGTTATGAGCGCCAAGAAGAGATTTTGAAACGTTGGACGGAAGAGCACGAACGATTAAAAGAATTAGTTCGAACCTTGCAAGGACAAGCTAAGTCCTCACCTGACATGGCTAGCAAATATCGGGCGATGCAAACCAGGCTGCGGAAATTTGAAGAAGCCGGGGCACCGGAAGCGCCACCACAAGATCAAAATATCAAAATGAATCTGCGCGGCTCCCGAACTGGCGTGCGAGTTATTACCTGTGAACAAACTGAAATCGCTGGTTTGTTAAAACCATTTGATTTAGAGATCTTTTTCGGTGATCGACTTGCCGTGCTAGGTCCAAACGGCGCTGGTAAGTCACATCTGCTGCGGTTGTTTGCTGAAACTGAAGCAGATGAAATCAAAGTTGGAAAAGCTTGGAGTGGCAAAAAGAAAATAGGGGCTCGAGTAGTGCCGGGCCACTTTGCGCAAACTCATGCTCATCCAGAATGGGTGAATCACACCCCGATCGAGATCGTGAACAAAGTAAAGCCGATGCTGCTCAATGAATCAATTGGCATTTTGCGCAAATACGAACTGAGCAAACAAGCTGAGCAGAAATTTCAAACGCTCTCTGGTGGCCAGCAGGCAAGGCTGCAAATTTTGGTGCTCGAACTGGCTGGTTGTAATTTGCTGCTGCTCGATGAGCCAACCGATAACCTGGATTTAGCTTCAGCCGAGGCGCTACAAGACGCACTTGATGCCTTTCAGGGTACGGTAATTGCGGTTACCCATGATCGCTGGTTTGCCGATTCTTTTGATCGATTCCTGTATGTGGGAGCCGATGGGGTGGTTCGGGAGACCCAAGCCCCACAGTGGTTCTAAGCCCCGCCCCGAGCGCAGCCCCTCACGGGGGGCTGGGTATTCTGCTCCACTGGACTTAGGCGAAATCTGAAGTCCAACCCCGAGCAATTTTCAAGGAGTAAGGCGTGCGCACGTTCAGCCCAAAGGCAGATTCCGTTACCCGGAACTGGTACGTAATTGATGCCAATGATGTAGTGCTAGGCCGTCTAGCGGTTCAAGCTGCTACCTTGCTTCGCGGCAAGCACAAAGCAATTTTTGCTCCGCACGTTGACACCGGTGACTTTGTTATCATCATCAACGCCGAGAAAGTTGCGCTAACTGGTTCAAAGCTATCTCAGAAGCGCGATTATCGTCACTCTGGTTTCCCAGGTGGCTTGCGTTCAACTGATTACGTAACGTTGTTACAGCAGAACCCAGTTCGTGCAATTGAGAAAGCAGTTCATGGCATGTTGCCACACAACAAGCTAGGTCGAGCAGTTGGCACTAAATTGAAAGTTTATGCCGGCCCAAACCATCCTCATGCCGCACAAAATCCAATTCCATTCGAGATTAAGCAGATTGCGCAGTAGCGCAGAGTTTTAGGAAGGCAACAAGTGACTGACACATTAGTAGCAAGTTCTGAATCACCAGGTCTATCAACACCTAAAGCTGGTGCGACAACTCCTGGCAGCGGAACTGGCCGTCGTAAGGAAGCAGTTGCCCGCGTTCGGTTAGTTCCAGGCAGTGGAAATTTCAAGATCAATGGTCGCACCATTGAGGATTACTTCCCAAATGCGTTGCACCGTCAGTCAATTAAAGATCCACTTCGAATTTTGGGGCTGGAAAATAAGTTTGATGTTGTTGCCACAATTAATGGTGGCGGAATCTCTGGCCAAGCTGGAGCACTTCGATTAGGTATTGCTCGATCTCTAAATGAGATCGATAAAGATGCATACCGTGCCACATTGAAGAAAGCTGGCTTCTTGACTCGTGATGCTCGTGTGATTGAGCGCAAGAAGTACGGATTAAAGAAGGCACGTAAGGCTTCGCAGTACAGCAAGCGTTAATTTTGGCTCGGCTGTTCGGCACCGATGGCATTCGAGGTGTTGCTAACCTCGATCTCACCGCGGAACTTGCCACAAATTTAGGTACAGCTGCTGTACAAGTATTAGCCGTTGGTATTTCTCATAAACCTGTTGCCGTAATTGGTCGCGATACCAGGGCAAGTGGTGAATTTCTTGAAGCAGCATTAGCTGCTGGCATGGCGGCTGCTGGAGCAACAGTAATCCGAATTGGCGTTGCGCCAACACCTGAAGTCGCGTATTTAATTGACGCGCTTAATGCAGATTTAGGTGCAGTTATCTCAGCATCGCATAATCCAATGCCAGATAACGGAATTAAGTTTTTTGCTGCCGGCGGTAGAAAATTGCCCGATTCACTTGAAGATGCGATTGAAGATCGATTAAAGAATCTTAAACCAGTGCCTGCTGGTAAAGATGTGGGTCGAATCATTGACAACCCCATGGCTAGTAGCAACTACATTGATCATTTAGTTGATTCGCTAAGTGTTGATCTAACTGGCATCAAAGTTGTTGTGGATTGCGCTAATGGTGCGGCTCATCACACTGCACCTGCGGCATACCGAAAAGCTGGTGCTGAGGTAATCACAATTCATGCTGAGCCAGATGGCCTAAACATCAATGAGAACTGTGGCTCAACGCATTTGGCAGATTTAATTGCTGCAGTTAAGCAGAATGATGCAGATTTAGGTATTGGTCATGATGGTGATGCTGATCGATGTTTAGCGGTAGCTAAAGATGGCAGCGTGATTGATGGCGATCAGATTCTTGCAATTTTGGCGCTTGCGATGAAAGAGAATCAGACTTTAGTTAATAATCACGTGGTTACGACTGTGATGGCTAACTTAGGACTAAAGCAATTCCTCCAGGCAAACGATATCGAAGTTATTGAAACGCCGGTGGGAGATCGTTATGTGCTTTCAGCTATGGAAGTGGGCGGGTATAACTTAGGTGGTGAGCAAAGTGGCCATGTAATTTTGGCGGACTTTGCTACCACTGGCGACGGCACCCTAACTGCGCTTCACTTAATGCAGCGGATGAAGCAAACCGGGATTTCATTAGCCAAACTTGCTGGCGTAATGAAAAAATTACCGCAGGTGCTAATTAACATTAGTGGTGTTGATCGCAATATTGGTGTTTCACATCCCAAGATCCTCGCTGAGGTTGATCGATTGCGCGCTGAGTTAGGTGAGACGGGTCGAATCCTGTTACGACCTAGCGGAACTGAACCGGTTGTTCGCGTGATGGTTGAAGCGCCAACCGAACAACGAGCAAATGATGTCGCGCAGGCCTTGGTGGCCGTGGTGCGCGAGGTTGCTGCAATCTAACTCTAGGCTTACCCCATGTGCGGAATTGTGGGTTATGTCGGTGAGCAATCAGCTCAGCAAGTGCTGCTGGCAGGACTTAAACACATGGAATATCGCGGCTACGACAGCGCTGGCATTGCGCTTAATGCGGCTAATAAATTAGTTAGCTATAAAAAGGCTGGAAAGTTAGGCAATCTGCAGCAGGTATTAACTGAAACAAATGTGCCAGCTGCTACGAATGGAATTGGTCATACCAGATGGGCAACTCATGGTGCGCCAAATGATCAAAATGCTCACCCACATCTAGATGAAGCAAATCAAATTGCAATTATCCATAATGGCATTATCGAGAACTTCGCTTCGCTACGGTCCGAGCTAATCAAGTCTGGTGTTACATTTAAGAGTGAAACAGATACTGAAGTAGTAGCGCATTTGTTGGCAAAAGAACTTGCTGATGGCAGCGATGGCTTGGCAGCTGCGATGCGTCAGGTTTGTCAGCAGCTTAAGGGTGCCTTTACCTTAGTTGCGATCTCGGCAGCACAGCCCGATTTAATTGTTGGTGCACGCCGTAATTCTCCGCTAGTTGTTGGACTGGGGGAGGGTGAAAACTTTTTGGCCTCGGATGTTTCGGCATTTATTTCTTATACTAAGAATGCCCTCGAATTGGGTCAAGATCAGGTAGTTGAGATAACCAAAAATTCAGTACGTGTCACTGACTTTGCTGGCCATGAAGTATCAGCTGTGCCGTTCACGATCACTTGGGATGCTGCCGCTGCCGAAAAGGGTGGCTTTGAGCTTTTTATGCTGAAAGAAATTGCAGATCAACCAAGAGCAATCTCAGATACGTTACTTGGTCGGATCACCGAAGATGCAATTAATTTATCTGAACTTTCTGCTATTTCTGATAAATTAAAACAAGCGGAAAACATTTTGATTCTTGCTTGTGGCACAGCATTACATGCTGGATTAATCGCAAAGTATGCCTTTGAGCAATGGACCAAACTTCCAACCACAGTTGAGTTTGCCAGTGAGTTTAGATATCGCGAACCAGTAATTGCGCCAAATACGCTTTGCATTGCCATTTCGCAATCAGGTGAGACGATGGATACTTTGATGGCGTTGCGTCATGCTAAATCAGGTGGGGCAACCGTATTGGCGGTATGCAATACTCAAGGAGCCACGATTGCTCGTGAGAGTGATGCAGTGCTTTATACCCATGCTGGACCGGAAATTGCAGTTGCTTCAACCAAAGCATTTCTAACTCAAATAATTGCGCTTTATCTAATTGGTTGGCAGCTTGCTACTTGGCTAGGTACTAAATCAAAAACCGAGATTGCCGAATTTGTCGCAGAGCTGGCATCACTACCAGCGGCAGTTGATTTAGTGCTCGATACGGTAGGTGATGTTCGAAATTTGGCACGAGAATTGTCTGAAAAATCTAGCGTGCTGTTTATTGGCCGGGGCGTTGGTTATGGCGTGGCACTAGAAGGTGCGCTGAAACTAAAAGAGTTGGCATATATGCATGCGGAGGCGTTTCCGGCCGGAGAACTTAAACATGGTCCAATTGCCTTAGTTGAAGATGGATTATTGATGATGGTGGTAGTGCCGTCCCCAACTAAACAGCCAGTTCTGCATGAAAAAATTATTTCCAATATTCAAGAAGTAAGGGCTCGAGGCGGCGTAATTTTGGCGATCTCGGTTGAAGATGATGAGATCATCAATGAGTTTGCAAATCTAGTAATCCGAGTACCACATCTAGAACCACTGTTACAGCCAATTGTTAGCGTGGTACCACTTCAGGTTTTTGCCTGCGAGATGGCCACTGCCCGAGGTCATGATGTCGATCAGCCTAGAAATTTAGCAAAATCAGTGACGGTGGAGTAATGATTGTTTCTGTTGGCACAGATGTTGTGAGCATTTCGCGATTCAAGCAAGCCATTGCAAGAACTGATGGTTTCTTAGAGCGGGTATTTACGCCAGCTGAATTGGTGCTGCCAGATGGCCAACCTAGAGCACCAATCTCACTTGCTGGCATCTTTGCGGCAAAAGAATCAATTGCAAAATCATTAGGTGCACCAGATGGCCTAAGTTGGCAAGATTGTCAGATCAGCTATCTTGATAGCGGCAAGCCAACGGTGGAACTGCGTGGAAATATTGCTGCGCTAGCGGGCAAGTTGGGAATTAAGAGTTGGCACCTATCAATTTCGCATGATGCCGAGTTGGCTATTGCTTTTGTAGTGGCGGAGCAATAATGGAAACTGCGACTGCAATAATTAATTCCAAGGCGCTAGTTAATAACTATGAATATTTGAAAAAAATTAGCGGCACTGATGTCATGGGAGTACTAAAAGCAAACGCATATGGTCATGGTGCTGTTGGAGTAGCCCGAATCTTGCGTCGCGCTGGTATGGCTTGGTTTGGTGTGGCAACGGTTGGTGAAGCAGTTGCCCTTCGTGAAGCGGGAGACAATGGAAGAATTTTGGCTTGGCTATATCAGGTGGATCCAAGATCAATCTCACAGGCAATAGAACACGACATCGACTTAGCAATCTTTGATGCAAGTCAGATTAAAGCTATCGCGCTGCTAGTTGGATACGAGCGAAAGCTGCGAATCCATTTGCATCTTGATACCGGCATGTCACGCGGGGGCATCTCACCTGCAGATGCCCTAACAGCAGCAGCAGTGATTGCTGCTGAGAAAAATTTGACTTTAGTTGGCTGCTTTACACATTTAGTGAGCTCAGAGCTGCCAGATCAACCGGTAGTAACTGAGCAATTAGCTAAATTTCGCGAGATTAAGACAGATTTCAATGCAGCAGGCATAACTGACGTGCTCTTCCATATTGCTAATTCAGGAGGAGCAATTAATTATGATGTCTCTGATTTTGATTTTGTCAGATCTGGGATTTCACTTTATGGCATTGATCCAGCAGATAAACCAAACGACAAATTATCGGCTGTGATGAGATTAATAGCACCAGTGATTCAACTTAAAACGTTAACCGCCATAACTGGCGTTGGCTATGGGCATACCTATATGACGCAAGAAAATCAACGCGTGGCATTGGTGCCAATTGGGTATGCCGATGGGGTGCCGCGTACCGCATCAGGCAATGCTGAAGTCATGCTCAATAAAACTATGCGCAAAGTCCTTGGCACTATCAGTATGGATCAAATCGTGATTGAAGCACTGCCAACAGATGCAGTGGGTGATGAAGTCACTATTTTTGGTGATCCGGCTCACGGCTATCCCAGCGTGCTTAACCTGGCTCACGCAGCTGGCAACATTTCATATGAAGTTTTGGTTCGCATCGGTGAGCGAGTAGTTCGCAGTTATGTCTAAAAAATTGCAAATTGAATCAGAATCACAGATGATCCAGTTGGGAAAAAGTCTCGCATCGAATTTAGTTTCTGGCGATTTAGTAGTGCTTGATGGTTTAGTAGGTGCTGGTAAAACCACATTAACTAAAGGGATAGCACAAGGGCTTGATATTACTGATCAGATAACTTCACCTACATTTGTTATTTCTC
>Ga0315901_10002506_pt1 | contig 25197 bp, 21 predicted proteins | sample LakEriMetagenome_10_FD_203761 | JGI IMG/M metagenome (GOLD analysis project Ga0315901, IMG submission 203761) | Freshwater fungal communities from buoy surface, Lake Erie, Ohio, United States - Buoy 2 MA116 | ecosystem: Environmental > Aquatic > Freshwater > Lake | place: USA: Lake Erie, Ohio... | reverse complement strand
TCGAAATTCGCCGTGCGCAACCTGAGCCCAGCTCCGATGATGACGACTTCGATGCTGAGTCCGATTCTGAGCCACCAACCAAGAAAAATAAATAAATCCGGTTAGATAATAAATTCTCAAGCCTCTGCAGAGAATGACCGATATTTCCCTTAGAAAAGCGAGGGAAGGGTCTTATGTTTAGTCATATTCGATCGTCTGCGGTTCAATACGGGAAGATTAAAGCAAGTTATGGCAAATACTTGGCCACTTATCGTTCGCTCAACAATGGCTCCTCCGAAGGGGCCGTCACATTTTTCCAGTTTTATTATTATATGAACTATGTCAGCCGTTACTCCGATCCGCGATCATGTGCACCACTGGGCTACAGATAAGCTGTCATTCCACAGAGGTCCCCAAATGAATTGTATGAATTGTATGAACTGACAAAAGGCTGAGCCGCAGAGACAGGCGGCCGACTTGGTGCGTATGACTGGGGAACATGTGGTGACAGGAGGCGGAATTGAACCGCCGACCTGAGGATTATGAGACCTCCGCTCTAACCAACTGAGCTACCCTGCCACATCGCTGCGTGAGGCCAATAGCCCGATGCCACGGTGTTCGTCAAGCCTCAAGTCGCCTTGACCGCCTTTTTAACAACTTTCGCTTTACTCGCTGGCTTTTTGGCGCGCGCCTTAGGCTTTTCATCCTCGCCGAGCAATTTTTTTCTTGATTCAAATTTAAACTCAAAATTCCCATTCGATTTCAAGTGAAGGCTCGCAGCAAATGGACGACCCTTCTTTGATTTAAAATCCGTGATCGCTGGCGTCATCCCGGTCATCACAAAAGAACGGAATTCGTCCCTCGAAACAGCATGGCCGCAAAGAACCTTCGGCATCCGTGCCATTAATTTTTTAGGTTTTTTAGCCGAAACCTTCGCCGCTGCCTTGGGCTTTCGCGTCGTCTTTTTCTTGGTTGTCTTCTGCTCCGGCGATTCATCATCGGCATTTCTGCTGTCTGCCTCTGCAGCCGGCGTAGCACCGAACTCACAAAGATAAGCGATCTCGGTTTCAATCAACCGACCAGGCACAGACAGGAATGTTTCAGGCAACTGTTCTTCATGCAAAACTTTGACCTCTGCCCCAGGCAAAGCCTCGGTCGGCTGTCCATGCTCGTCACAAAAGAAAACGCCTTTGTCGTTGACAGTGAGAAAGGTCGAGTACGTCGTTCCGCTCAACGTTGCAAATTCAACGGGACCAACGACGGGCTTGTTCAAAAGATCGGCAACAAGACTCCGATCCAAATAACGTTGGTTTTTTTCTTTCCAGATAATAAATTTGCAATCATCTTTTTGACTGCACTTGTAACCCCAAAAAGACTCAAAGATTTCGCCCTTGCGACATGCCGGACATTGGCCCAAAGATCGTTCTTTGCCATACAATTCTTCATAGTCAAACCCGCGTGTTTTTTCGACGACATCTTGGGTATATTTGACCATGTCATTCATGAAATCGCGACGACTTTTTGCACCGCGTTCCATTTGCTTGAGAGCAAATTCCATTTCGCCCGTAAGTTCAACACTCGCAAGTCCATCCACGGGCACGCGATTCAACACGTCCAACAACCGAATTCCTTTAGCTGTCGCACGAAGTGTCTTACCAGCACGGGCGACGTATTCTTTGCCGATCAAATTTTCGATAATCTCGGCACGCGTCGCAGGAGTTCCGATCCCTTTGTCGCGCAACGCATCTGCAATTTCTTCCGAATCAATTGTGCGACCACAATGCTCCATCAAACTCAATAACTTTGCTTCAGTTAAGCGCGGTGGAGGTTTTGTGGCGTTCTCCTGCGACTGAAGCTCCTCGGTCTTGACGCGAACAGATGCGTTTGCATCCGTGGGGTGGAGTTTTGGCAGGCTCGACTCATCTTCAGAGTCTTTACCATAGACTTCACGCCAACCTTGTTCTTGCAAATCGGAGACGCGCGTCCGGAAATTATAATCACCCACTTTCGTGATTCGTTCAACTTTGGCCCAAACTGCGGGAGGCATAAATGCGGCCAAAAACCGTTTGCTCACAAGATCAAAGATGCGTTGGTCATCACCCTCAAGACCTGCAGGAATTTCTCCGGTCGGAATGATCGCAAAGTGATCTGAGATCCCTTTATTGTTAAAAACCCGATCTTTGTTCAGCAAACCACGTGACATGATCCGCCGACTCACGCCGGCAACGTCAAGCTTTGAATCACCAAATTTGCTCAAAACCGATTTGACATTCTCAACGTAATCTTCAGGGAGATTTTTTGAGTCCGTTCGAGGATAGGTGAGTACTTTATGTTTTTCATACAGACGCTGAGCAGCCTGCAGGGTCCGGCTTGCTGGCATTCCAAAGCGACGATTGGCCTCACGCTGCAGTGTCGTCAGGTCGAACATCTGTGGAGCAATTTCACGAGACTCCTTGCGCGTCTCGGAGGCCGTTGCATTGTCTTTTTTTGCCTGCAGCTCAATCAGGATTTTATCCAACTGCGGTTTCGAGAAAATTCGATCATCTTTTTCGCGCACGAAAGAGTCATCTTCGTCAGTGACTTCGGGCTTTTTAAACAACGAATCAAACCATTGTCCGGAATACTCGTGAGTGTCTGTCGAAAAGCGACCCTCAATAGTCCAATAAGGCTCCGGTCGATGCCGTAGAAATTCGGTTTCACGTTTCACAATCAGAGCCAAAGTAGGAGTCTGGACACGTCCGACGCTCCAACTCACCCCTTTTTGCGCCTTAGGCTTTAATCGGCGGGTCACGGCACGGGTGCCGTTCATCCCAATCAACCAATCGCTTTCTGCTCGACAGCGTGCAGCATCGCCTAAAGAATCAAACTCACGACCATCCCGTAATGAGGCAAATTCCTTGCGAATCGCATCATGGGTCATGCTCTGCAGCCACAGTCGTCGCATCGGCTTTTTGGTCCCGACAAAATCGTACAATTCACGAAAAATTAATTCCCCTTCACGGCCCGCATCGCATGCATTAATGAGCCCCACCACACTGTTGCGGTTCGCAAGTGAACGAATTGTTTCAAGACGCTCTTTTTGACCGTCTTTGGGTTTGTATTCAAAATGATCGGGGAGAATAGGCAGGTCCTGAAGCAACCAACGCTTATATTTGGGATCCAAATCCTCGGGCGACAAAAGCTCCAGCAAATGACCGACCGCCCACGTGATGTAGTAAGACTCGCTCTCGTAGTACTCGGATTTTTTTTCAAATCCACCCAATGCTTTCGCAATATCTCCCGCGACGCTGGGCTTTTCTGTAATAATCAACCACTTGCCCGAACCTGTCATTCCGTATTTCCTTTTTGAGAGCTGGTGCTCATGCGACCCTTGAGAACTTCAGCCACAGTCTCAAGGTCAGCCCGACCGCTGAGTTTAAGAGAGTTCGCCGTCATGGCAAGCACCTCGTCAAAATCAACCTGTTTGAGTCGAAACAAGACATAGACATCATAGGTGACTCGCGGGCCCTCAGGAGTCAGACGTCGAACGGCTTCCCAATAAAGATCCTTCGGTTCCAACTCAGGACAATCCTGTGTGGATGCGAGCTTCTCCAAAACTCCGTTCACTGCGCGAATCGTCTCGGAAGAACTCATTGACTCCGCCGCCTTGGACTTGCCAGATTCCTCAGGCCTCTTTTGAAGATCAATCGCTGATTGAATTTCTAAGCGCATACGATCGGAAATCAGCTTACAGTGTAAAGCCAGTCCCGCTGCCTGCGTCTGATGAATGCCCAAATCTAATCTCAGTAATTCACGCTTCGAGTAGAGGAACCATTTCTCTGACAGGGGCTCAAGGCTCTGACTATCCTCAACCCATTTGGGACGACCCAATTCGCTGCGTTCAACGACCAATCGCTCAGGAGGCTGACGAGGTCCGCTCACACAACCTGATACAAGACTGACAACCAAGGCCGTCGTGACTGCATAGTTACAAAGCAATCGTCCCATGTTTCTCAATCCCATGTCATCCTCTGTCTTCATCCACCGAGCATCACGAACGCAGCCGCGTTAACACATCATCAACGGCTAGCGGAGCACCGCGCTCATCCAAAGCATAGGCAACGCTGCTGCCCCGTTCGAGCTGACGGGATTCATGAGTCCTCTGCCACGAATGAATCGTGAATCCGGCCTCAGGTAAAATGACATGAAAAGGGGCCACATCCCAAATTTCCACTTTAGGATCAACAAAAGCCCGTACCGATCCCCGCAGCAGCATGTAATAGCCAAGCGCATCAGGATAAGTTCTTGCCTTAATTTCGCCCGAATAAAAATATTCAACCAAAGCACCAACGTTTTCCATCCGGAATCTATACGGATCTGCTGTGGCGACCAACTCAATGGCCTCCTGACCCACTCGAGCAGGTTTCACATAGGGTTCACCGTTGATCCAAACACCGCGATCGCGTTCAGCACTCATCACAATACCGAGGTCGGGGAGGGCGGCAAATCCAATGTAAGGCGCTCCGTTTTTGATCACTGCGAGCAGCGATGAATAAAATGGAATTCCATGAACAAAGCTGAAGGTTCCATCGATAGGATCAAGAATCCAAGACCATTGATCGTCCTGTGAGTTGTCATGATGCGACAACTCACCACCTTCTTCTTCACCCACAATGGCATGAGTGGGAAAAGACTTTGTGATCATCGAGCGAAGCTCTTTCTCAATAAAAAGATCAGCTTCGGTCACCCAAGTTTTATCTCCCTTGCGCATTTTGCCCACAGGCTGACGGCTGAATTCCTGACACAATTCAATCGCCCGATTTATGCACTTCTGGGCCAACTCAAAGACCCGCACGTCGCTGGACATCATCTCGGTCCCCTATTAGGTTCCCCACCAACTTGCACGAATAGACACACACTCTGCAACTGCAGGAACTCCTATGGAACTCAGCCTACCGCTCGAAAGTCTTCGCTACTTGCAAACGAATCAAGCATTTTTGGGACGCGAGTTCCTGACTTGGCTCTGGTATTACACAGAATCAGGAAACCACGAGGTCGATCTCGGAGAACTCGGTTTGTACAAACTTTATGTGGATGATCGCCTTGTTTTGGCGGCGAGCTCCGGATCTGCCCATGAACAATCACTCAAGGGGGGAACTCCGGCTTTTGCCGCGGAGGCACTTGTCGCCTTGCAGTCTGGAAAGCTAGTTCAAGAGGCAAAATTTATTTTGCAGGACAAAGAACGCCAGTGGATGTGGAGCATGCAGGCCGACACATTGTCACTGAGAGGGGTGCGATTGCCTACTGTTCAGGCACCCGATGCCTCGACGCACATGCAAGCCCGGATCGCCAATATCCAACTGCTCTCCGACGTAGTGGAAACTTTATTCAAGCGGTATCTTGAACTCAGATTATCGGAAAATTTTAATGTTGAAGTCCAAAAAATTCACGATTGGATGAAGACCAAACAAACGCACGTGGGCTAACAGAACACCAAAAAGCCCTCATGCTCAAACGGGAGGGTTTTACAGTGCACCCAAGAAACAGCGATTGGCACCCTTCGCTTTTTATCAAAACTTTATGCAACGCAAACCAAAGAATTATAACTCTCCTGCTGTTTGGATTGTTGATACCAATAAGTGCCCACGGACATCCGATTTTGCTCAATTCCAACCAACTAAACGATCTTTTTGGACTCGAACGCCAGAACCTGATCGCTGTCAAAGCAGAAGGAACGTCTGCACAACGAGTGGCTCTTCAGATCGATGAGGTCGAAGATGAATCCGCCCTCGTTTTGAGAGAACCTTTCGAAATCAGAAAGCTACGAGAAAGCCTTGCTCATCCGAGAAGAAATGATCCTTTTCAGGGATACCTACAAAGCGTTCATCGTCTCGTTCTAGATGAGCGTGACTTTTCATCCTGCGATGATGAATGTCAGAAGAAACTTCCTGCTCAGGTTAAAACTATCTGCCGCTCGCCAACAGCAAATGTTCTTACAAAGGTCAGCTTGGCGGATTCTAAAAAATCAATCTTCATTGCCGACTGCTCGCAGGCCATGGAGGCTATGCCCTCACGCAAAATCAAGTATGAATCATCATCAAAGACGTTAACAACACCGAAGTACGAGTATGTACACTTATCAGACAAAAACATCTTCTTTAAAGAAATCATAGCAAAAAATGAAAAACTTCCATTGCTCTCGAAAAGCGAATTAAAGGTTTATCTAAAGCCGAAATACCTATTCAATATGAAATTCAAGGACGATGATTTGGTGTCGCAAATCACAAGTCTCTCGCAGGGTTCACAGTCACTGAGTCTGGAAGTCGCCGTCGCACTCAACCTTTTGGCTATGAAAATTAACAGCCAAATATGCTGCGACGTTTCTTTTTATGAGGATGCGCTTTATTTTCCCGTTGTCCTCGACTTACCTTTTGAAGGCAGTTCTTTTGCAAAAGGCAGCGGGGTCTTTTTTGGATTTCAGACCGACCAAAGCCAAAACGTCAAAACAGAATTCATTCCAAGCACAACGCCTGACGGCAGCGATGCTATTTTGATTCAACAAGGCAAAAATTTAATCGCCCTTGGTTTTAGAAGTCCCAACAAAAAGCAACAGATTCCTGTGCGACCAAAAGTCGTCTCGAAAACCGACATGGAAGGCTTAAAATTCATGCCGGTTCAAAGTCCGACTGGCTTTTTCTATGACATTAAATCCGCACAAAAGGGCTTCCAGCATTTTATGGTATGGATGTTTTTCGGAGACGAATCGGAACGTGCGAAATTAATCACACTTGCCCAGACAGGCGGACGGATTCAAGTGGAACGCTTCACCAGTCCAAGCGCACGCTAACACCCGCGCTTGATAACTGCTCTTTTAGCGCACGGACGGTTAACTCTCCAGAGTGCAGGAGACTCGCCAACAAGGCGGCATCTGCTCCAGCCTCGAATGCGTCGACAACATGTCTTGAATTGCCGGCTCCCCCTGAAACAATGACGGGAACATTAACATTGGTCTTGATGAGTCGCAGCAGTTCAAGATCATAACCGTCGCGCATCCCATCCTGATTGATACTGTTCACACAGATTTCACCCACACCGCGCGGAACTGCACTCAAAATCCACTGCAGAACATCCCATTCAGTGGCAGTGCGTCCGCCGTGTATAAACAATCTATACCCACTGGGGCACGATAAATCGCGAAGAACATCAAGACTCAAAACAACCGCTTGCACTCCGAAATGGGAAGAAATTTCATTGATTAAATCTGGTTTTTGCGGTGCAATACTGTTGAGCGATATCTTCTCTGCACCACTGTCAATGCAGCGCGCAGCATCCTCAAAATGACGAATTCCACCGCCTATACAGATAGGAATAAAACTCTGCGCAGAAATGGCTTCGATATTTGCAAAATCTGGCGGACGCTTTTCAGAACTGGCAGTGATGTCGTAGATGACAATCTCATCCGCACCATTTTCACTGTAATATTTTGACAATTCAACAGCATTACCAACGTCTGCATTATTCTGAAATCGAATGCCTTTGGTAACTCGTCCTCCAACAATATCAAGACAAGGGATAATTCTCTTTTTGAGCATCAGACAGTCCTCTGATTCAAAAAATTGTTGAGCAACAACAATCCAGCACGCCCGCTTTTTTCAAGGTGGCATTGCGCGCCCCAAATATTTTTGTCGGCAACTATTGCTGCAAAACGCGCACTGCCATATTTAGCCGATGCCAAAAGGAAAGAATCCTGTTGTTCTTTCCCATTTAAAAAAGCCGCGTAGGAATGAACGAAATAAAAATTTGTTTCATCTCCAAGACTCTTCGCTGCCTCAGCGAAACCAGAATGAGAATGCTGCCACACAAGAGAGTTCCAACCCATATGAGGAATTGGTTCTGCACACCGAAACTTTTCAATTGTGTAGGGCAACAGACCCAAACACTCGGTGTTTCCTTCAGCGGACGCTCGCCCCAACACCTGCATGCCGACACAGATTCCCAAAAGCAGACGCCCAGAATGGGCATAATCTATCAGCGCCCGATCAAGACCACGCGAACGCAATTCTCTCATTGCTTGCTCAGCAGAACCGACACCCGGAAATATCAGATGTGTTATTTGATCGAGCTCGTCGGGAGAACTCACAGTCACTGGTTCTACATCCAGTGATTCAACTGCACGCTTCACCGAGCCAAAATTACCTGCCCCATAATTCAGTATTCCCAATATTTTTTTACTCATAAATGCGGCCCCAAATATCCTGTCACCTCCTCGCGGTCATGATAGAGGTGTTTAAACTGCAATCGAAAAGGCCGCCCTTGAGCAAGCAACGATTCCTGCATCAACGCACGGATTTCTGCGCATTCCGCCCAGCGCTTTTTCATCGGGAGCTTCAAATTAAAAATCATCCGCTTCGCCGCTTGCTCCGTCCACCAACGCAGCACCAAATCAGCAACTCGGCGTGGCTTTTCGACCATATCACAGACCATCCAATCCACAGGACGTGCAGGACTGAACTTAAAGCCATCCACCCGCAAATGTTCCACAAGACCGCTCGTCATCAAGCGCTCATCCATCGCACCGTTGTCCACCGCTGTCGTGCGCACACCCCGCCGAACAAACTGGTAAGTCCACCCGCCCGGACACGCACCCAAATCGATTGCACGTCGGGCAGGTGACAAGGAGGAGGCTCGTTCATCCTCGTTTAAAAAGGTCAGGAACGCCTCCTCAAGTTTCAGGGTGGAGCGGCTTGGAGCATCGGATGGAGAGCGCAGACGAACAATGCCGCGTGGCCAAGGACTCTGACAGTTGAGGATAGACAGGCCCACAAACGCCCGTGTGTAATCAACAAAGAAAACATGCAGACAACGTTCATTCGAGGCTTCATGAGTCTCGGCCTCATCCCAAAGCTCCAACTTATACCCGCGCTTTAAACATGCCTGCTTAAAGGGCTTTGCAAAAGACTTGCAAAATGCGGACAATTCACGCCCCGATTCAGCATCAGACGATTCGACAATAAATCGAGAGAAGGTCTGCAGAGCTTTTGGCCACGCGCCGATAGCATTCAAAATGGGAGAGATGCGATCATCTTGTGTGAACTGCAAGAGAGGTTGAGCAACCAAAAAAACGCTGCGGGCAAATATCAGAGACTTCCAGTCAAAAAGACCTAAAGCCTTCTCCCCTGTGGGAGTATGAAAACTGAAGAGACAAAAACCTGATTCCGGCTCTGCCTGGATAAATCCCGTTAAACCCTGCTCAGATGCATATGCCATCAATTCCGCAGCCGCTTCTTTTTCAAATCCAGAGCGACAAGTCACCAAGACTCCGTGCAACACGCATCCCCCTCTTCCACTTGCGGTCGTCAAAAGTTTGACGCTCAAGGTCTAAAAAAAATAAAAATCCTGACGGGTTGGGTCCTCAGCCTGCGGCAAATTCTGCCGTTCTGCGGCAAAGTAGTTATGCGAATGATTTCGCACTCAAAGCCACCCCCTGCGAGGAGTCCACCATGGTAAAAGCCTCAAAACCCCAGCGCTTCGGTGCTGCTGCCAAAGCACCCGTTCGCATGTCTAAACCATTCCCGGCCGCATTGAAACTCAAACCTGTCGAGGCGCCCAAGCCATCACGGATTATTGCAATATGCAATCAAAAGGGCGGCTGCGGAAAAACGACGACTGTAATCAATCTAGCGGCAATCTTGGCAGCAATGAATCAACGAGTTCTCGTGATTGATCTCGACTCACAGTGCAATGCGACTCAGGGACTTGGTCTCGATCTTGGTGAGATTGAAGACACCATCAGTGATGTTCTTTTGGATCCTAAAAATCACAGTTTGCCAGATGTGATCGTCGAATCGCCGTACAACAATCTGCATGTGGCTCCCGGCTCAATCGAACTGTCTGAATATGAGAGTCGCGCTGCCAGTGAGATTGGTCGAGAAAATCGGCTTAAAAAGGCCATCGCCCAAATCCGCGAACACTATGATTATATCCTTATAGACACACCACCTTCTTTGGGACTGCTGTCCGTCAATGCGTTGAACGCAGCAACCGAAGTTCAAATCGCGATGCAGTCACACCCATTTGCACTTGATGGACTTCACCTCCTTCTGGAAACCATCGAGTTGGTTCAGGATGAATTAAACCGTGACCTGACTATCTCCGGCGTTATTGTCACGATGTTTGATCCAAGAACAAAGATTTCGCGCGAGATTGTTGATGAAGTTTGTATGATTTCATCTCTCAAAGGACGCGTTCACAAAAATGTCATTCGTCAAAACGTGAAGCTGACAGAAGCCTCTCGTCTAAGAAAACCCGTCATGTATTACGACAGTCATTGCACCGGCACTGAAGACTACATCCGACTGGCCGCTGAAATTGCAGCACAGGTCAAGCCTATGAAGACCTCTCAGGGTCTCTCTGCATCTGAAAAGCCATCCAAATCATCGGCGCACTCAAAATCTAAAACACAATCTAAATCTGCTCGTTCATAAGGGGATCAGAGATGTCAAAACCAAAGAAACCATTGCGTGGTCTGTTTACTAGCACTGAGGCGCGCGCTCCTGTCGCAGAATCTAAAAAAGATGTGATGCGAAGCCCAACACCTGTTGTTGTCGTAGAAGCTCAAGACGTCAGTCCAGTCACGCCTGTTGACTCAGCCGCTGCCAATGTCGAAACTCCTGTCATGGCTCCTGCCGCTGCCTCCATCCCAACTCCACCTGTCATTCACCCTTCAATTCCAGCGCAGGAATCGCGGGTGATGGACATCCACTATAATTTTGATCAAATGCGCCCTGCACGGGAATCTTGGCAGGAACATGATTATGCGCATTTTCTTCGACAAATTAACGCGGTTCAAACAGAGGCATTCTTTCTCCGCGGAAAATTGCTATCAGAAGTAAAAAACCGATTCTTCGAGACCAACAAAGTCGGCTGGGCGCAGTACTGCGAATCGACCTTGGACATGAACTACACGACGGCAAACCAATATATTCGTGTCGCTACAGAATTTGATGTGACGTCACATCATCGCCCTGACTTTGGCTTCGAACACTTCAAGGCTCTTTTGCCATTGCCTCTGGAAGAGCGCTCTGCTTTTTTGAATTCCAGGGATACTGTTAGTGTCAAGAGTATTCGTTCTCAGGTTAAACAGTACTTCAGCAAGCAAGAGACGCGTCAATCAGGACAAACATCCGGATCACCACACCGGCATTCGCTGCGCCTGATTAAGATGCTCGAGGCAGTCAAAGCGGAAGTGGCCATGCACGGCGGTTCATTTGAAAATCTGACACAGGCGCAACGCTGGCAGGTTTCAGCAGCATGCCAAAACATTGCAGCGCATCTCAACCATCTGGCAGAATCTCTCAACAGTGATCTGCGTTTCGTGTCTTCGCCAAGAGCAGGAGCCTTTGCCACTGTTGACGGTGCTGCGATGATGCCAGACCTGATGAGCAAACAGGAATCCTCAAGTCCCTCCGACTGATAGAAAGGAAAGTGATATGTCAGCGCCCACACTCTTTATTTCGCGGCGCGTGGCAGGTCTGGCACACTCATTAAGGCAGGGGCTCATCGCCCTGCCATTTTTTTTGTTTGTGACAAAACCTGTTTTCGCACAAAAAAGCTCGCAGCCTCCCGTGGAGACGGTTACGCCGGTCTGCCGCAGCCTTCCACTTCACCTATCTCCTAAAACAAGCACCACTGAAGCCAACAATGGGCTGGCGAAAATACTTGATGACTTTGAGATGGCATTTCTGCTCGGGGATTCGGAAATCTTTGCGAGGACGGTGAGCCCGGCCCTTCTGAAGAAAAAGGAAGAAGCTCAGAAAATATTCGAAGGAACAGTCCTTGAGTATGGTCTGAAAAAGGTCAAACTTCAGCGCAATTGGCTGTGGGATCTCCAGATAGGTTCATCACCTGAACCCGGACGACTGATTGACTGTGGCACACTCGCCATTCAGCCTGTTTATGGACCTACGCAACAATACGCTGTGCAATACTCCACGTATTCCGGGACTCAACAGAGCAGAATATTTGTGCTCTTTGGACTCATTCCCGATTTAAAGAATTCGCCAAAACCTAAAGAGCAGCTGAGGCCTGGCTTAGTTCATATGCAGGTTCAGCGTTGGACATATGATGGCCGCGCACCTGACAGGCTTCTCACCGAAGCCCAAAAGACATCCAGTGCCGGAGATCCACTGGTTGCTTCGCTGCTCGCAGAATCAGCGGCGCGCATCCTGGAAATCAACCCCTACCTCCGTTTGCCTCAGCTCAAAGACACCCGCGAACTGGCAAATCAATTTGCAGAGAATGCCAAAGAGCAGCAACGATCTCTGCTGCAAACGGAAAAAAGCTCGACTGACTGGCGACCCGAAAAAATCGTACCTGTGTTCCGCGACAGTTCACTTGCCGTCGGGATCAAAATCCGAATGCACAAAGAGATGTCACTCAACGAGCAACGGGATAGGTGTCTGCAAACGGCCCATCGCGTGTTTACCAAAACGTCACCGTGGCGGAGTTCATTTTCAGGAGTTGAATGCATGGTCTACGCACTCAATGAAGATCTCAATAAGCCTCCAAGTGGTGGAAGCCAGTTTTTTCCATGGTCAAGGGTGGATTCAGGTCGCAATCACTGAAATCCTGTGGTTGCGATTCCCTGAATACCCTCTTCTTCACGCCGCACATTCGCTGCGGCGCCGTCTGCGAGAATACGAATCTCACGTGATGAGCGCGGATGATCCAAGATAAACTGAAACTCCCGACGCGCGGCTGAGTATTTTCTTAAGCCGTAATGATAAACAAGGCCGAGATTGTAATGAGCAAGAAAATCTCGAGGAGATAATGCAATAATCTTTTCATAGGTTGCGACGGCGACCGCATGTTTGCGAGCCGAATGCGCAGACTCAGCCAAGAGGTGCATTAAGCTTTTATTTTTAGGTTCAATGGCATGAGCCTGACTCAAATGATCAAAACTTTCTAAAAATAAACCGTTTTTCATTGCAATCAACCCAAGATTGGCGCGTACCGTTGCCGATAGCTGAGAGTCGGCAGTCATGGCTTGGATCAGCATCTCTTTTGCAGCTCCCACGTCGCTCATCATCATTGCAGCAAGACCTAAAAGCAGTTGATCTTCAGCCATCAAATTGCGTCGGGCTTTTTTGCTCTTTGCATAGAGAATAAAACCCTGAACTTGCTCCGGACGCTCATTCACTAATGCTTCAACCGAAAGGACACGCAATTCAGCGGCATCGGCACGCGATTGACTGGCAAGGCTTCTTCTTGCCTCGACGGCCCTTTTCTTCAGCCCCTTCAAATAAGAGGAGGGGAGATAAAAGTCGCGACGGACGGCGCTCTGAACATGAGTTTCGCTCGAGAGCCCCTCAAGAGAACGAAGCGTAGAATCCTGTTCATCAAGGCCGCGATCATACGTCACAGCCGAAAAAGTCGTATCTTGAAAATCACTCCGTTCCATCTGTGTTGTTGTGCAGCCGCTCAAAAGTGCGAACACGAGTAAAAGACTTTTATATTTAGACAAGCTCATAAGCAGCTCCTTGGTATCCCGAGAAAGCCCGAGAGCAAACGGGACCTGCAAGGGGCCTAAGCAAAGCCAATGCCATTCAATACTCAAAGATTAACAGATGCTTAAATGAGGACTCTGTTCAAGAGTTAGTCAACTCGGCCCAAATTGTTAAATCATTGTACAGTTGCCAACGATTGAGTCCGCTGAGTTCTTCATGTATGCGGCAGTTGATCGGGCTTTTGCTCGTGCAGGGGAGGGTCTTGCAAATGGCATTTAAGAATCATCGTTTCAGTCGACTCGAACTCTTGGTGGGCCGGGAGGGACTCAATCGTTTTCGAGGAAAGCATGTAGCCATCTTCGGAGTCGGTGGTGTTGGAAGCTTTGTTGCAGAAGGACTGGCACGAGCCGCGGTTGGAAAACTGACTCTGATTGATCACGACGAAGTGTGCGTCACAAATGTGAACCGACAGCTCCATGCATTCACTGACACCGTCGGTAAAAAGAAAGTCGAGCTGATGGCTGAACGTCTGCGCAGGATCAATCCCCTGCTCGAAGTCTTTCCCATTGCCGAGCACCATCATCCTGAAAAAGGCGCCTTGATACTAGAAGAAGCCGAGAGGCTTGCCGCACAGCCCATTGATTTAGTCATGGACTGTATTGATACACTCCTCCCCAAAGTGGATCTTCTCGAGCGTTGCATTCAGCGCGGTCTTCCTGTGATTAGTTCTATGGGAGCAGCAAGTCGTCTCGACCCTACCCAGATTCAGGCAGCGGACATTTCTGAAACGAAAGTCGATCCATTTGCAAAACAGGTCCGAACGAAGTTGCGAGAACGAGGAATCCATCAAGGGGTGATGACAGTTTTTAGTACGGAGGCGCCCATCGATCCCGAACAAGCTGTTCCCGGGACCGAGTGGACATGCATCTGTCCGACGATCGAAAAGCAATTCGGAGCCTGTCAGCATAAGCGTGTCATGCTCGGAACCATTTCTTACATGCCTGCGATGTTCGGCTTATGGATGGTCAGCGTGGCCACCAGAAAATGGCTGCAAGGTGTTGACCTCAGCCAGCGGGACACGCTTGAGCACACTCCAACATTCGAAGAACTTCAACGCGCAATGTCGTTGGGCAGCAAGCCCGCGAATCTCGCCGCCCAAGAGAAAGACAGCGCCAATTAAAATCTCACAGCGCCGTCAGGGCGATGTACCCTTGTGCGGGACGGATCATACTCGCGAGGACGAGCCTCGTTGACCGTCAGCGGCCGCCCCATGAACGATTTTCCATTGAGATTTTGCGCGGCGCGGGACGCCTCATCGTCATTGCCCATTTCAACAAAGGCAAACCCCTTGCTGCGACCAGTGTCACGATCAATAACAACACGCGCACTCATGACGGTTCCATGTTCACTAAACACAGCATAAAGATCCTGATCTGTACTACTGAATGGTAAGTTGCCTACGTACAATTTTCGACCCATGGAAAAAACCTCCTCGACGACAAAAAAACAAACGACCTCACCGGAACCTTCGCGCTCCGCTCAACCCATGACCCAGGTGACCCTAATTTTTCTTAGGTCTTGTTGCACCCGATCAACCGCAACAATTGCAGCGCACGAACGGTCTGCCGACAATCGCACAGCACGATCATCGTGTAAGCAGGAGATTGATATGATGTTGGCAGTTTTGAATGAGAATCTTACGCTTAATCAACGATCTCTTCGGTGAGTTTCTTGCGGATATCGGTAACCAGAGGCTTGACTGTTTCAGCCAGATCAACCAGAGGCGCACTCCGTACAGTCTCACCAATCGGCGCCTTTGCAGGCAAAGTGTCAGATAATTGACGCAGTGATTTGGCAATGGCGATGGAGCGCCTGATCGCAATATGAAAGGCATCCAATTCAAACGGTTTACGAACAACATCAACGACAACAACGTGAGGAAATTGATCGACACGAATGTCGATATGCTCCTCGCCGTCCGTCAAGACGACAGGTATATGTCGCCAATGACTGGCAACCTTTTTCATAAAATCCGCATTACTTTTTTTGACCGGAGCCGCGTCAGCAATCACAACCTGAATAGTTTTTTGCTTCAGGTGAACGATCGCATCAGCAACGCTGCGAGCGGCATGAACATGTGAAAAATATCTGTTTAAGTGAATCTTCACAAATCTAAGAACTTCGTCTGACTCATCGACAACCAACACATTGCTGTCACGATCATACACTTTAGTGGGCGGGCGGCTCATTGATGGAAGAGACTGGAATCCACTTGAGCGAGGCCCTGGATCCATATTTGGCCGGCAAAAAAACATCACCTAATCTCCTTGGGCATTCTGCATCAAACGAACTGCCTGGTCTCGAAAAACATCAACCGAAGATGCATTTGCGAGGTAATCCAATGCTTCTTGCCTTGCGTCGTGAAAACGACCGTCCAGATAAGAAATCTCGCCGGCAAGCAAGATCCACAAACGCTCGGACGGCCATTCTCGCCGACCACGTTCAAGAACGCGCCTTGCAGACAAGGTATCCCGCCGCCCGACAAGACACTGGCCCCAGTTATAGAATACAGCAACATCCTTAAATTCCTGCAGATATAATCGCTCAAGAAGATCGCATCCACGTGTCAAACTTTTTTCACTTAAAAAAAGGAGAGCTGACTCCAAGAGTAAGGGGGGCTGCGCCGGAAACTCATCCAACCCGCGAGTCGCCTGTGTACGGGCTGCTTCGAGTTGTCCGTCCAGTCGAAGACATCTGATACTCAATGCCATCAACTCTGCATGAGTTGTAACAGGTTGCCACTGACGTCCAGTTGTGGCCATTTGACTGCACAGGCGAAAGCGTCCGGCATCAGCCAACAAGCTCGCAAATATTAAGGCATCCATAGAAGAGAGACGCTGGCTAGCCAATTGATCATGAATGACCAATGCATCCTGAAGAGAGCCTAATTTCCCGAGTGCCACAGCACGAGCCTGTGCCAGTGCAAAGCATGAGTCATTGGCTTGCAAAGAACCCCCGGATGAACACTCCAGCCACAGATTTTTACTCTCTTGAAGAAAGTCAGACCACCGTTCGGATTTCAAAAGAAGAAAGACAGGAGAGACAGACGAATCAAGACGCGAACGAGCAGCATCAACAGTCTGCTGCCCTGTTGCCGTTGACTGTCTGGCGTCTTCCTTTAAAGACAGCTGACTGCCTGAACGAAGAACCGTCATACGTTCAGGTGCTGCAACTCGTTTTTCATAGTTTTGCAGAACCATTACCTGCTGCTCAGAATCTGGCGAAGAATTTGACTGAGAGCCTCGATCCACGTTTGCCAACGAGGGGGTCATCTTTGAAGACACGCAGGAACTCGGGCTTGCAAGCAAAAGGAGTTGCATCAAAGAAAGCATAACTTTGAGTCGAACTGACTTCGCACAACCTCTCACTGAACACCCCCGTTCCCACCTGAAGAAGGTTGGCGTGATAAAAGGCTGAACAATTCCAACTGACGCTCAGCCATGCGAGAAGATACGTCCAAGGAACGTTTCTCTGCTGAACGCCTCTGCGATTTTGCCATCGCAACCTTAAGACCCAGCGCATACAACTGACCGTCTATTTTGCGTGAAAGCGTCGTGTCAGCAGCAGACAGTCGACCGCTGCTCAATTTCAACCGTTCAATAAACGTCAGATATTTGTTGCCAATCTCGGCAGAACAGTTTGATAGCGGAAGAGCTGCGCTGATCCTAAAATCCCGAGAGGCCAAACAGACTCTCATCAATCGATCAAAATTTTTATCAAGCTCAGACAAAGTCTTCTGATAAGAAATCAGATCGACGCCCCGTGACGCCGCCTCAGCTTCCAGTATGAGTGAATGCTGCCACTGCTGATACACCAACGAAACGAACGATCGCGCATAGCCGTCATATTTCTTATCGCTCACAAAAATCCCGATATTCTCATTTCGCAATGCAGCCAGTGTTTTCAAAAGTGGCTCTTCTGTGCGGACAAGACTTGTGCCCGAAGCCATCGCTCGGGTTGCAGATTGAACGAGAACAGCAAATGACATGAGACTCTCTAGTCTCTTTCCCCTCGACTTTGACGCACTGACATTGGACGCTGACAGCGGAATCAAATCAGCGCTTAAAGCAGCCGCTACATCAAATAACTGTACCCGGATGGCCTCCAGTGACCATCGTAAAAATGCATCCGTTTGATTGAGAGAAACTGCCTTGCGTGACGACATTCCATTGAGAAAGTCCTTCGCCTTTTGCGCCTCACTCCACATCTTGAAGTCAACAAACAGATCACCTGCCTGGATAACGTCTGCCTCAGATCTTTGAATAAGCTCACCACGACCACTGTCACGCGCATACTGAGCTGACAAAAAAAGCATCTGTGCAGCCGAAAGAAATCGGCCGCTTCGCATGAGTGCGTCTGCTCGCCACCGCGCAAGAAAATAAAGATCATGTGAGGAAAAAGATAAACCTTGGGCTCGCGCATTCGGTTCTGTTCCAAAATCCGTCAGCATTAAACACTCTGGATCAAGAGCAGACAGGCAAGAAATCTCAGCGGCCCGCAACCGAAGATCAAGAGCGTAATCGGCCCCATCCCCGTACTGCTTTGCGCTCTCCAACAAGATCTTGCTGGCCTTTGAAAATTGGCCCCTATTGATCGCCACCAGTGACTGACGCTGCGCATAAAAACTGAAAGAGGCCGATAGGACCTTTCGCCCCTGATCGTCTGCAGATGCCACGGATGAAAGACGACGTAACAAAGAGGCACCTGCCGCTGCCATCTCAGGCGAGACGTCCGGCAAAACAAGAAGCCGAGCAGAGGCTGAAATCAACGCCTGCCGCTCTAGCTGAGTATTTTCCTGACCTTCTTCGTGAGTCAAAAGAATCATCACGAAAAGTCTTTCTGCATCAGCATTTCTACGCACTTCGATGGACTCATTCATGCTTTCGACCGTCAGTCGTCGCACATCCTGGTTGCGAGGAAATTCATTAATTGCGTCTGCAGAGGCATTAATGTACCTCGTCCAAGCCTCATCACTGCGAACGGATTCGCGCGCATCTGCGCGCATCAATTCAATCTTAGAAACAAAAACTTCACTGCGCCTCTGGCTCCAATTTTTACAGTTGCTAAACCACGAGAGCACTCTTTCTGCGAGTCTGCTTTGACGGGCCGCACTGAGCATCTGATAAGAGTCAAGATACGTATCAACATCGGAGCAGACATCGACACGCTCCTCAGATAAGGTCTCAGCAACCCGATAAAGACTCTTGACTGAGGCTGCACTGAGTACACTAACATCTTGCTGCTTCCGAAAAGCGACAATATCTTTCACCCATGCAACAACCAAAGTTCTCCGACGCTCCTCTTGTGCATTGTTGGAGCGTGAAAATTGAGAAAAACCACCCCGCTGCGAGAGAGCAAAAGTTGCGCGCGTCTTAAAGTCAATCGCACTATCAAGATTCCCATCGCGCTCCATAGCCTCAAGCCCGTTAATGAAAAAATCCAATGCAACAGAAGTGCGCTCAAACTCAGCTTCAAGACCAATCGTCCAGCGCACAGCCAACTGAACCTGCTCACGCTGAGTCAGGTATCGAATTGCACGGGCAAGCCCTTCCGCCACCCAACCATGCGCTGCAATGGCCTTCGTAAAAGCTGAGGACGGAAAACGCGGAGCCAGTTCACTTAGAGACACTCCCAAAACGACCGCAAGGTCATTGCTGACACTCGTCGGCAAAGGCCGCTGCTGATCGTTGGAAATCGCAATATACTGCTCAAGGTGTACCAAAACGTCTGCATACTTCATGAGCCTAAACGCAGACCACGCCAGCCTGACTCGCACACCAGGCTCGATTCCAGGAAAAAGTCGCTCCGTCTCCCGCCGCAGACATTCCAAACCACGAGAATAGTTCGCTTCGGCTCGGGCAAAGTTCGAACGTTCGAATTCGGCATCACCTAAGAGAATCGATGCCAGACACACTTCAGGATTCTTGTTAAACGAATCATTGGCCTTGCTATCAACAAAGGCCTGCAGCCTCTCACCGAAGCGAGTCGCTTCACTAAAAGCTCTGCGACTCAATAATTCAGATAGATAAGCCACACTGACTCGAAATGTGGCTAGCGTTCCCGGAGAAATTGTTTGCGCCATACGAACGGCATTCTTCAAATACTCAAGTCGCTCATCAGAAGACGACATGCGTGAGAGCATCAAGGCCGCATGAACAGACGATTGATCGACTGTCTGATCGCGATAAATTTTAATCAACTGATCTTTAATCTCTGCCGCGATCTTTGATTCAGCCCTTTCCAGATCAGAGATGTTCTCCTGAATAGGAGCAATCTTCTGGTCTGTGTCAACCAACAGTTTCTTCATCAAAATCTCAGACCATGCGTCGTAGTTATCTCTCAAGAGTCGAAGAGACAAATCCTTTGCACGCAGAGCATCCAGATCATGCACAGCCTTCTGAGCGAATGCAGATGGCGCCAAAGCGAGAGATAGTAAAAACCCGATGATTAGCGCGCGGCGATTCAAGCAAATGCTCAACAATAAACCACGTAATGGCAAATATATGAATGGTAAAAATCTCATTGAGCTGTTCTCCATTCCCAGCCCTCACCACGTATTCTCCGAGCATCAAGAACACGATCTCTGATCCACTCCTGTTCCCTCTTGGTCCTATTCAAACTCTCACGAATCCTCGAACGAGCCTGCTGCTCACGCACAAGCAAACGCCGCTCATCTTTTTTTAACTCAGAATCTATGGCATTGATTATTGAAATAAACTGAGGCTTTAAATCACGAGCGTTTATCTTCAAAAATTTTGAAAAATCTCCTTTAATCATTTCCAGATCAGCTTTAATTCCCTTCAGTGTGATGGAGACATTCTTGGCCATTGTTTTTTTATTTTCGAATTGAGCATCGGCAGCAACCTGCAACTTATCAAGGAGTAACAGAACTTCTTCCGAGAACAGTCGGACCTGGGACTTCGAGCCATTACTCTCTTCAAGACCATTGACGACTTTAAAAAAGTCCACCAATGACTTCCTAACCCGAGCCACATTGGTCTTCAGCAAGCTATATTTTTTGAGCGTATTCGGAATCAGATGAATGGACTGAGAAGCGAATTCATCCAGAATTATCTTGCGCTCTTTCAGAAGCTCATAGTGCTCAGAAACCAACCCATTGATGTCTGCACTCTGCTTTGCGCTCAGCGAAGAGTGGAATTCCATCGAAGCAAGAGCCGCGTTTAATTGGCGAAGTCGTTGATCCATCGCTGTGAAGCTATTTTTGATGATCAGCGCCTCACTCAACGACTCAGCTGATACGCTCTCATTCAGTGTTCGAGACGGTTCGGAGACCATCGCCTTCAATCGACTTGACAAAAGGTCAATGACCATCCGATCCTCAGAGCGCTTCAACCATCGTCCTACGTCATCCAACAGACTGCTCAGTTGGGAAGTGAGTTCATTGAGAATCAGGTGATGATTGTGCAGGGTCGTATCATCGTCGAATCTCAAAAGACCTCGATTTTTATCCTTGAAAGCAAGCCAACTCTCATAGGACAATGCAAGACCGTCACTCCTTGTCAGAAGCTCCGTCTTTAGTGCCAAATTGAAAATCGGAACAAGCAAAGACTGCCACTCCTTGTTCACCATCGCAGATTGATTGATTAAATTATTCAACCGTCCAATCTCACCGAGTCTAAATTCTGAATTTCGAAAAGCATCCCTCAGCGATGCCAGCTCTGCTTTATCATTGCGGATAATCCACTTTTTTCTGATGATTTCAGAAATTTCATCCTCTGCCTTTACAGACACGTGCGAATCAAATGACTTTTTAGAAGAGTCTTGTTGAAGCCGAATGATGACTCCATCGATGAGTGAAAGCAATCGAATACCTACCGCATCGTTTTCTACGGTCTGTATATCTTCTGATCTATTTTCCTCTGCCAGGAGTATTTTCTGTTGCTTTCTTTCAATGAGCGCAATTAATCCTTTTTCAAATATCGCAACGCGATCCCTTTTCCAAACTGCATCTACCTGTTCGTCTTTTAGGGACTTTTTGGCTCGCTGAAGAAGCAGGAGCGCCTTTTCATAATCATCAGCGAGCACAAATAAAGAAGCCATTCTCAGCCACGAAGTCCACGCGAAGGAATCTCTCGAACTTTCGGCAGCCGCAACTAGGACATATGCCTGCTCGATGATTGCAGATTTTTTCTTTGCGTCATTCATCCGCTGTTGACGCAAGTCACTCAGCAGAACCACAGAACACTGCTCGAAGTCTTCAATTGTAAGTGCGAAAATACGTTGACATGAGTTCTCGTTCGCCGGACGAGGGCTCAACTCACTTACACTGACGACGGAGGTCCATTCTGACGGACTCATCATTAATGAACTCAAATGGCGAATCCATCCACGTCCATTGATGAAAATAGTCTCCAAAGAATCAAAGGAAGAGTTAGTCGTCGAATCCGCTTCTTTGAATAAGGGTTCGTTTCGCTCCGAAGCAATGGCCACAGGCAGGGCGGTCATAAGCATCCAACAGGTCACGCCCGCCATGAGCAATTTCACGGGACCTCCCGGGGCATCCCGGGTGCGTCAGCACCTGACCGCTTGCCTTGATTAGGACGAAGACTGTCATCCTGCCAGCGAAGCTCAAGATTCTCATCAATCGCAAGCGTTTTGGTCTGTTGAAGACCTGCCTCGGGAGAGACCTCAATCGCCAGAACCCGGTCAATTGTCCGCCATGGCGCAGCTGCCGGCGAGTTCAGGGCATCGACCAGCGGGGCCACCTGAAATTGGAGCCTGATCTGATGATGCCCTGCTGATAACTTGCCAAGAAAAAGAGGGAGTGGACTTTTGCCGCTCACGATGAGCGCATTTTGCGAATAGACGAATGGACGTCCGTCCATAGACATTCGAATGCGGCTGACCACTAGAGAATTTATTTTTCCTTCATCCTTTTTGTTCGCTGACAGTGGTCTAAGATCAAGCCTGTATTCAACCGCTGCAGCACTCAGCTGACCCATCAGGCTCTCTTGCGTTGCGACAACCCGCCGCTCAAGATCCTTTATTTTTGCTTCCAGAACCTGAGCGCGATCAGAAAGCGATCGGAGTTCAGCAGGTGTCGCATCAACATCGCTTTGAATCGATAGTTCACCTGCTTGGGCACCCAGAGCCCAGCTGGACACCGACACGACCAGAGTGATCTTTCTGAAAAGCTTGATGATGACTGGTCTGGGCATAAGCCCTGATGGTCTCATCTCCATGTCTTCTCCATCGCGATGCATTCATTCAAGAGTCCGCACTCTCAGAATATTGGCATGGCGCGACAGAACGAAGATAAGAAGATATTTCCCAGAACTAGAGGAATTTGACCCGAGAATAAGATGGGTTTTCATACCGCTCGCCAAATTCCTCTATAGATTTGGTGAGCTCGTCCAGAGTTTTGGCCTTTGTGGTCATCTTCCAAAATGCATGACCAAACTGATACCAACGAGAGCCTGTTGCAGCAAAGAAACGGAATTTCTCGAGACAATAGTCTTCCTGTGGGAAATATTTTCGCATCAAAGAAATTAACGTCAGACAGGCCCTCACATATTCCTTTCCTTCGTCTTCAGGGCTCCATGGGCACGACTGCTGATGACGCCCCTCTGGGGGAGTGCTCACTCCCAGTTTTTGCGCAATTTGCCACATGATCCATGGACGCGCGGTCGCCGCCCGAGCGATCATCGCTCCATCGGCAGAGAACTCGTTAATCATGCGCAAAGCATCTTCAGCTGTCTGAATATCTCCGTTTGCAACAACGGGAATACGCCTTATTCTCGAAACTTCACGAACGAGATCCCAATTGGCGGTTCCCTTGTGCTGCTGCGCTCGTGGTCTTGGATGAACTGTCAGCCAATCAGCACCGGCTGATTCAAGTGCCTCTGTGAATTCCAAAAGGTACCCCAAGCTTTCTTCGCTTTCATGCCCACCCCGCAATTTTACGCTCACAGGACGGTCCGAATATTTTTTGGTCCACTCAACGACACGGGCGGCATAGCTTTTGTCGCCCATGAGCCGCACACCCCAATTGTGCCGGAGGGTATGCGACACGGGACAGCCCATATTGATGTCGAATCCCCAAGGATGCACCGACATCAATTTTTGCACACTTGGAGCAATATAATCCTCTTCATTGCCAAGAAGTTGCGGTATGAAAAACTCTTCACCTTCTGCCGTTTTGAGTTCATTCGTTGTTGCAAGTTTTTCATCGGGCAAGCGCCGCGTCGACAACATTTCCGTGAAGGTTAAAACTTTGAGAGATGCGGGGGTGTACGATCGGATCAGTTCACGGAATGCAACGTTTGTCAGCCCAACCATAGGTGCAATCAGAAATGGAAAATCAATGCCCAAACGATTCAATCGAGTCTTGGGGCACAACGCCACTTCAGACGATCGACCTTCCGCAGCCGTCACATCAGATTCCTTCTCAATTGTCATGCCAGATTCCCGTTAGAAATTCGCACCAATCCCAAGGTGATAAGCACCCGGTACGGGGAATAGCCCAAACAATCGCGCCTTGGTACTTCTTTTTACGCAGACCGGTGCCGTCACCGTGTTTCCTACCTGCGTAGGACTCACGCATTGTTCATTTCGCGCAGCATCCAAAGGTTCTCTGAGAGGAAACCCGACATCGACATTCACGGAGGCAAAATTTGAGATGATATATCTGAGCCCAAGACCAGTTGAAATATAGCTATTTTTGAAATATTTTTGAAGGAATTTACTATCGAACGAATCAACAGCACCATCCCCGATGACACTTGCGGATTTTAACGCGCATTGGTCGATACCGCCCGGATCGAGGCCTGATTCCCCTCCCTTCAGCCTATTTTGCAAGGTCTGCAACTCACCAGCAGTAAAAAAAGCCGCTCCAGAATCAACAAAACCCGCAAAACCGAGACTTTCAGAGAAAAAGGGCGAGCGAAACCTGAGTTCACTTTTGGCATAAAGAACGTTTGAGGCACCAATAGCCTTTAAAGTGGGTTGGCACACCAAGAGCGGATTGCCCTCGGGGCGAACAAAATTCAACCAGAGCAAAGGACCGGGAGTAATGGCGCTGCTGGCTTCCGGAAACCCACGAACAAGTGCTCGACCCGCTAGCGTGGCACGTCGGGAACTAGGGGCTGTCACCGCCTCGGCCTGAGCATTCACAACATCCGAGACTTTGACTGCTCCAAGATTAAATGCTCCAGAAAAGCGACCAGAAACTGGAAAGAAAATACTGCTATCAAAGCTGTATCGATCGTAGCTCACATCCGATTGCAAGCCAAAGCGAGCATGATTGGAATTGACGTCAAAGATAAATCCCCGGGTAGGCCACTCAATACTATCGCGCGTGTCGAGTGAGAGACCCAAAGCAATTTCACGGATCTTGACCGTAGGTCGTTCCAAAGCCTCCAATGGCTTCACGTCCTCTCCGAACGCCTTTGACCATTCGTGAATCAAACGTGCCTGAAGAGTCCACAATCGGCTTAAAAAAAGCGGCCTCCAAAAGGCAGCACCCTCAAAGGTCTCATAATATCGATCAGATAAAGATTGCGCAGAAACCTCTACACCGGAGAGCAGGCTCACATCGAGTGGTGTGACAATATCGCCCGCTCGAAAAAGAGCCTCCATCAATCCGAGAGTCAGCTTTCGCCCCATAATGCGTTGGTTTGAAAAGACGGAGCTTTGGAGTTTTTCCTGACTCAGG
>Ga0315901_10002505_pt1 | contig 25199 bp, 37 predicted proteins | sample LakEriMetagenome_10_FD_203761 | JGI IMG/M metagenome (GOLD analysis project Ga0315901, IMG submission 203761) | Freshwater fungal communities from buoy surface, Lake Erie, Ohio, United States - Buoy 2 MA116 | ecosystem: Environmental > Aquatic > Freshwater > Lake | place: USA: Lake Erie, Ohio... | reverse complement strand
GACAATCCAGCGAGATTATAGAAGTGCAATTCATCGCTGCGCAAATCCAAATCAGCTACTACCTGATTTTCAAAACGGGTATAATAGTAATCGGCTACAATAGTAGCAGTACGCCTGAATAGCCTGAATTTATGGGTAATCGATGTACCGAAATTTTGCGATACTTCGGGTTTAAACGCTTCCCGAACAACAATTCTTCGGTTACTGGCCATTACGGCAGCGTGTTCAACAAATACGTTGGCTACTCGCATACCTCGACCGGCCGATAATCGTAGCACCGATGCACGTGCTAAATTAATTTTCAGATGTGCCCTTGGATTGATAAGTGTGCCAAATAGGTTATGGTAATCTATCCGCATGCCAATAAGTAGAGAATAGTTGCTCAGGTTATCGTAGTTGTATTCGGCAAACGCTCCGGGTACAACTTCATTTCGGGTAAAAACAGAATCGTTGTAGCTTTCATGATATCGGTCGTTCATAAACGATATTCCAGTTTTAAGTTTGTGCTCACTTGTTTTGATAATGGTTTGATATACCATGCTACCATGCAAGCTCTTTTCATTCCCATCATACCTTTTTAATCCGAACGTGGCATTGTACGTATACAGCCTGCTGTTAGCTAGTATACCAAGACTTTTATAAGGTTTCCCGCTAAATCCAATAGCGGCCTTACCATACGCCTCAGCTTGTGTTGAGCGCGTTTGAACACCGTAAAATAATCGATTTGTATTGTCGTCTTCACCACGAAATGCCAGCTGGCCTCCATTGCGCTCGTCATAGTTTACAAATACTCCAAAATCCGACATGAGTTTTCCGGTTTGTTCGTATTTCCATCGGTTAAGTGCTCCGTATTGTACACCGGTTGCCATATCCATGAAACCATCGCTGTTAAAGTCGTTTTTTGCTGCAATGGTACTGGCATGACTAAGCAGTAAGGTGCTCCAATTCTTATTCAATCTGTGTGCAGCGTGTACATTTGCTTCGTATCTTCCCCAGTCTCCGGCATATACATTCAGGTGAAATCGATCTGCCTTTTCGGGCTTCAAAAGTTCTATATTTATCTGTCCGGCCATCGATTCGTATCCGTTTACTACTGAGCCTATGCCTTTGGTAATGTCTATGGATTGAACCCAAGTGCCGGGAATGTGTGCCAGTCCCGAATTGGTTGACAACCCTCGAATGCCCGGTTGCAGTTCGCTTAATATCTGCGTGTATGAGCCATCCAGACCAAGCAGTTTAATTTGTTTCGCACCTGTAAGTGCATCGCTGTATGAAACATCAACAGTGGCATTGGTCTCAAAACTTTCACTCAGGTTGCAACACGCGGCTTTCTTAAGTTCACCAATTCCCAGCGATTGCCTGTTCAAAACCTCTAGTGTGCTGTATGTAGTTGCCTGCCGTTTATCTTTTATCTCTACTTCATTCAGCAATTCGGGTGTTCGCTTAAGGCGTATATGTATTTCTGTTTGTGATTTAAATAAAATAGTATCGGTTACATATCCGATGTATGTAACTATAAGCCAGTCGGGAGTGCGAATGGGTAAGCTGATTTCATAAGCGCCCAATCCATTTGTAGTGGTCCCGTTTTTAGATATCATCCATTGAAGTGCAGCTCCGGGAAGTGCTTCCTGCGTTACAGCATCCATAACGCTGCCTCGTATAGATTGACCTCGTAATGTTAAAGCCCACCATGCAAGCAGGCAGAAAAATATGTACTTTTTCATGATTCATTCAATTTATAAGGTGAATAGAAAATGCTATGCACGCGGCATGAGCATCGAATGAAACATGAATTATTAAATACGATAAATCGCTAAATACGATAAGGCATCGGACGAATACAGGAACTTGGGCGGTGGAGCCTTTGCAGTGTAGTCAAATATAAGTGGTAGAATAAAAGCAATGCATGCATCAAGCGTACACACTTTTTCTTGCCAGTATACTGCAGTTTTAATATAGGCATCCTGATTAGCCTGTGCATCGGTGTATATTTTGCTGTAGGTATGCTCAAAATGGCAACAGTTGCTGCCTTGGTCATCCGTTTTCTCGGTCTCGCAACAGCTTTTTTTAGCAGCACGTTTATTTTCATGTGAACAGCCATCAGCTTTGCCGAATAGCGCTATTTCTGTATGCCCATCCACATGGCATATCATTTTATGCATAGGAATACCCGCATAGCCAAGTGTTATGCTTATTAGTAACAGCCAGCACACTATGTTTCTGAAAAATTTCAACACTACAAAGGTATACACTTTTTTAGTTAAAAATACGTAGTACAGGCCATGTAAATTGTGCTTTAGAAAGGCCTGAAACCAATTAATTCACGGGCTTCACGCAATGTTTGGGCAGCACTTGCTCGTGCTTTATCGGCACCGGTTTTGGCAGCCTTAGAAAGCAGCTGCTCATCAGCATAAATATCCTGTATACGTTCACGCACCGGGGTGAGGTAGCTTATAATATCCTCGGCCAGTTGTTTCTTTAAATCGCCATAGCGAATGGTACACGAGGCATGTGCCTGAATGAAATGATTTAGCGTATCGACTGCAGATACCACTTTCATCAAATCGAACAGGTTTTGTACAGATTGAGTTGGTGTACTGTTTTGTTCGACAGGTCCTGAATCAGTAACTGCACGGCTAAGTTTTTTACGAATAGCATCCGGTGAGTCGGACAGATTTATAACCGAATTTTCTCCTTCACTTTTGCTCATTTTACCCCCGCCATGTAAGCCCGGAATTTTAATTAAATCAGTGCCATAGTTAAATGCCTGTGGTTCGGGAAACAAATCGCAGGAATACATGCGGTTGAAACGGTTACCAAATGTGCGGGCAAGTTCGAGATGCTGCTCCTGATCTTTGCCCACAGGAACCTTAGTGGCTTTGTGGATGATAATATCAGCAGCCATAAGAACCGGATAGGTGAGTAGCCCGGCATTAATATTATTAGGTTGTGTTCGGGCTTTTTCTTTGAAGGACGCAACACGCTCCAGTTCGCCAAGGTAGGCATGCATGTTAAGCAGCATGTAAAGTTCAGGAATCTCGGTAAGGTCGCTTTGTATGTACAAGGCACAGTCGTCTGGGTTCAAGCCACAGGCCAAATACTCAGCCAGTACGGTTTTTACATTCTGATGTAAGTCTTTTGGATTGGGATGTGTTGTTAGCGAATGGTAATCGGCTATGAAAAAATAGCAATCGTACTCGTATTGCATTTTTACGAAGTTTTTCACAGCGCCTTCATAGTTTCCCAAATGCAGGTTGCCTGTGGGCCGAATTCCGCTAACTACAATTTCTTTTTTCTGACTCATGTGAACAAGAGCTATTGACGCGCAAAATAAGAAATATTATTGCCTATTAGATACGTGCTGTGTTTTACACTTTTTTTCCGGCCAGTAAATACATTATCGCCATTCGGGTAGCTACTCCGTTTTCAACCTGATCGAGTATAATGCTGTGTTTACTGTCAGCTACATCGCTGGTTATTTCAACACCCCTGTTGATGGGTCCCGGATGCATGATGACAATTTCTTTATTTAATTCATCCAGCCTTTTCTTATTCAATCCGTAAAGCATACTGTATTCGCGCAATGATGGGAAGTATTTAATATCTTGCCGTTCGAGCTGAATGCGAAGCATATTAGCTACATCACACCAGTTCAGTGCTTTCATCAAGTCGCTCTCTACCTTTACTCCCAGCGTATGTATGTATTTAGGCATAAGTGTTGTTGGTCCGCACACCATGACTTCCGCACCCAGTTTTTGTAAGCAAAGTATATTTGAAAGTGCAACTCTTGAGTGTAAAATATCACCCACAATAACCACTTTTTTTCCTTTTACACCGCCCAGTTTTTCACGTATAGAATAAGCGTCTAGCAGAGCCTGTGTGGGATGCTCGTGGGTACCGTCACCGGCATTAATAATTTGTGCATCTATGTGTTTCGATAGGAAAATACAGGCTCCTGGAGCAGGGTGTCTCATTACCACCATGTCTACCTTCATGCTTAAAATATTTTTGACCGTATCAATCAGCGTTTCACCTTTTGATACAGAAGAAGAGGATGCAGAGAAATTTATCACATCAGCACTTAGTCGTTTTTGGGCCAGCTCAAAGGAAATACGGGTTCGGGTAGAATTTTCGAAAAATATATTGGCAACAGTAATATCACGCAGAGAAGGAACTTTTTTGATGGGGCGGTTGATAATGGCTTTAAAGTTATCGGCTGTTTCAAATACGAGTTCAATGTCGTTACGGGTTAGGTCTTTAATGCCCAGCAGATGTTTTTGACTGAATTCTTTGGGTAGTTGGTTAGCGCTCATTCGGTAGGGGTTATGATGTAAACTGTATCGGCTTTAGAGGTTTCTTTCCATTCTACTTTTACTTTGTCGTTCGATCGGGCATCAACTGTCATGCCTACATAATCGGGTTGTATGGGTAAATGCCTACTGTATCTGCGATCAATAAGTGTGAGTAGCTCTACTTTGGCAGGGCGGCCAAAATCAGTTAGCGCATCAAGTGCTGCCCTGATGGTGCGTCCTGTGTACAGCACATCATCTATCAAAACGATATGTTTGTCTTCAACGCTAAAGTTCATGTTAAGTTCACTGGGCAATATCTGTTCGTTTCCACGCCTGAAATCATCGCGGTAAAATGCAATGTCAAGTTCACCGTAAAGTATCCGGGTGTTTTTAAGCAACTGACTTATGCGTTCGTGAATTCTACGTGAAAGGTATATGCCTCGTGGCTGTAACCCGATGAGCGCAGTTTGCGAAAAGTCACCATGCCTTTCGATGAGTTCGTAACACAACCTATCTATCGTAATGGCAAATTTCTTTTTATCCAATATCGGCTTTGCGTTCATTCGCTGATGTGTTTGTGTTTGTACAAATGTATGCAATATTCAATCATGTTTCGGATAGTGCTAGTAGGGTGTCAAATTCGGTTTGTTTTAGCGGCATTACGCTGAGTCGTCCTTGCCGTATAAGTCCTATTTCTGAAAGTCTTTTATCGTTTTTGATCTGTTCCAGACTTACTGCTTTCTTTAGTTTCTTAAACGGTACCAAATCTACTACTACCCAATTCGGATCATCAGTTGTGGGGTCTTGGTAAAACTCTTTTGCTACTTTAGCTATGCCTACTACTTCTTTGCCCTCATTGCTGTGATACCACATCACTAGGTCGCCTTTCTTCATGGCCTTTAAACTGTTTCTGGCCTGATAGTTTCTAACACCATCCCAGAAGGTACGTTTGTCTTTTACGAATTGTTCCCAGCTATACTTGAAGGGCTCGGATTTTACTAACCAATGTTTCATTGTGTTCAAACTTAAACTTTTTGAGCAAAAAAAATCCCGACACAGGTGCCGGGATTTTTTCAATATGGGAATGTGAGTTACTCACTTTTTTCCATTTTAGATTTCAACTCAGTCAAGGCATCAATATCACCAAATGTCGACTTCTCATTGCTGTCGTTGAGTTTTTTGGCTGCTTTGGACGCTTTTTCTTTTTCGCCTTCTTTTTTCTTAGTCTCGTCTGCCTTCTTCTCTTCCGCATCCGCTTTCCATACCGAAGTATGCGATACTACTATGCGTTTGTTTTCTTTATTAAACTCCGTCACTTTAAAAGACAACACTTCATCTTCCTTGGCTGTTTTCTTGTCTTCTTTCTGCAACTGTTTAATAGGTGCATATCCTTCAACTCCGTATGGCAATGCAATAATGGCACTCTTATCTTCTACCTTTAATACAGTACCTTCATGTACCGAACCCGGTGTGAATATGGTTTCAAATGTATCCCATGGGTTTTCATCCAGTTGCTTGTGCCCTAAGCTCAATCTACGGTTTTCCAGGTCCATTTCCAAAACAAGTACTTCCAGCGGTTGATCTTTCTTCACAAATTCGGCAGGATGTTTAATTTTCTTAGTCCAGCTAAGGTCGCTTACGTGAACTAACCCATCTACGCCTTCTTCCAATTCAAGGAATAAGCCATAATTAGTCATATTGCGAACAACTCCTGTATGTTTTGAGCCAACCGGATATTTTTCAGCAATATTTGACCATGGATCAGGTTTTAGCTGCTTAATACCGAGAGACATTTTGCGTTCCTCTTTATCAATGGTCAGTATTTTCGCTTCTATTTCATCACCCAGTTTCATGAAATCCGAAGGATTGCGAAGATGCTGGCTCCAGCTCATTTCTGATACGTGAATCAGGCCTTCAACACCCGGTGCAATTTCTAGAAATGCGCCATAATCGGCTATGTTTACTACTTTTCCTTTCACTACAGCACCAACTTCTAGTTTCTCCGACAGGCTATCCCATGGATGTGAAGTAAGTTGTTTCAAACCTAAGCTTATGCGTTTTTTCTCATCGTCAAAATCAAGCACCACCACATTTATCTTCTGGTCCATCTTCAGCACTTCTTCCGGGTGATTAACACGACCCCACGATATGTCGGTAATGTGCAATAATCCATCTACACCGCCCAGGTCAATAAATACGCCAAATGAAGTCATATTTTTAACCATACCTTCCAGTACCTGACCTTTTTCAAGTTTCGAGAGGATGTCTGATTTTTGTGCCTCAATATCTTCTTCTATAAGCACTTTGTGTGATATAACCACGTTTTTGAAGGCATTGTTTACCTTAACCACTTTAAATGGCATGGTTTGACCTACGTAAATATCATAATCTTTAATTGGCTTGGTATCAATTTGTGATCCCGGAAGAAAAGTATCAATACCCATTACATCAACGACCAATCCGCCCTTGGTGCGCGTTTTTACGTATCCGTTTACAACTTCATCGTTTTCTTGAGCTTTAATGATGTTTTCCCAGGCACGCTCGCTGATTGCTTTCTTGCGCGATAGTACAAGCTGACCATTAAGATCTTCCTTGTTTTCGAGTAGTACTTCTACCACATCGCCAGCCTTAAGTTCAGGCATATCACGGAATTCTGTTTTAGGGATTAATCCATCCGACTTAAATCCGATGTTTAATACGACCTCTTTTTCTGTAAAACCTACTACGGTTCCTTTTACGATTTCACGCTCTGCAATGGTGCTGAGTGTTTGTTCGTACAGGCTTTCCAGATTTGCCTGCTCTTCGTTTGAGTACTTGCTGAAGCCCTCTTTGTCCATGCTCCAGTCGAAATCAGCCGCAGGGGCTGAAGGTGTTAAGTGTTGGTTTTCGTTTGTCAAATGTTTAATTCTCCTTTCGCTTAAAAAAGCCTGCAAGTATAAGGCATATTACACTATCTGCAAAAGGAATTTTAATGAAATTTGCTGATTATCATTCAGATTTGTGGGAGCGTGCAGGAATAAACCGAAGTAAATTCTTATCAGGCACTAAAAAACCACAGGTATACCAGGGCAGTTTATACATTTTGGCATAGTATCCCTGTTCAAATTTATCAGGTGGAACATACTGACGTTCAAGTACTCGGAAGTGGGTAGACTGAAGGTTAATCCCTTGTTTACGTAACAAATACACACTATTTCTAATCAGGTTTTGCTCATTTAATCCTTCTTGAGACTCTGTAATGGCAAAGTGATGCAGTTTCCACCAGCTGCCCTGCTTGTCTGTATCCGGACTTACAATTCCCTGATGGTTTAACATAGGAAGCCAGTAACTTCTTCCATTTTGTAGGTAAGTTATAGCATAACAGCTACGTTTTGCCATCATTGCCTTGTCCGTAAATACGGCTTTGCTGTTTATACCTAAAAAGGTGCGGCATATCGATAATGGTGTAAGCTTAAAACCTCTTTCTCTATAGGATGAGGTTGTTGGTGATTTCACTTCATCGGTTTGGTGCCGCCATTTGCTGTATACAAATGCGCAGAGGTAGAAACCGTACAATCCAATAATCAGCAGAACAAAACGTGCCAGATTTTGCTGACTTAACCGGAAGTAAGGTGCCATCTGTTGTTTTGCTGGTATTGCGGTGCCGGATTGAACTTTAGTGTACAGCCACCACGAAAGCGGTTTGTATACTACATAGGCTGACAGAGCAGTTCCGACAGCATGACGGCTATTTAATATCAAATCAGCTTCATATGCATCGTATGCAGGAATAAATTTGTTGCGAAAGTCAAGCGACTTGATGAACTGAAAATACCTGGCAGATAAAGGAGTATCGGGTACAAACACGGTAATTTTTTTTGATGTACTTATCGCTACATACAGCTTCTCCCAGAAGCGGTCAGGTATAAACAGCACATAACACGCTGCGCAGCTCAGTGCAGTTTGAGGGAAATAAAAACATGCAGCGATAGCGAGGTGAAACAACATGCCGGCTAGTATAGCGACCTTTTGCCATCGCTTACTGAATAAAAGAAATACGAAGCCAATTTCCCATGCTATAACAGCATAATTTAATACCATCATTAACCACTTAATGTCCTGTATTCCGTCAAGCCAGGTAGTGTACCTCCAATAGGGCATACTAAGAGGTGTCCATAATCCAAGTCCCTTTTGCCATACCGGTGAAAGTACTTTGCTACTACCTGACATGAAGTACATAAGTCCGAATAGCAAAATCCAGCTTGCTACATAGTGAAGTTTAGTGCATTGGTTTCGTAAGGCAGGAAAAAGAATGGAGTCAATAGAAAACCGTGCATTCGTAGGAAGAGTTATAAGTAAGATGCTACCCATTTTCATCACATCATCGTAATACGAACCTACACCGTTTCGAACATACACTTCAGATATAAGTATGATGCATACATAATTGGCTACCGCAGCAAAATGAGTGTAAAGCCCTATAAGTATGCAGGAGAGTGCACATATCCACAGAAACAGCAAAACATTGAAAGGAAAAACACTTTTACTAATTCCTGCTACCGAATCGAAGAGCAAGGCTTTGTATACATGCGTATGATAGGCCCATAGCAACAGCTGAGCAGCAAATACAATTCTGAATAAACCCAGCGTAAATCCTTTTTCAGGTTTATTCTCGTTTGTTAAATATTCATACAGCCGATCAGGAATGCTCAGTATCTGCATTTTTGTAGAGGGTTAATGCTGCTATAAGAAATAAGGTAATAAACGGAGAGTGCAGGTAGCGGTTTATCTTGGGTAAAACATGCACATTTAGTTCAGTATTTTCAAGCCATACTATGCTGTACTGGGCTACGGCAAGCGCAATCAGCAGATAAAGCGTGTAGCAAGCATATTGCGTGGAATAGAGTAGTTTAATGATAAAGTAAGGAACGATACAAAACGCTACCGTAAACAGATATGCTTTTAGCCAAAATTGAGGCAATAACAGATGCGAATGAAGAACACCCAAATAGTGCTTGTGATTGGGATTCAGGAAAAAAGCAACCGGGGAGTTTAGGTAGTCGGGTGTTATTTTGTCTTTGAATAGCCCCAATATAAAAAGGACGAGCAATAACAAGTAAGCAACTGTGCGGTTATGCATTTTCATATCCCTTTTTACTGAAATAGTTAGCCCATAGCATCCACAGTCCGAAAACTGCTCCGTATATCATTGCTATAAATATGTACCGGTGAAACAAATCGAAGTAGGGATAGCGGTTATAGGCCATCAGCGTAAGCCAGTACGAACGTAAAATATTAATGATGTCAATAACCAAGAGGCCCGATATAAGGTAAGGAATTTTATACATCCATCTGCCCGGATAGGATACTACAAAAAATATAAATAGGACAAATAATTCCAGGCCGTTGCATGACGCTCCCATTCGCACAACAGGTTTAATTTTCGGCACAAAATAAATATATGCTTCACCCAGTCGGAGTGTAGTTTTATAATAGGTTTCATAGCCACTTACATTAAGCATAAAACACACGTATTCAGTTACATGCACGGTAATATACTTATCAAGCTTACCGTTAGCTTTTAGGCTAAATTCGTACACCACAAACCAGATAATGGATAGTGTACCCATAATAGTCAGAAATCGAATGAGTGGTTTTGCTAAGCGCATAAAAAAAGGAAGTTTTAAAAAACTTCCTTTCAAATATAAGATGTTGATAATTATTTTTTATTTCTGAGCTTCTTTACTCCATATCCTAATCCGGCAGCCAGTAAAAGTCCCACAGCACCATCAACCGGTAGCTCGGGGTCAGTGTCAATAAAATCGCCCGGAGGGGTGTCAGGCTGCGACTTGACAAGCTGTAAGGTAAATAAACAAACTATGAGTAGAAACAGTTTTTTCATTATTTATTTCTTGATTGCACGAAAGTAGATTAATAAATTTAATATATCAAATCAACTTTTACTTCGTGTGTGATTACAGGTATAAATAGCCGAATTAGGGTATAAGTTGTTTGTGACCTCTTAAAAATTCGCCTGTTTCCATGCGTTTTTTTCCCTCCATCTGCAATTGCAAAATTTCTACGAGGCCATCTTTACACACTATAAAGAGGCTATTATTTTGTGCCAATATAGTTCCAATTTGGGAGTCAACAACGTTTTGAGGGTTAAATTTTGCCTTATATAGCTTAAAAAGCTTTGACTTGATTCGGGTTACAGCCCCCGGATAAGGACTAAGACCTCGTATTCTATTGACAATGTCCGTTCCTGAATGATGCCAGTCTATGATACAATCTTCGGTATGAATTTTTGGGGCAAAGCGAATATGCTCGGATGTTGGTTGTGGAGTTTCCTTATACTCTCCGTTTTGAATATGCTGAATGGTATCCAACATTAAACTAGCTCCCTCTCGCATAAGCCTGTCGTGCAGAGTGCCCGCATCATCATCTGCGTCAATATGAATTTGTTTTTGTTCAAGAATATTTCCTGTGTCAACCTCGTGTTTAAGTTTAAAGGTAGTAACTCCGGTAGTTTTTTCCCCGTTTATAATCGCCCAGTTTATAGGAGCAGCTCCTCTGTATTGGGGCAAAAGTGATGCATGCAGGTTTATAGTTCCTAAACGAGGCATGTTCCATACTATTTCAGGCAGCATTCGGAAGGCAATAACCACTTGTACATCGGCATTGAATGATCGCAACTGCTCAATAAAATCTGAGTTTTTCAGGTTGGTAGGTTGTAGTACAGGCAAATTATGCTTTAATGCGAAACGCTTTACAGGCGATTCCATTATGTGCAAACCCCTGCCTGCAGGCCTGTCGGGTGCTGTTACTACAGCCACTATGTTCATGCCGTTGGTTACTAATTTTTCAAGCGATGCGACAGCAAAATCGGGAGTGCCAAAAAATAAAATTCGTAGTTTATCCATATGTTCAGTACCTCTCAATCGCGCCAAAGAAATGGAAATAATAGCAATGCCAGCACGACTACCAGAACGATTAATGAACACAGAACTGCAAGGTCGGGTAAAATCAATGCGAAATCTAGCCCATCAACAGCCTTTTTACCTGCCTTGCTAGCTACCATAATCATAGGGATAAGTAATGGAAAGCTTAAAATGGTCATTACCGTATGGCTGTTATTTGCCTTTGATGAAATGGCCGATATCATGGTGAAAATGGATGAGAACCCTATTCCTCCCAAAATCACACAAAGCAGATAGGTCCAAATGTGTTGCGCATGCTGACCCATAAGGAGCCAGTATACTAAAAGAGTAATTGTAATAATCACACACATGAGCAGGGCATTGTAAATAAGTCTGGATAAAAGCATTACTCTGGGTTTCAATAGTCCATAGTTGTATAGGTGGCTGCCCTTGCTTTCCGCGATAAAACTTTTGGCTATGGCATTTACAGAACTGAATACCAAAAGAATCCAGAATACGGCATTCCAGGTGGGTGCATTAACTATTTTTAAGGTTAGGAAAACAACAAAAATCATGGCAACAACCTGAAGCAATATGCCGTTTATAGCATACTTCTGCCGCCATTCATAAGTCATTTCTTTAAGTAACAGAATCTGTATTTGACGTATCATTTATCACTGTAAATTAAATACTTTTTACGCGTCTTCATATACTGACTCAATCCGCTTGCCCAGCTGCCTCGAATAGTGAGTTCATCAATACCGATTGAAAGTTGTTGTCTGAATGTGTTGTTGCCTGCCAGCTTGTCAAAAAAAGGTGTGAAGAAGGAAGCTGTATCATTATCTCGGGTATAAAGTTGTAGCAATACATTTAGCAGTAGTCGAGGTTTTGTGAAAAATGTTGAGTCTATTAGCTCGCTGTAACGAATTCCGCGACAGGGTGTATTGGCGTAGGGTGGATTATCTGCAACGCCTTTTAACGGCACGGGTGTAAATTCAAAATTTCCATACTTTAATCCGGGTTTTCCGGCACATTCAAAGGGCCAATCTGTTCCGCGCCCAAGACTATAGCTGGTACCTTCCAAAAAGCATAATGTTGGATACAGATAAATAGCAGTCATAGTTCGCAAGTTGGGTGATGGAGCAACCGGCAACGTATACCTATATGAATGTGTGTAGTTTTTTACCCGTACAATATGTAAGGCACACATCAATTTATTTTTTAGCCATTTCTCTCCATTAATCATTCGTGCATATTCTCCAATGGTCATGCCGTGAACCACCGGCACAGGGTGCATGCCAACAAATGAAGCAAAACGCGATTCCAATACCGGTCCGTCCACATAAAATCCATTTGGGTTTGGCCTGTCAAGTATAATCAGAGGTTTATTTTGTTCAGCACACGCCTCCATGACGTAATGCAATGTTGATATATAAGTATAAAATCTAACACCCACATCTTGAATATCAAAAAGCACTACATCAATGCCGGATAATTGTGCGGCTGTGGGCTTTTTATTTTTACCGTACAAGGAAAGTACTGCAATTCCGGTTTTTGTATCTGTGTCATTCTTAACAGCAGCACCGGCTTCATAATTGCCCCGAAAGCCATGCTCGGGAGCAAAAATGCAGCGAATGTTTATTTTATTTTTGATTAGAAAATCGACTAGATGAATAGTTGTATCGTGATGCAAGCAGGAAGTTTGGTTTACCACGACAGCTACTTTTTTGTTCTTTAAGCGTGGTAAATACTGTTCAGGCTGATCAGCACCGCATAAAAGCTGGGCATACAAACTGCTGCTAAGGAATAATAGCGCAAAAATCAATGATTGCTTTTTATATTCGGACCATAATATCCGCAGAAAATTAGTTGAAGATTTCATTATTTATAGCAAAGCGTTTGGCTGCAGGTGCCCAATCAGGGTCGTCAAAACTTATTGTACGAATTGCCATAGCAGCCGTTTCTATAAGCATTGCTGTGATGATTGTTTCTGTAGCCGTTGTTAAAGGATATCAACACGAAATACGTAACAAAATAACCGGTTTTAGTGCGCATATACAACTCTCAAGGCTCGATTTGAATAACTCGTATCAAACAACTGCTATTGCTATAGATACCGTTATGGAGAGATTTATTGCTCGAGAGAAGAGTGTTAACCGCATACAACGATTCGGTATCAAAGCGGGTATCATAAAAACCGAAGAAGAATTCCATGGAATAGTTCTTAAAGGAGTTGAGCCTGGTAAGTATGACTGGAGTTTTATAAATCAGCATTTGGTAAAAGGAGCTCACCCTAAATCTTCGCCAACTCAGTCCTCCAATCAGGTATTGATTTCTGAGCGTGTGGCCAACAAACTAAAGCTGAAGTGCGGTGATGCATTCATTATTTACTTTGTTCAGGATCCGCCCCGTGCACGTAAATTTACCATATCAGGGATCTTTAATACGGGATTTGATGAGTTGGATGAAACCTACGCATTTGTAGATTTGGCTGTTGTTCAAAAGCTCAACAATTGGGTACCTCAGGCTATTACCGGGTATGAAATAGTACTTCAACGCGATGCAGATATACTTGAATCGGCCGCTGCTATCTACAATTATCTGCCCTACTCTGTCGAGATGCTTACTATACGTGACCTTCACCCGCAACTGTTTGAATGGCTTAGTCTACTTGATTTAAATGTAGTTGTCATTATCGGTTTAATGGTAATAGTAGCGTGCATAAATATGATTACCGCCCTGCTTATATTGATTGTAGAACGCACGATGATGATTGGTATTCTTAAATCATTGGGAAGTACAAATCGATTTATCTCGTCCGTTTTTCTTTATCTCTCTGCTTACATGCTTATCCTTGGGTTGCTCATAGGAAATGCAGCAGGAGTGCTGTTGTGCTACACGCAAAATACATTCAAATGGTTTACTTTATCTCAGGATGCATATTACCTGTCGTATGTTCCGATAGAGATGCATGTAACAGATATTGTATGGATAAACGCTGGTGCTGTTACCGTCTGCATTTTAGTACTACTCATTCCTTCACGCTTTGTATCGCGTATAAAGCCCGGAATAGTCGTTAAAGCGGATTAATAAATTTAGGGGCTGTTTAATCCCTTTACTCGATGCCGTGTCGGACTATTTCTTTTTGGCCGGGATAAAGTCAGTTACTACCTTATCTAATATCGGCTTAAATTGAACGGCTGTGAAATAACCGGCCAGCACATTCGTCTTATTTTCTTTTGGATAGATAAATATGGTAGTAGGATATCCGGTAATTTGATTTTGACTGATTACTTGAGCCAGTTCCTGTCCATTTGTGTACTCTTTCCCTCCGTAGGTATATACTACACCGGTAATTTCAGGATTAAATTTAATAGGAACATAGTCTTTGTTTATACTGGCAATAATATCTGCCTTGGCATAGGTGTCACGATCCATTCGTTTGCACCATCCACACCAATCGGTATATACATCAACCAACATTATTTTATTTTTCTTCTTCGCCAGTTGATAGCCTTCATTAAATCCGTACCATTTTAGCTCATCGTTTTTAGGACTAAATGAAAGAATGCTGAATGCGAAAACAGATAAAACAACAAGACGTAAACTTTTCATAAGTGTAGTATTTATTTGAACCTAATTACCGCAATATTAATTCAAAAAAACGATAACAGAATCATAATATTTACCTAATGCCATAGGATATGTCAGCGTTTCAAACGGAATTCATTCCACAATGTCATTACTTCGTTATACCATTCGCTACCGTATTTTCTAATCAATGCCGGCTTTAGGAAGTCGAATACCGTTACTTTATGCTTATCGCCCAACTTACAAGCAGGTTTGCATATTTCCCAGCGGTTATAATTTAGTGCATCATATTCGCCTACCTTCGAAATGCGGATAGGATAGAGGTGACATGAAATGGGTTTTTGTATGGTACATTTCCCTTCATTCCATGCTTTTTCAATACCACAACCAAGAATTCCATCTGAATTGCGAATAGCAAAGTGACATTCACCGGTGGGCAGGCAGGTGGTTACAACATCTCCATCTTTATCGTACTCCCATATTCCTTTTGCTGCAATTCCCTGAACCGATTTTTCAGTCAGGTACGGAATAATGGACTCCAGTTCCGATTCGATCACTTTTATCTCATCTTCTTGAAGTGGCGCACCATAATCTCCTTCCACACAGCAGGCGCCTTTGCATTTGCTCAAGTCACATATAAAGTGCTTTTCAAATACGTCTTCCGATATCAGTGTATTTTCGTGTAGCAGCATAGTGAAAAAAAAAGCCCCGTTAGGGGCTTTGTACAATTAGATTTGAAGTTTTATTCGCTTTTATCTGCGGCTTCAGTGTTATCAACTGCAGGCGCGGTTTCTTTTTTAGTAGCTGTTTTACGACCTCTGCGTGTGCGTCCGGCCGATTTAGAACTCTTCTCGCTTAACATTGCTTCGTTGAAGTCTACCAATTCCATGATGGCCATTTCAGCGTTATCGCCTTTGCGATTAGCCAGTTTAAGAATTCGGGTGTAGCCTCCCGGACGTGTACCTACCTTTTGTGATACAGAGCCAAAAAGTTCTTTTACGGCATCTTTATTCTGCAGGTAACTAAATACTACTCTGCGGGAGTTTGTCGAATCATCTTTCGCTTTTGTAATCATTGGCTCAACATACTTCTTCAGTTCTTTTGCTTTAGCCACTGTAGTGGTTATACGTTTGTGCAGAATCAGTGACGATGCCATGTTGCTCATCAGTGCCTTGCGGTGCGAGGCTGTTCTTCCTAAATGATTTACTGTTCTTCCGTGTCTCATCTTACTGTATCGTTAATTCGTTATTATTCTTCGCTCGATAGATACTTCATAATATCCATGCCGAATGTTAAACCTTTATCTCTTACTAATTCTTCCAATTCCGATAGTGACTTTTTACCAAAGTTGCGGAACTTAAGAAGGTCTCCGATATCAAATTTCACTAAATCGCCTAAGGTCTTGATATCAGCTGCCTTGAGGCAGTTGTATGCACGCACTGATAAATCCAGATCGGAGAGGGGAGTTTTTAATATTTTACGTATGTGCAACACGTTCTCGTCTACTTCAGTTGGCAATTCTTTTACCTGTGTATCCAACGTTATCAACTCATCAGAGAATAACATAAAGTGCTGAATCAAAATTTTTGCAGCCTCCTTAAGTGCATCTTCCGGATGAATAGAACCATCAGTAGATATTTCAATAACCAATTTTTCGTAATCGGTTTTTTGTTCAACTCGGTAGTCTTCTACACTGTACTTAACGTTTTTGATAGGGGTGAAGATAGCATCTGTAGGAATAAGGCCAACAACTGCATCTTTTGGTTTATTTTCATCTGCAGGTACATAACCTCTTCCTTTATCTACAGTAATTTCCATTTCTATAGATGTTTTAGGGTCCAGGTTGCAAATGACTAAATCCGTATTTAACACCTTGAAGGTGTTGGTGTGTTTGTTTATGTCTCCGGCAGTAAACTGCTCTTGACCTTTAACGTTAATAAATATCTTTTCGTTATCAATGCCGTCAACTATGCGCTTGAATCGAACTTGTTTCAAATTCAATACAATTTCTACCACATCTTCTATCACACCTTTAATTGTAGAGAATTCATGATCAACCCCGGTGATTTTAACAGAAGTAATAGCGTAACCTTCCAATGATGACAGCAGAATTCTACGTAATGCATTGCCGATTGTCACTCCGTATCCTTTTTCAAGTGGACGGAATTCAAACTGACCAAAAAAGTCAGTTTCTTTATGCATGATTACTTTATCCGGTTTTTGAAAAGCAAGTATGGCCATGTGGTGTAATTGATTAATATTTTTAAAATTATTTTGAGTACAATTCAACGATTAACTGTTCCTTGATATTTTCAGGAATCTGATCTCTCTCAGGCAATGCCAGAAATGTTCCCGTCATTGATTTTTCATCCCAGTTTAGCCAGTTGAATTTTTTAGAGTTACTGTGGTTCAGCGATTCAGATATTGATTCAAGTGTTTTTGATTTTTCACGAACACCAACAACATCTCCGGGTCTTAATGTAAACGAAGAAATATTAACCACTTTACCGTTTACTGTTATGTGTCTGTGCGAAACCAGTTGACGTGCTGCAGCACGAGTAGGGGCAATCCCCAAACGGTGTACAGTGTTATCTAAACGTGCTTCGAGCAATTTCAATAAATTTTCACCGGTAATACCTTTTTTACGGGCGGCTTCTTCAAAGGTTTTGTAGAATTGACGTTCAAGTACTCCGTAGGTATATTTCGCTTTTTGTTTTTCATAAAGCTGAACAGCGTATTCAGTAAGTTTTGCACGTTTACGCGACTGACCATGCTGTCCTGGAGGGAAATTTCTACGTTCAAGTACTTTATCGGGTCCAAAGATTGGCTCTTTGAAACGTCTTGCTATTTTGGTTTTAGGTCCTATATATCTTGCCATAAAATTAGTCTGTATACTGAATGAATAAATTAAACGCGTCTGCTTTTAGGTGGGCGACAACCGTTGTGGGGCATTGGCGTGGTATCGCGTATGGATAAAACTTCAAGTCCTGCGGCAGCCAGCGTACGAACAGCTGAATCACGACCCGAACCTGGTCCTTTGATGAATACATCTATCTTTTTTAACCCTAAATCAACAGCCACTTTAGCACATTCTTGTGCTGCCATTTGTGCTGCATAGGGAGTGTTTTTCTTTGAACCTCTGAAACCCATTTTTCCGGCTGATGCCCATGAAATAACCTGTCCGGTAGAGTTGGTCAGAGAAATGATAATATTATTAAACGTAGCTTGAATATGAGCCTGACCGTGTGATTCAACGGCTACATTACGTTTTTTCGATGTTTTTTTTCCGGGTGTATTAGCTGCCATGATATGTCTTATTTGCTAATGATTATTTGGTAACTTTTTTCTTGCCAGCAACGGTTTTGCGTTTTCCTTTACGGGTGCGTGAGTTAGTGCGGGTACGTTGTCCGCGTACAGGTAACCCTTTACGGTGTCTTAGTCCACGGTATGAACCAATATCCATCAAGCGTTTAATATTCAATTGCTTTTCTGAACGCAATTCGCCTTCAACCGTAATATTATCGGTAATGAATTTACGGATCTTATTCAATTCTTCATCATTCCAATCCTGCACTTTTTTGCCAAGATCAATGCCACATTCCATTAAGATGTGCTGGGCTGTTGAACGGCCAATTCCGAAAATGTAGGTTAATCCAATTTCGCCTCTTTTGTTTCTGGGTAGGTCAATGCCTGATATACGAGCCATAATTTTTTATCCTTGACGTTGTTTAAACTTTGGGTTCTTTTTGTTAATAACGTACACTTTACCGTTACGTTTAACGATTTTACAGTCTTCACTGCGTTTCTTAACAGATGCTCTTATTTTCATTTTTGTGTTACTTGTATCTGTAAATAATTCTGCCTTTAGTTAGGTCATATGGCGACATTTCTACAGAAATCTTGTCTCCCGGTAAAATTTTGATGTAATTCATACGCATTTTACCGGAAATATGAGCAATGATTTCATGGCCGTTTTCCAGCCGTACCCTGAACATAGCATTAGATAGTGCTTCTGTTATCACACCATCTTGTTTGATCAGCGACTGTTTCGACATATTTCCTTTTTTCTTTCTTTTTTTATAAGGGTTGCAAAAATAGAGTAAATCTTTGTTTTACAAAAACTTTATTTAGGCAGCTCCTACTGCTGTACGTCCCTTAATCCTGCCTGATTTCATCAGACCATCATAATGACGCATCAGCAAATGACTTTCAATTTGTTGCAATGTATCCAACACTACACCCACCAGAATCAACAAAGATGTTCCTCCATAAAACTGGGCAAACTGGCTGTTGATATTTAGCACACCGGCCAATGAAGGCAGTATGGCTACTACAGCCAGAAATACAGCTCCGGGAAACGTTATTCTGGACATTACATTGTCTATAAAACCAGCAGTAGCTTTTCCGGGTTTTACTCCGGGTATAAATCCTCCGTTTCGTTTCATATCATCAGCAATTTGATTCGGATTGATAGCAATTGCTGTATAAAAGTATGTAAACAGAACGATTAATAATCCGAAGGTAAGATTATAACCAAAAGACATGGGATTAATGAAGGTAGCAATAATACCCTGCATAGTTTCATAATTAGGGAAAAACTGAGCTACAGTTGAGGGTATAAACATCAGTGCCTGGGCAAAAATGATTGGCATTACACCGGCAGCGTTTACTTTAAGCGGGATATACTGACGAACTCCTCCGTATTGTCTATTTCCAACTATACGTTTGGCATACTGCACAGGTATCTTACGTGTGCCTTGCACCAACATGATTACACCCATGATGACAGCGAATAATGCGGCCAGTTCAATTAAGAATATAACTAATCCTCCTCCTGAGTCCGATAGTTTAAATTCAAACTCATCTTTTAGAGCAAATGGAAGACGAGCAATAATACCAATCATAATAATGAGCGAAACGCCATTGCCTATACCTTTATCGGTAATTCGCTCGCCCAACCACAGCACAAACATGGTGCTGGCTGTTAGTACTACTACCGAAGTGAACATAAACATGAAATTCGACATCAATTCCGGATTGGTAACAGAAATTATTGCTCCGGGATTCTCCGATTTAAGGTTTATTAGGAAACCTATGGATTGAACGGCTGTAATAGCAATTGTTAGGTAGCGGGTAATCTGGTTAATTTTTCTGCGTCCATCTTCGCCTTCTTTTTGCATTTTCTGGAATGAGGGAACAGCCATGGTTAATAACTGAACTACAATAGATGCAGAAATGTAAGGCATAATACCCAATGCGAATATAGAGCCACGGGCAAACGCTCCGCCAGCAAACATATTGATAAGTCCAAAAATACCATCTGAAGCCTGACGGGCAGAACCTTCCAGCATATTAGGGTCAACACCCGGCAATGTTACATAAGTTCCTACGCGGTATATAAGAAGCATCCAAAAGGTAACAGCAAGCTTATAGCGAAGGTCCTCTATTCGGTAAATATTCTTTATGGTTTCAATGAGTTTTTTCATTCGTTGATTTCCAATTACAGGATGGTAGCAGAGCCTCCTACAGCTTCAATAGCTTTTGAAGCAGTGGCAGAAAAAGCGTGCGCTTTAATGTCAACTGCGGCTTTTATCTCACCACGTCCTAATATTTTGATGCGATCGTTTTTACCGGCCAATCCGTTATCAATAAATGTGTGAATATCAAATGACTTAAGTCCTTTGGCATCAACCAGCTCTTGTATACGGTCAAGGTTTATTGGGGTAAATTCAACACGGTTGTTGTTTTTAAAGCCAAACTTAGGTACACGTCTGTAAAGTGGCATCTGACCACCTTCAAATCCACGTTTTGTAGAAGTTCCGGAACGCGAGCCGGCTCCTTTATGGCCACGTGCAGCAGTTCCACCTTTGCCTGATCCTTCACCGCGTCCTACGCGTTTTCCTTCTTTTTGTATTGAGCCAGCTGCCGGCTTTAATGTATGTAATTTCATAATGTCGAATTCAATTAGGCGTTTTCAACTTTAACTAGGTGAGATACTTTCTTAATCATCCCCAATATCTGCGGAGTTGCCTCCTTCTCGATGGTTTGATTCAATTTAGTAAAACCAAGTGCTCTAACCGTTCTTTTTTGATTTTCGGAACGATCGATGGTACTTTTGATTTGTGTTATTTTTACTTTAGCCATGTTCTTAACCGTTAAAAACTTTCTTAAGTCCTACTCCTCTGTGTTGAGCAACTGTGTAAGCATCACGCATGTTAAGCAGTGCATCTATTGTTGCTTTTACCACGTTGTGTGGATTGGATGATCCTTTTGATTTAGCAAGTACATCGGTAATGCCTGCGCTTTCAAGTACTGCACGCATTGCACCACCAGCAATTACTCCTGTTCCGTTTGCTGCAGGTTTAAGAAACACTTTACCACCGCAGTATTTGCCAAATTGTTCGTGAGGCACTGTTCCTTTCATTACAGGAACTTTTACCAGGTTCTTCTTTGCATCATCGATTCCTTTGGTAATGGCATCTGTTACTTCATTGGCTTTACCCAAGCCATATCCTACAATACCATTTCCATCACCTACGACAACCAATGCCGAGAAACTGAATGTACGACCACCTTTGGTAACCTTAGCAACGCGGTTAATTGCTACAACGCGTTCTTTCAGTTCAATGTCGCTTGATTTAACTCTTTTAATATTTGCTGTTGACATATCTTTTATTCCATTAATTAGAATTGTAAACCTCCTTCACGTGCACCTTCGGCAAGGCTCTTAACGCGGCCGTGATACAAATAACCGTTGCGATCAAATACACATGTAGTAATACCTGCTTGTGTAGCTCTTTCTGCTAATGTTTTGCCTACAATTCCTGCTTTCTCTGCTTTAGCCACCTTGTCTGTTAATGACTTGGATGAAGCATGCACAAGCGTTTTGCCATGTACATCATCAATAAGCTGAGCGTAGATTTCTTTATTGCTTCTAAAAACAGACAGACGAGGACGTTCGGGAGTACCGAACACACGGCTGCGCACCTGTTTTTTAATTTTAGTTCTGCGTTGTATTTTTTTAAGTACTGCCATAGTGGTAATAAATTATTTAGAAGCTGTTTTACCGGCTTTTCTTCTAAGTACTTCGCCTTCAAACTTGATACCTTTTCCTTTGTATGGTTCAGGTTTTCTAAGGCTTCTGATTTTAGCCGCAACTTGTCCGATTAATTGTTTGTCACAACCTTCCAGTGTGATAATGGGGTTTTTACCTTTTTCCTGTTCCGTTTTTACTTTCAGTTCTTTAGGAACCTCAAAGTAAATGTGGTGAGAATAGCCAAGAATAAGGTCGAGAATATTGCCGTCATTAGATGCTTTATAACCAACACCAACCAATTCCTGACGTATTTGATATCCTTTAGCAACACCGTGTACCATGTTGGCCAATATTGCACGGTATAATCCATGCAGTGCTTTGTGGCGTTTTTGCTCAGTAGGGCGTTTTACAAACAGCGTATTGTTTTCAATGCTGATTGTAATATCTTGATCCATTTTCTGCATAAGTTCGCCTTTGGGGCCTTTAACAGAAACTACGTTCGAGGGAGAAACTTTTACTTCTACACCTGCGGGTAATGCAATGGGTAATTTTCCTATACGTGACATGTTTTACTTCCTCCTTTTGATTAATAAACGTAACACAATACTTCGCCACCTACATTCATCTTGCGGGCTTCTTTGTCAGCCATTACGCCTTTTGATGTAGTTAAAATCGCAATTCCCAAACCGTTGATAACGCGGGGAATACTTGATACACCTGAATACTGACGTAATCCTGGAGTACTTACACGTTGCAAGCTTTTAATAGCTGAAGTTTTGGTAACTGGGTGATACTTAAGCGCTATTTTAATAACGCCTTGCTTGTTTACCTCATCATCAAATTTGTAATTGAGGATGTAGCCTTTTTCGAAGAGAACTTTGGTAATCTCTTTCTTAATTTTTGAAGCCGGTATTTCTACAATACGATGGTTTGCCTTGATCGCATTACGCAGCCTTGTTAGATAATCTGAAATCGGGTCAGTCATATTTATTTATTTTTAAATTTGCTTGCCGGCAGTTAGCCAAGGGCACTCTTACCGGCTAAGGTTTGTTTGTTTTTTGCGGGTCGCGAATATAGCTAATTTTTAGATACATCCGTAACTCCGACTTAATTTATTACCAGCTTGCTTTGGTTACTCCGGGTATTTTACCTTTCGAAGCCAGTTCGCGAAACTGATTACGGCAGATGCCAAAATCTCTCATGTAGCCTTTCGGGCGACCTGTTAACTTACATCTGTTTTTTAAACGCACGGGCGAAGCATTGCGGGGCAATTTTTGCAGCGCGTCAAAATCACCGGCTTGTTTTAATGCCTCACGTTTAGCTGCAAATTTTGCAACCAGAGCTTCTCTTTTACGTTGGCGTGCTTTTACTGATTCTTTAGCCATTATTTTTGATTTTTAAACGGTAATCCAAATTCTTTTAATAGTGCCAGGCACTCTTCATCTGTTTCGGCAGTGGTTACAAACGTAATGTCCATACCATTGATACGATTTACCTTGTCGATGTTTATTTCCGGGAATATGATTTGCTCGGTTACACCCAAGGTATAATTTCCGCGGCCATCAAATCCTTTTTCGTTTAATCCTGCAAAGTCACGTACGCGTGGTAGTGCAATGGAGATTAAACGGTCAAGAAATTCATACATCCTGTCGCCACGAAGGGTTACACGTGATCCGATAGGAAGATTTTCTCTTAACTTAAAGTTTGAAATCGCTTTTTTCGATTTGGTTGATACAGCACGCTGACCGGCTATTGTAGACATTTCTTCTACTGCCTGGTCAACCAATTTTTTATCGGATACAGCAGCGCCTACGCCCTGATTCAGGCATATTTTGGTTAAGCGAGGTATTTGCATCACATTTTTGTACCCGAATTTTTCTTTCATGGCGGGTACAACTGATTTGCTGTAAGTGTCTTTTAAACGTGGACTATACATGATCTTAATCTATTATTTCTCCTGATTTTTTAGCGAAACGCACCAGCTTACCGGCATCGTTGCGTTTGCGACTAACTTTGGTTTTGTTGCCATTTTTATCCAGCAATGCCAGATTGGAAATGTGAACAGGGGCTTCTTTTTTTATAATTCCGCCTTGCTGATTCTGTGCATTTGGTTTTGTATGGCGGCTAACGATGTTGATGCCTTCAACCAATGCGCGTTTTTCAGCGTTCAGAATTTCCAGAACACGGCCTTTTTTGCCTTTGTCATCTCCGGCAATTACCTGTACCATATCGCCCTTTTTGATGTTGAGCTTGTTTTGAGTGTTATATCTTCTTTCCATATTACAGTACCTCCGGTGCTAACGATACGATTTTCATAAACTGTTTCTCACGTAGTTCGCGGGCCACTGGACCGAAAATACGTGTTGCGCGTGGCTCATCCTGTGCATTTAGCAATACGCATGAGTTATCATCAAAGCGAATGTATGAACCATCGCTGCGTCTTACTTCTTTTTTAGTACGAACAACTACTGCTTTTGATACGGCTCCTTTTTTGATACCGCCTGCAGGCATAGCTGATTTTACTGATACTACGATTTTATCGCCTACGGAAGCGTAGCGCCTGCCTGTGCCTCCAAGAACACGGATGCAAAGTACTTCTTTTGCACCGCTGTTGTCAGCCACTTTAAGTCTTGTTTCCTGTTGAATCATGATTACTTAGCTTTTTCAATTATTTCAACTAATCTCCATCTTTTGTCTTTGCTCAGCGGACGGGTTTCCATAACTTTTACGATATCATTGATACCGCATTCGTTTTTCTCGTCATGGGCTTTAAATGTAGAAGTCATTTTAATGAACTTCCCATACTTGGGGTGCATCACCTTGCGCTCTACGGATACTACAATGGTTTTTTGCATTTTATTGCTTACCACTTTGCCGATGATAACCTTGCGTGCATTACGTGTTATAGCTGTTGTTTCCATTCTTTATTTCTTTATTGAACGTGTGCTAACTGACGCTTTTTTTGCTCGGTAAGCAGGCGGGCAATCAGTTTTTTGCTTTCTTTAATTTTACGTGGATTGTCAAGGGGCGATACGGCATTGCTGAAACGCATCTTGGTCAAAAGTTGCTTTTCTTCTCCAATACGTCCGTTTAATTCCTTATCTGACAATTCTCTGATTTCTGTATTCTTCATAATTATTCTGCGTAATCAGGTTTAACAACGAATTTGGTAATAACCGGCAGCTTTTGAGCAGCCAGGCGCAGTGCTTCTTTAGCAATAGCCATTGGCACACCTTCTATTTCAAACATGATGATACCGGGTTTAATAGGTGCTACCCAGTATTCAGGTGCTCCTTTACCTTTACCCATACGTACCTCAGCCGGTTTTTTGGTGATAGGTTTGTCAGGGAATATACGTATCCAAACTTGTCCTTCACGTTT
>Ga0315901_10002503_pt1 | contig 25201 bp, 39 predicted proteins | sample LakEriMetagenome_10_FD_203761 | JGI IMG/M metagenome (GOLD analysis project Ga0315901, IMG submission 203761) | Freshwater fungal communities from buoy surface, Lake Erie, Ohio, United States - Buoy 2 MA116 | ecosystem: Environmental > Aquatic > Freshwater > Lake | place: USA: Lake Erie, Ohio... | reverse complement strand
TCCTAATGTTTTAATAGTACCGAATGCGATACCATACGGTCAGAGTCAATTTAATGGCGAAAGGGTGGCAACTGATACAATAAAGCTATTCTGGGCTGGAGGGATTACACATGAGCAGGATTTGAAGCTATTGCAGGGGCCGATGAAAAAGCTGGATGGTAATGTACAGATGGTTTTAGGTGGGTATGCAGATAGTAATGAAACTGAGCGATATTATTGGCGGCGCATGGCTAACTATTTCACATCGGATAAACGGCTTACACATACCTTATTTAGGGGTATGGATGTGTTTAATTATTACGACCTATTTAAGTATGCTGACATCATGCTTATTCCATTGGTTAAGAATAATTTTAACAAGTACAAGTCAAATATTAAGATATTGGAGGCAGCAGGTAAGGGTGTGCCTGTGGTGGTTAGTGCGGTGCATCCTTATTTGGGCTTTCCTGATGATGTTATTAATTACGTAAACGATAGGCAAGATTGGTTAAAGCATATTAACAGGCTTGTAAATGATAAGGATTTAAGGGATGAGCAGGGGGCAAAACTGCATCAATATTGCGACAAATATTACAACTTTAATGAAATAAACGAAACGAGGCGAAAGGCTTTCCAGGACTTACTTTCATAGCAAAATGGGGTATTTTTTAGATACTGTGTATATATGGTTATGAAAAGTCCGATCGAATTATTGCAAGAAGTAAAAAAGCTGGTGTTTCAGGAAGAAACGCAGCCCGCCCCTTCCTATTCTTTGGAAGATGGGACTAAGGTATTAATCACGAATTTAGAGGTTGGCGGAAAGGTAACCCTCGAAGATGGTAGCCCTGCTCCTGCCGGTGGTCACACTTTGGCAGACGGCACTAAGTTTATTATTGACGAATCCGGTACCATTACCGAAATCATGCCAAAAGAGGCTGAAGAAAAAGTAGAGATTGAGATTGAAAGTGCTGAAGATGTAAAGAAAAAAGAAGATGAGGAAATGAAGAAGAAAATTGCTGAAATGGAAGGTAAATTTTCTGCTTATGAATCTAACTTCTCCGCATTGCAATCTGATTATGAAGGTCTTAAAGCGGCATTCGGTAAACAAAGAGAAGCTATGCAGGGTCTTATAAACCTTGTAGACACTTTGGTAAATGTGCCTTCACAAGCACCCGCCGAAATGCCTAATCAATTCACAAAGCATTCTGCTTCTACAAAAGCAGATAAGATAAAAGCGTATTCAAATTTTGTATCACAATTAAAAAAGTAAAATAAGATGTCTTTATTAGTAACTGGCTTGACAGCCTACGTAGAACAAAACGAGAAGCAACTCGTTACACAGTCTTTGTTTGAGGCTCGCACTCAACAAATGATTATTGCAGAAGGTAACGTTATGACTGGTGTAAAGTCCAGCGAAACGGTAAACAGAATGGCTACTGATGTATTCTTTCAGGATGATTCATCTTGCGGATTTTCTGCAAGCGGAACCAGCGAATTTACGCAGCGAACGCTTACAGTCGGAAAAGTGAAGATACAAGAGATTATCTGCCCGAAAGATCTGGAAGGTAAGTATCTGCAAAAGGCTCTGACTGCAGGAAGCAATTATGAAACTTTTGCTTTCGCTCAAGAATATACAGCATTGAAAGCCGGTCTGATTGCCGAAGCTCTGGAAGTTGCTATCTGGCAAGCTACTGGTAGCGGTTACGGTGGAACTAATGGACTGCTCAATAAGTTCAAAGGTGTTAAGCAGCTTGTATCTGATGCAGGTGCAACAGTTGTAGATGCTAACGTAACTGGATTTTATGGTGCCGGTGCGCCTATCACAGCTATCGATTCGACTACAAAAGCTAAGGCTGCTGTACTTGCTGTTATTAAGGCTCTGCCTGCTAAGATCAAAGGAAAGAATGATGTGCGCATCTTCGTAGGATGGGATACTTACGATTTGCTGATTCAGGCTTATGTAGATGCAAATCTGTATCATTACAATCCTGGTACTGAAAATAATGCACCTGCTGCCGAGTTCAAAGTTCCCGGTACTTCATATAGCGTTGTTCCTGTTCATGGTCTGACTGGCACTAATGATATTTATGCTTTCAGAATGAGCAATATCTCCATGGGAGTTGATCTGCAAGGTGAAGAAGATAACTTTGAGATGTGGTATTCTCAGGATGACAGAAACATGAAGTTTTCTGCTTCATTTAAGCTGGGAATTCAATTCGCCTTCCCAGACGAAATAACTAAGTTCGAAGCGTAATTGATTAATAACATAGGGCGGTCAATGGCCGCCCTTTCTTAAAACATAATAATATGGCCTGCGCACTTACGCAAGGATATAGTTTGGATTGTAAAGATTCAGCCGGTGGGATTACAGAGGTTTACTTTATCGAGAAAGGTAATGTAAGTGGTATTGTAGCTGCATCCGGTGTAGTTACTGGTTTGACTAAGGCTGCCGGTAAACGTTTCTGGAAGTATGAACTGCCAAAAGAAACTGGATCATTTACTCATAATCCTACAGTATCAAGCGAAAACGGTACTTTGTTCTTTGAACAAAATCTTACCATCGTAGTAAACAAATTATCCGCTGCCATCAATACTGAGCTGAAATTGTTGGCGCAGAATATTCTGGTTGCGGTTGTTAAGGATAACAATAATAAGTTTTGGATGCTGGGTAAGGAAAGAGGCTTAGATATGAGTGGAAGTACAAGCGGAAGCGGAACTGCATTCGGTGATCGTTCAGGTTACAGCCTTGTATTTATTGGTAAAGAGCCTGACCAACTGTATGAAGTGAATAGCACAGTAGCTGCGGCTTTGGAAACTGCCGGTTAAGAATAGATGATTAATGGTTAAGCGCCTGCCTGAAATAGGCGGGCGTTTTTGTTTAATGGTATTTATATTGAAATGATTAAGTTCACAAAAGGCAATACCGATACAATTTATCTCACATTAAAGGAGAAGCAGACGATTTTAGATGCTAACTTTCTCTGTGTTTTTCAGTCGAGAATAACGAATGAAAAGGTAAAGTTTGTTTTGGTAAATAGTGCCGATCAGAGTTTATATAAGGATAGGTTTAATGAGTTTGACGTAGTTGTAAATACTTACTTTGCTAATTATGAGGAAGGGTGGTTTACCTATACGATATATGAACAGGCAAGCCCTTCTAATTTGATTGAGGCGAGTGCAGGTGCGGTGGTTGAAACGGGGCTAATGTTTTTATCTGATGGTCAGGATGTAACGACAACAAAATACGATAATCCAACAACATACAAAGTATATGATGCGACATAGTGTAAGTTTTATAAAGTTTGCAGATGTTAAAGTTCCTGTAATGAAGGAACTGCCAAATAAGGGCTGGGTTATGTTTGGGGAAGATAATAAGTTCCCAAATATGCTGCTGACAATGTTTAATAAAAGCAGCAAGCATAATGGTATAGTGTTGGGTAAGGTGAATTACATTGTAGGTAAGGGATTTGACGAAGTAGTACAGGCAAACCCTTATGAAAACTGCAATGAAATACTTAAAAAAGCCTGTTTAGATATTGAGGTTTTCGGTGGTTGTTATTTAGAGATTCAGTACAATGCGGCTGGCAATATCGGTGCTTTTTATCATGTACCTTATCAAAAGGTAAGATCAAGCAAAGATAATACGCAGTTTTATGTGAAGGATTGGGATAGTTACAAAAAGGATGAACCGAAAGTATTTGCAGCCTACGATCCTAAGTTAGATGTGGCTATGCTTCGCAATCAGACACAGATACTTTATTACAAAGAGTATCGGCCGGGTGTTGAAACTTATTCTTATCCGGGTTACATGGGTGCGCTTAATTCTATACAGACTGATATTGAAATTAGTAAATATCATTTGAGTACGATTACAAATGGGATGTTTGCTTCAAAGATGATTAGCTTTTTTGAGGGCATACCTACGGAGGAGGAGAAAAGAGAGATTGAGAAAGGATTTAAGAGTAAGTTTACGGGTAGTGAAAATGCGGGAAATATTGTATTGAACTTCGGAAAAGATCCGAATAAACGGCCACAACTTGACGATTTAAGCAGTACGGAATTAGATAAGCATTTTGATATATTGGCTAAAAGCGTACAGCAGGAGATATTTAGTGGGCATCAGGTTACAAGTCCGATGCTGTTTGGTATTCGTGTTGAGGGGCAATTAGGCGGGCGTAGTGAGATTAGAGATGCTTATGAGATATTTAAGAATACCTATGTAAATGACAAACAGCAAGCATTAGAACTGCTTTTTAAGGAGGTTACAGGTCAGGAGCATAAGATAATACCAGTTGAGCCGATAGGCTTTGAATTTAGCGAACAGACGCTTTTACAGATAGCTCCAAAGAAATGGTTATTGGAAAAGATAGGTATTGATGCTTCGCAATATCCTGAAATAAGTACACCGCCTGCGGATGCAAGTGCACCAGTTCAAAGTGCACCAGTTAATGAGAATCTCAAAAACCTAAGCGGCCGCCAATGGCAGAGCCTTACACGGATTATTAGAAAGTTTGAGAAAGGTGAAATCAGTCAGGATCAGGCGAAGTTACTTTTGAAAAGTAGTTTAGGATTGAATGATGATGAAGTGAATACGATGCTTTCAATAGATAATGAGGTGCAGGAGTTCAGCAGTCATGAAAAGGATGAATTATTATTAGCTGAATTTGCAAAGTGTGGAGAATTAAAAAGCGATTATTTGATTGTAAAAAGTTCAAAGTTTGTTTTCGGTAAAGAAACATTTGCTGATGTTACACAGATAGAAACAAACGTAATGGATTTGTTGCGTAAAGATAAGCGCATAACCCCTGATGTTATTGCAGAAACATTGGATTTGGAGGTTGACAGCGTTAAAGAAATATTAAAGCGTTTAGCGAGCGAAGGTCGTATATCTGTGAAGGTTACAAAGGTAGGACAGGATGAAGTTATTGAAAGGACTTTGACAGAGCCATTGAAAACGCAAACAGATAAGAAACCTGAAACGCTTAATTTCAAAATCCTTTATTCTTATGAAGGTCCGCAGGATGACAGGAATCGTGATTTTTGCGCTCGTTTATTGGAAATGGATAAGTTATGGTCACGTAGCGAAATTGAATCTATGAGTATGAGATTAGGTTACAGCGTATGGGATAGGCGTGGAGGTTGGTGGACAAAGCCAAATGGCACTCATTCTGTATCATGCCGTCACAATTGGCAGTCTAATATTGTAATGAAGAAAAAATAAAACATGAGAGATATATTATTTATCAGTCCTGAAAATATTTATGAGCGTTCAGCCGTACATAAAAACATAGATTCAAAAATGATTGTACCTGAAATTAAGGCGGTTCAGGAGATGTATCTGCTTCCTGTTTTGGGTACTGCTTTATATGAGAGATTGCAGGATGGGATTGACAATGATGATTTGACGGCAGACGAAGAAACGCTATTAAAAGATTATATCAGAGATCCTCTTATACATTACACAATTAGTGAACTTGCTCCAGCTTTATCTTTTCAGTTATGGAACAAAGGGCTTACACGTAAAACGACTGAGAATAGCGAAGCGGTAAGTAGTTCAGAGATTGATGATTTTACTGCTAAATTTAAGAATAGGGCGGAATGGTATTTGGAAAGGCTTATCAGGTATTTAATTGAGGAGGCTGGCAATGGTAATAAGTTTCAGGAATATATAAATCCTGGCAGCCGTGTAGATACTTTTGTGCCAAAGCGTACGAGCTTTGAAATTGGTATTTATTTAGGTAATACTGATGTTAGCCGTAAAGAGATGCCTAAATGGTATCGTTATGAGTTTTTATCCTGTTGCCGATGAACAATCAATATACTAACAAAATACAAAAGCTGTTAAAGGCTTATCTTAAAAAACATGACGCTCAATCAAATAATAAAAAAGCTGATCGAGATAGCCTCCGGCCACAAAATGGTAAGGACGGCAAAGCACGTAAAAGCTGAGGACTTTATTGTATTCGACTATAAAGATGTTGAATATCCTGCCGTATGGTACACGCTTAATACATCATCTATTACCGGCAAAGAAAAGACTTATCAGATTTTAGTAACCATTGCGGACATTCATCATGTTGAAAATATGGATGAACTTGAGATGCAGAGCGATTGTGAGCAGATAGGGCATGATTTATTGGCTCAGGTAGGGTGGGATTTACATGAATGGAAGATGGAAAGGTCTGCAAACTTTGAGTATTTCAGGCAGGGTCAGGAAGATATATTAGCAGGGGTTACTTTTGAGATGTCGTTAAAACTACCTATTATTTACAATGCCTGTCAGGTGCCATCTGATTATGAGTTACCGAATGGCAATTTCGTATATATTAATACCAATAGATTTATGACAGTTGCAGATTTCATAGTAGGTACCGGGCAGCCGATGGAGCAGGGAGATACTGATTATCAAAATAATCAGTTAACTATCCCTCCTTTTGTATTTATCGATGGTATATTGCAGACGTATGTGGTGAGGTCAGATCGCAGGTATATTACCCATAATGCAACAACAAAAACAATAACAATAAATGGTTCTGTCAATGAAGGCGAAAATATTAGGATTCTTTTGTAGTTTACTGATTATCAATTTTGCCTATGGGCAGACTATTGATGGAGTTCTTTATACGAACTTTAACAACTATTATAAATGGAAGGGCGGTGCATTTGATTCTACTTTTTTACTTCCGCAAACATCTGCAACCAATGGGAAACGTGCCGGTGCATTGAGGTATGCTGCTGCAGATAGTTCGGTTTATTCGTGGTCAGGTACGCAATGGATAAAGTTAGGCGGTGCTGCCGCAAGCGATACTGCAACAGTAGTAAAGGCCTATGTAACCAATGCCGAATCTGTTACGATTACAAAGGGGCAGGTCGTTTATATCTTTGGCGCATCGGGTGACAGGGCAGCGGTTAAGTTGGCAAAGAATACAAGCGATACATTTAGTAGTAAAACTTTAGGAATAGTGAGGGCGGATATTGCAGCAGGTCAAGCTGGATGGGTTACGACGCAAGGGCAGGTCAGCGGCATCAATTTAGGTGCATATACAGCGGGCGATATTTTATGGCTGGATAGCGTGGCGGGTGGCTTCACAAAGGTTAAGCCTGAAGCACCTTATCATTCTGTTTTCGTGGGTGTAGTTGAGAGGGCAAACGCTGGCAATGGTTTGATTTATGTAAAGCCGCAAAACGGTCAGGAATTAGACGAACTGCATAACGTTAAAATAACTTCGCCAAAATCGGGTGATGCTATAACCTATACGACTGCTTCACAGATTTGGGAGAATAGACAAGTTGTATTAAAACAGGATACAATACCCCTTGCCGTTTTCAACGTAGGAAGCGCAGCGGCAGGCGATACGACTGCATTTAGCACCTCCACTTTAGCAGGTAGCTTTTATTTAGATGGAACGGATACAATGTTTATCACATCTTATCGTGTAGCATTGCAGGGTACATCTGCAAGCATAACGCCGGAGGTTTGGTTTAATGATAGTTTAAACATAACGGCAGGCGGTACAAGGCTTGCAACAGGATCAGCAATTACGAACCTGACAACAGGAACAAGCGTAACCGCTACAACGAATAAGATACCACCTGCTAACTTTGTATTCGTTCGCTTTTCAGCGGTTACAACAAAGCCGACATATTTTACCCTTACTTTATTTGGATATAGAATAAGAAAGCAATGAGGTTAATATTTACGATATTATTAATTGGATTATTTAAAGCAGAAGCGCAGGTTGTTATAAATGCCAGTGCGCCGTATAGACCAGTTGGCGGTAATCTATTATTAGATCAATATGCAGGAGCAGTTGCAGCTTATTCTATTCGTAAAATTAGATTTGGATACTCAGGCGCAGCCATAAGAGTAAGAAAGGATACAACTGGGCAGCCAGAGCAAGATATTGGATTTGTAAATAATGAATTAGATACATCCGCACTAAAAACATTTGCAGGCAATAACAGCGCATTTGTTACAATATGGTATGATCAAAGTACAAATTCAAGAAATGCCACGCAAACAACGCAAGCAAATCAGCCGCGTATTGTTAATGGCGGAACTATAGATAGACAGAACGGAAAACCTTGTATTATTTACGATGGTACTAATGATCATTTTAATACATCAACCGTAGCAGATTGGAATTTTTTACATCAATCTGGAAATTATACAAATTTTATGGTTGCAAGAGCAGGAAATGTTACAGATCCTGAAGCTATCTATATTTTTTGGGGTACAACAAATACATTAACAAGAAGGGGTGCATATTTTGCACATGACACAAGATCGAGCGCTGCAAGAGATAGAGTATTAGTTCATATTATTGCTAATGGATCAAGTGCAATTTGTTCACATGTTCAAAATGCAGGATCTACAGCTGCAAATACTCAATTTTTAATATATTTATTTGCTGATCCAACAAATGCGACATTAGCAAATAGAAGTTATTTTGCAACAAATGCAAACGCCTTGTCTAATCTAAATGGAACATCTGGATCTGTTTCGGTAGGAGATGCAAATCATTCATTAAGATTAGGCACTGCTGCAAATGCAGCTGGCACTAATGGATTATTTTTATTAGGTAGCCAACAAGAAGTTATATTTTATTCGTCTAATCAATCAGCGAATAGAACTGCAATATCAAATAATATAAATTCATTTTATTCAATCTACTAAAATGAAATATTTATTTATCATATTATTTATCCTTTCCTCACTCACAATGAACGCTCAATACATTAAGGTTTTACCTCAAGCAGGATTAACAAGTGAGCAAAGGGCAATCGCAATAAGTCGTGAGTTGTTCCGCATTCAAAGACCTATTAACCAACAAAACGATGCTACTTTGTATCTGTTCGGATGGATTAAGCACCCGACAAAAGATCCTAATTATATTGATACCGTAAACGCAGCTTTGCAGATAGATACGAATCAGGTTATTTATGTGCATCCGGATAACGATTTAACTAATCTTATTGCTTTGCTTCCTGAATTATCACAAGTGGAAAAGGATGGGTTGGCAGCGTTTATTGAAAGTCAGCAAATGTTTTTGTTTAAATATATCATCCCGAGCGATGTAACGGTATTTAATATAGATCAGATGAAAGCGGGGGGGTGGTTGCCTGAAGATGAAGATTTATGAGAGGCTTTATATTATTAATTGTTGCGATTGTGCTGGCAATAATAATACTGCCGATTGGTTTTGGGTATCAGATTATAAGTTCTTTGTTTCGAGCAATAAATGAGTATTTATTCAAGGTAGCGAAAAGTATTGACCAGTTAGGTAATGTAGTTTGCAGGGATTTATTTAACGATACTTTGATAAAGGATGGCGGTTACAGATTTGGTAATGAAGATGTGACAATCTCTCATGTGTTGGGTAAAAATGAGAAAACAAAAACTTTGAGTATTATGGGTAAAGGATTAGCATGGATATTAAATACAATTGATAAGGACCACAATGTAAAAGCAATAGAAAATGAATGCGAAAATTGAGATAGTGACGATTTGGATAATGAGTGTTATTGGCTTTTTAGCTAAGCATGATTTGTTATTTTTCGTATCAATATCAGTACAGATAATTATCGGCATCCGTAACTTTCCCGGTGCGTGCAAAAATATTAAAGATTTAAAAAATAGAATATATGCCCGAATGGTTAAAAAGACTGACAAAGACTGACATCAGAAACAGCATAGCAATTATTGTCGTTATCGGCTGCTTTTTGCTTATGTACTTACTTCAGGTAAAGCCTATCCCGGAGCAGAATCACGATCTCGTATTAACGGCAGGTGGTTTTATCTTTGGAGGTGCTTTGGCAGGTGTGATAGGTTATTACTTTGGTGCTACCAAAACAGATAAGAAGCAAGATGGAGAGGGATAAAGAAATGCACTTTTGGGCTGGCGTAACCGTCAGCTTTTTTGCTTTAATAACCTTTAAGGCATTGGATATTGCGCATACATGGATATATGTACTTGCTGCGGTATTAACTGCGGCAATAGGAAAGGAGTTAAAGGATTTGATGGACTATGGTAAGTTTGACTACCGAGATGCAGTATATACTATTGCAGGTGGTATGAGTGGATTAGTGCTTTCATTTTTTTAATATGAAGAAATTACTTATAATTATTTCCTTGTTCGCAGTTTCGTGCAATCCTGCAAATAAGCTGCATAAGATGATGGATAAGCTACCTGAAGCATCTGCTGAGGAGTGCGCCCAAAGGTTTCCAATAAAGGAAACTATTGAAACGGTAACTGTTGCAGATACTGCACTACTTCATCAGTACGAGATTGAGTTTGAATATATGGCAGGATTGATAGATAGTTTACTATCGGCGAACTGCGATACGGTAAAAGTGGAAAAGATTAAGCAGGTTATTACAAAAATACCATGCAAGCCGACTGTTAAATATGTGATTAAGACGCAGGAGAATACAGCGAAGCAACAAGTAATCATTGACAGCTGCCAAAAATTGTCAAGTTTATTAAATAAAAAACTGGACAATGAGATTAAAAAAGTCAACCTATTGACTGACAAATGCGATAAATATAAACGGCAAAGGGATGAACTAATTTGGTTAGTTATTATATCTATTATTTTGACATTCCGTAAAGTTATAATTAGGTTTATCAAACCATTATAATGCCGAAAGCATCTATTAAATATGACCTGGATAATCATGATGATGAGATGGCTTACCGTAGGGCAAACGCTTCGCTGGGTATGGCCTGCTTTATTCATGAGGTATTGTTAAATGGCAAACGCAGGTTTGAGCATGGTACGACAATAGATGATATTTGGGAATGGTTATGGCAGGAAGCAAAAGATAATGGCATTGACATTGATAAAATAATAGAATGAATAAAGGAGATATAGCCCGTGAATATAGGCGAAAGTATGGTATGCAAATGCCAACGCTTACCCTTGCAAGGGTTATGTACAATGAAAATAAAGAGGTTTTTTCATGTGTCGATCATGCACGTAATTCTTTAAGATATATTGAAGGCAAAACCGGAAAAGAAAATAGAAAATTAATAAAAGATAAATCTATGCTACTTAATGGGGAACGCCCTAAAAATCCCTGGAAACTACCTGAATCAGACGAAAGCAAATATGAGCCATATATTTTGAAAGCTAAGAAGCTGGCCGTACTTTCCGATATACACGTACCGTATCATTCTATTGCCGCATTAACGGCAGCATTTGATAAAATTAGCGAGGAGAAGCCTGATGCGATACTCCTTAACGGCGATACAGTCGATTTTTACGGCCTTTCCCGATTTATGAAAGATCCACGCAAAAGATCGTTGGCGCACGAATTAAAGGCACTTAATGAGCTTTTGGATGTATTAGGGCAATTTAACGCAAAGATTATTTATAAGTTAGGCAATCATGACGAAAGATATGAGCATTATCTTATGCAGAAAGCTCCTGAACTTTTAGGCATACCTGAATTTGAGCTTCAGCATCTTTTGAAGGCTAAGGATAGGGGGATGGATGTAGTAGGCGAAAAGCGAATAATAAAGGCAAATAAGTTAAATATTATTCACGGCCACGAATATCCTTCAGTTTTCAGCCCTGTAAACATTGCGAGGGGTTTGTATATGAAGGGCAAGGTATCTGCTATGCAAGGCCATAATCATCAGGTTTCAGAACATACCGAAACAGATATGAATGGTGATATAGTTACTACATGGTCAGTCGGCTGTCTTTGTGAATTAAACCCAGCTTATATGCCTTTGAATCGTTGGGGGCAAGGGATGGGAATGGTCGATTTATCTGACAATGGCAAAGATTTTGAAGTGCGGAATTATCGTATTTATAAGGGTAAAATCTTATGATGGAAGAAGCAACTATACATGCGGACTTTTTACCAACGGATAATGAGCTGTTGCAAATTATTGAGAGTCAGTGTACATTGCTTGCTACTATATCTGATATAAGCGATTCTGAATTTAGGACTTATGATGATGAGCTTGTTGAGATGAACATCGTTAAGAGTTACGCTTATAAGGTTATTTTAGCCTCACAAAAGAAACTGCTTAAATTGATAAAGGATTATGAACAAAGGAATACCGATAATCAGAAAGTTTGAGGGGTTGAAGTTACGTGCTTATCTATGTCCTGCAAATGTTTGGACAATCGGTTATGGTAATACCTTTTATGAGAACGGCAGTAAGGTTCAGGAAGGAGATAAGATTACATTAGATCGGGCGGATAGATTGTTATTTTTTGTCGTTCAAAAGTTTGAGGCAGAGATTAAAAAGTTAGTGAAGTCCGAAATAAATGAAAATCAGTTAGGGGCCTTAACATCTTTTGCGTTCAATGTAGGGGCAGGCAATTTAGCCAAAAGCACACTACTTAAAAAGGTCAATGCAAATCCTAATGATGCGACTATACGGGATGAGTTTAATAGATGGACAAAGTCAGGCGGCAAAGTACTAAATGGTTTGATTACAAGGCGGAAAGCTGAAGCTGATTTATACTACTCATAAAGTTTACTTTTTAAGTTATATCGGTACTATATGTACCAAAAAAGCCGAGATATTTCACTCGGCTAATATATTGCCGCCCCCATTAAATACAAATAACTTACTAACGGTTAAATTATATTTAAGCGGCAATGAGGTTAAAATAAACTTACCTGCGCTTTTTCACTTATGGCTGCTTTCAAATTAGCCTTTGCCAAATCATAATAACTTTCTTTTAATTCAAATCCAATACCTTTCCTTTCCATTTTTACTGCCTGAAATATCTCACTACCAATACCCATAAAAGGTGTAAATACCGTATCTCCTTTATTTGAATAAAGTAAAATTAATCTTTCAATAGTATCTAATTGCAAAGGGCAAATATGCTTTTCATCATTTTCTTCCCTGCCATTACGATAACCTTGTAATGTATTTGAATAGTTAATATCCATCCATACCGGTGATGCTATTTTCTGCCAAAGGTCAACGCTTAAATTAGTATTAGTTACAGGATCAGTTCTTTCTCCATCCTTTCTGAATATCATAACATAATCAGGAATACCTACTCGACTCATTGTCGAATCTTTTTTTACCTGTTTATGCAATAATCCGAGTGCCTTAGTCCTTTGCATTTCTACAACTGGATCTTTCCATATTGTAACCCTTGATGCATAAATAAAACCTGCATCTTCAAAAGATTTTAATATCATGCCTGAAAAGTCACGAAGTCCGATAAAACCTTCCTTACCTTTTTGTATTGGAAGATCCATACAATGAACGCATACATTTCTGCCTTGTTTCATGATGCGATAAAGTTCTTTTATTAAATATCCAAATTGAGTCAGGAATTCATTATAATCTTTTGAATTACCCATATCCTCAACATGACTACTATAAGTATAAAGTTCTGCGAATGGCGGAGAAAATACGCTAAGGCCAACAGATTCAGATTCTAATTGAGATATTAATTGAACACAATCGCCCCTCTTAATTTTATACCATTCATTAGTTTCTTCATTAATGTCATAATTTGCCATTGTCATTTTACTGCCATTAAGATTCTCATTAATAGCATTACTCATTTCATTTTGCATAATTTCAAATTGTTTTTGTTTTTGGTTAATAGATTCATTAACATTTTTCATGGTATCGGTAGTAATTAAAAATATATTTACTTCATTCTTTTGCCCAAATCTATAAGATCTGCGTATAGCCTGATACAATCCCTCAAAGCTAAAATCCAATGATGCAAATATTTGATTACGGCAATTCTGATAATTAAGTCCGAATTGTGCTATTTTGGTTTTTGTTATAAGTACCCTAAATTCATTATTAGCAAATCCTAATAGCATCTTTTCTTTATATTCAGGCGCATCAGATCCTTTTACTTCTATTGCATCTGGAATCAATTTTTTAAGCAATTCACCTTCCTCATTTTGCTTTATCCATATGATAAAGTTTTCTTCTGAATCATTTACAATCTTTGCCGCTTCATCTAATCTTTCAATCTTTGTTAGTCTTAATTCCTGATTAAAGTTAGTAGCCGATATTATGGCATCATTGAAAAGTAATCCATTATCCCGCTTTTTAGTTTTTATTTCCTTTTCAATTAGATTAAGTGTTGGCAGATTATACCCATCCATAGCAAACCCTATATCAGCAGGTTTATTCAGCATTATTGCCCATGATCCTACAAACTGATAGAACAATTTAATTGCATGACCTTTTAATCTCCATTTTGCCGTTTCCCCTCCATCATGCACAAAGTACATGGCAAGCATCTCATTTCGACTCATTACATCCAAAAACTCTGAATGGTTGCCTAATTCCATCGGATCGTTAGGTGAAGGAGTCGCTGTACAAGCTAACTTATATGGAGTATCTTTGAATTTATCAATTATAAATTTCTTTATTTGTCCTTCAAAGTTTTTAAGTATTGAAGATTCATCAAGTACTATGCCAGCAAATTGTGAGCAATCTATATTTTCCAATTGCTCATAATTAGTGATTTGTATTGGTGATTCATTATCGTATTTTTGTACATTGATACCAAATTTATTACCTTCCTTTATTGTTTGTCCTGCAACGGCAAGCGGTGCTAATATCAATACTGGTTTTTCTGTTTTGATAAATACCTGACGAGACCATTCTAATTGCATCAAAGTTTTACCAAGTCCGCAGTCGGCAAAGATTGCATATTTGCCGGCCTTTAATGCACGTTTTACAATAAACTTTTGAAAGTCAAATAAATAGCCATTAAGGGCATCTTCTGAAATTTCAAAGCCTGAATTAACATGGGTTTTTTGTTTCCTTTGTAGGAATTGCAGATAATCTTTGTTCATGGTTTTAGGTTTTTGGTTTACAAATATATGGGTTAAAAAAATACTTCATCTTTATTTATTTCAGACATACTCTGAAATAGCTGAATCTCATTCTTAAAATCCAAATCGCAGGTAAGCAGCATACCATTACGCTGCTTCATTATCCTTATCCGCCGCTTACTCTCGTAACTTTTATCATTAGATAATTCGGTTTCATTCGCACCCCACAGCATCAGTATAAGATCGGCATCCTGCTCAATAGCACCTGACTCACGCAATGAAGATATGGGAGGAGGGGTTTCCCAATTGCTATTCTTTACCCCATCCCTACTTAGTTGACTTAGTGCAACAATCGGAATATCAAGTTCCTGAGCAAGGTTTTTAAGTTCCCTGCTTATTGTGGCTATTTCCTGCTCCCGATTGTTTTTGCTTTCCCCGTGCATTAATTGTAGATAATCAATCACAATCAGGCCGATGTCATGCTTTTTTTTAAGACGGCGAGCCTTAGCCTTTAACGAACGTAAATTTACGGCATTAGCATCATCAAAGAATATTTTATGCCGGCTCAATGCTTCGGCTGCCTCGTTTATTGTTTTGTGTTCAATATCATCCAACCTGCCAGTTTGCAGTTTATTCAAAATAATGTCCGATTGCGCCGCAAGCATTCTAAGGGCTAAATAAGGCGCTTTCATTTCAAGTGACCATATACCTACCCCTGCGCCATTGAGGGCCGCATTTCGCACCAAATTAAGCGCAAACGCTGTTTTCCCTACCGATGGACGTGCCGCCACGATAATAAGGTCACCGGGCTGCCATCCACGTGTTGCCCTATCCAGGTCGGGAAAGCCTGATCTTATGCCGGTAATAGATGACCCGGCTGCTTTCCATTTGTCGATCTTTTGTAAAGTGTCAACCATTACGCTCGAAATGTGTAAGGTATCGGTCTGATTGGTATCGGCAATTTTAAGTATTTGCTTTTCTGCAAGGTCGATGAGTTCAAAGCAATCGGTTTCGGGGTTGAGGGCTTTGGCTGCGATTTCAGAGGATACGGATATAAGTCTTCGCAGGATGTACTTTTCATGCACTATTTTGGCATGGTTTACTATGTTTGCCGTACTTACAATGTCGTTTGTGAGCTTTACAAGCTCGTATGCTCCGCCGATGTCAGTCAGTTGGTTTGTCTTTTGTAGCTGCTGCGTAACTGTAAGAATGTCAATAGGTTGATGTTTCTTTTGCAGTTCGCAAATGGCTGTAAAGATTATTTTGTGAGCTGTTACGTAGAATGAATCAGGGGTAATTATGTCTGCAACTTTGTCGATTGCATTTTGCTCGATAAGTATCGCTCCTAATATTGCGGCCTCTGCCTCTTTTGCTTGCGGTTGTATGTAGTTCATTTTTTTAGGTTTTGGGTTTCAAAGGTATCAATTGCTTTGAATATTTGGTAAACTAATTTAGGCACTACTGCGTTACCTCCTGCTTTGATTGATTCGTTTCTCCATTTAGGAAAGGTAATAGAGTCCAATCTGTCGGAAAGCCCATCATCTCCATTACAAACTGGGGAGACAGTTGGGAAGTTTTGCCAGTTGTTTGATACGCAAGCTCCGACATTTCCTCTCCTAAATTGCTCTTTCCTCTGTCCCTCAGTGCGTGTCTCGAATCCTGCGTTTTTGGTGTTGGTAGCAATCCCAAACTTGCTTTTCCACTTAACATTGATGCCGTCCCGTCCGACCTCCTCTGCCCCTTCCAGTCCCCTGATATTGGTGTTGGTAACATCCCCATTACGGCAAAGTTCTCCAAATACATCGCTCTTTTTATACCACCATATTTCTCTTTCCTTTTCAATGTCTGTTCCTCTGTCATTTCTCTGCTTTGTGCCATCGGCGTTGGCAATAAACCAAATTCTATCCCTTCGGTGCGGAGCGTTGACGGCACAAGCTGGAAGTAGAAACGGGAGGACTTCGTAGCCGATAGTTTCCAAGTCAGCCTGCACCTCATCGAATACCATCCCTCCATTCCAATTAGTAAGGCCGCGAACGTTCTCGCCCACGATCCAACGCGGGGAAACCTCTCGAATGCATCTAAGCATTTCCGGCCAGAGATGTCTCTCATCATCTTTGCCGAGGCGCTTTCCTGCGGATGAGTAGGGTTGGCATGGGAAGCCTCCTGTAATGATGTCAATTGCTCCTCTGTGAATAGTGAAGTCTGTTTTTGTGATGTCATGATAACTAATTGCTTTTGGCCAATAATGTTTTAATACTTTTTGCCCGAAAGGATTCCATTCGCAGTGGAAAACGTTTTTCCATCCCATCCATTCTGCTGCAAGATCAAAGCCTCCAATACCTGAAAATAATGATCCGTGTTTCATAATCCTAATATTTCTCTTGTTCTTTTATCCTGGTCGTGTATTGATCTGATTGCTTTTTTCTTATTCTCATCCTTAAACCATACTATTCTCATTTTCTGTTTCCAGTTAATAACCTGCTTACCGTTGCTATCCTTCCAGTTCCCATCGTTGTAATAGTTCCATGCCTTATCACCGTTCGTATATCCGTTATCATCAAAGAACTTAATTACTTCATCGATTGTAGGTGCTACGAATTGTACTTTCTCTTTTACTTTTACTTTCTCTTTTACTTCCTCTTTCTCTTTCTCTTGTACCGAACCCCCTTTAATACCCCCTTGCCTACCCCCTTCGGTAGGGGGTTTAATTTTATTAATAAAACCTTCAACCTGTGCAATAATATTATGTTCCTGAGATTTATAGGCAAAAGTAGCCATCGGTAACATTTTACCAGGTTCTTTGTTTTCAAATTGTTTTTCTAAAAGTGCAGTAATGAATTGAAGTTTATCTTCATCATTTTCAAGCATCTTAAATACTTCATAATAAGATTTGTAAAAATTAAAAGCCTTGCGTTCCATAAAAAGTTAACCCCTCCGGAATAAAGGAGTTCGCACTCTCCAATATCCCATCGGGGCAAAAAGTTTATAAATGATGGTGCGAAACATCAATTACAAAATTAAGCCTTTGCTTTCATTTTAACAACTTTTTTTGCAGGATTTTCTTTGAGAGCTTTCCGCATCTCTTTAATACCTGCGGCATTAATACGGTTGTTAGTAAGGCTATATTCCAGCCATGTACAATAGCTGCCGTACTTTGTTTTCCCTTCCATCTTTTTGCGTGTAAGGGTTACATTAAAAGGCTGCTCTATCAACCGCCTAACTTCCCGGCTGATGTTACTGATTCCGAAATGGCGGTATCCGTTAAGAATTGATAGTTTGCCGCCTGATAACAGATGCTGCGTAAGTGCTTGCTTTCTTGTCATTTGATTTTGTTTTTGGGGTTAAAATATTCGTCGATTACTGATTTACAATGTTTAAAGCCACATCCAAATATGGCCGCATATCCCAGCCGCTGTAATTCTGTTAATGTTACATCCTGATCCTGGACATGCTTATCTTTTTTTAATGTTCCCGACTTAGTCATAATTTGTGACAAATCCTTTTTAATCTCAATAATTAGCCCATGATATAATTTATTCGGGTGCATGATGATAAGGTCTGGTATCTTATAACCTTTGCAGCGGATTGATTTCAAAGCCTTTGCCATCCCTATACTTACCCGCACCCCTGAACTATCAGACGTATAAATCACTTTAGGATATTGCAAGTCCAGGTACCGGCATACTTGCTGATGTATCTGCTTTTCATTCATTGTTAAATCTTGTATTTTCAGGTATTTGATGATATAGTTTATATCTTTTGAAATAGTGGATTACGCTGCTATGGTCACGGTTCAAATACTTACCTAATGCGGTTACGCTTGCCTTATGTTCCAGTCGCATATACCGGCAGAAATGTACCCGTGCCATAACAAGCTGAAAGTACCTGTCTTTGCTTTTCAGCTCTTTTATTGTTATTCCATACATTTCGCATATCTGCAAAGCGTAATGGTCAAACATCTCATCTGAAATCAGTGAAGTTACATTATAAGAACGGATATTCTTTTTGATGTAGTTTTCCTCATATTCTTTCAGCTTGTCAATTAGTACGGTATGTGTCACAGGGAGTATGTCCACGTCTAAGGCATTACCGATAAACTTAATCAGGTCTTTTCTTTCCATGATTAAAATGGTAAGTCGGTTGAGTTATCAAATACTGTCTTAGGTTTGTTGTCAAATACATTGCCGTCCTTTTGGCGCGGCTCTGATACTTTGATGCTGATAAATTTGCCTGACTTACCTTCCCGAATCCATCCTGCCATTTCTAAGTCTTTGCCATTTACATTTACCTTGCCTTTGTAGTCAGGTGCTTTGTCGTTTCCTTTTTTGTCGTTTTTGAACAGAACGCCGCTGTTTGTGTTGTCGTAGTTTGACATTTTGATTTGATTTATTGATTAAGAAAAAAGTTTAATATATAAATCTGATATTATTTTTTCAAAAATTTTACTATCTCTTTCTATTATTTCTTTTGCAGTCATATTCGATTTATTTATCTCTTTTATAAGATATTGTTTCATGCTTTCATGACAACCTATTACATTCCCATTTTTGTCACATGACATCATAAATATTGGAGGTACTTTATCAAATATTTCTAATTGATATTTTTCTACACTACCAAAATAAGATATTAATTTATCTCTTTTTTTTATTGTTATTTCATTCATTGTTAAGATTTATAAAAATTAATAGAACTCATCTCAGTTTTAAGCGCTGATAAAATAGATCTAACTAAGTCCAGTTGATGCGTGGCGGCTGCATTGGTACGGTCTGCCAGTTCAAAGGCATAATCCTCATCATTTGTCTTTGCCGCAATCCATTCTTTAATAACAGAGGGGCTTAGCTTATCATTGCGATTAAGGATGTCGGCCAATGCTTCCCCTTTCTTTGCCAATAAATCCCGCTTCGCTTGTGCCTTTGCCAGCCCGGTGTAAGCTATCCATCCCGCTAACTTTGCACCGTACTCAGTACAGGCCGCAATGCTTTCTAACGTTTGCGGTGTTACAGCCTGAAGCTGCATATTGATTTCAACTATTGATAAGTTATTCATTTATCAATTCCTTTAAGCGTGATTCAATTCTAAGTAATTGTTCTGATGTAGTCGCATCTGTTACTGATTTCAAAGCTGATGCTTTCTTTACCAAATCATCATCTATCTTTTCAACCATTTTCCATAGCTTTTCTTTAAGGGGCTTTAAGTCATCTTTGCCGTGTGTATTGGTAGCATCTGCATCCTTATTATCATCCAATAAAAAAAGGCCGCCTAATGCGTATTTACGTGCGTATGATGATGATGCACCGAAAGCCTGTGATATATCCATACCCTTGCGGTTAGGGTCTATCCCTGCCTGTGCGGTTACACTTACACAATCTTCATTATGGCAAAGTGTAGCCTTGCTTTCAACATACAGAATGCTGCCAGCTGTTTTAATTTCATCACTGATTGTCAGTGTACAGCCGTGCTTTAATAAGATAGGTTTCAATGCTTCGAGGATGTCCTCTGCATTTCGGTAGTGATACTTACCGAATGAATTAAACTGATTCTTTGGAGCTTTCAATTCGCTCTGAATGTTAATAAGCTGTTTCATTTGTTTTGTTATGGTTTGGTGGAAAATAAAGTTTACCGTGTTTTTTATAGTATTCCCTTGCTGAATAGTATCCCCATTGAAAGCCAATCTCTGACATTGCATTCAAAACATGGCCGATAAGTTCGGGATTGTATTCAATGAAAATAGTAATCTTTTCATCATGTAGTCGGTTTTCAGGCTCGTAAACTATTTCCATAATCCTGAATGTTGCCCGACCTGATCGAGTAAATCCGCCTTTATGTTCTTTCTCCTGGATTTGATAAAATCGCAACTTTTCAGGATATATGCTATGCTCAATTATCTTATTGTCTGGATGAGTTTTTTCAACCTTTGTAGGACATATATTATGCCTTAGCTTAGCAAATCTATGCTGCATTTGGGGATATTCATATAGCTGCATGGTCAGTAGTTTTATTTATGTTAGCCATTATATCTACACCTTTCATTGCACCTGCATGGAATATATCAGAAAACAACATAGGCAATCTGCTTTCATCATATTCTATGGTAACTGAGAAAATATCATCAGTTGATGTGCATACGTCCATAAATTCAAAATAGCTGTATCTTCTTAAATTCTGCCAGTATTCAATGTTATCTTTGTGAATAGATAGGTTTAATCTTTTTAAGTTCATTTGTTTAAGTTTTTGAATGGTTTACGAATGCGTTTTGAAGTGGTTTCTTTAATGTATTCCTGATATGATGTTTCAATATATATAAACGCAAACAGGAATATGATAATAAATGTAATCATTTGGATTCCTTAAATAGCCGGTAAATAGATACCGAGATGGATAATAAAGATGCAAGTATCAGAGCTGATGTCATGATGATAGTTTACAGGTTATCAATTACAAGGCCGATAAGTACAATCAGGCCGATGATAATGTAAGCATGTTTGGTCGGGAGGTCGAAAGAATTTTGTTTCATTGTTTTAGGTTTTAAGATTGCAGTTTAATCGGATGCTGCACCCCGATAATATTAATTAAAATAATGAACAAATTTCATTTGATGTTTCAATATTGTATCTTTTACAATTCAAAAATAAATTACCTGAAAGTAAATCATACTGTTCAGATGTAATTTCATTATTGCGTAAAGCATTAGCCATTTTTAAGGCAATAGCAAAAGGATTTTGTGTTTCATCGATTTCTGAAATGTCTAAGATTAAATTTCTGAGAGTTGAATTTTTAATTTGATTTGCCATTGTTTTAGGTTTTAATTGATTTGTGAATAATTATAGAGCAAATATAAACCTTTTTTCAACATATCCAAAACTTTTTTTAATTATTTTTTTTTTAGGGTTAATTTGGGGGGGTGTTATGTGGAAGTTGCAAATATTGGAAACAGAAAACACAGAAGAATACGGCCATTGCAGGCGGGTTAGTGCATCTGGTTAGCATTTTAGGTATCTGCCGCAATTCTGCCACAATGGACAATATACACTTAATACCAAATGATAATGCCATTAACGTCATCCCTCATGCTACAATCGAAACCGATCAATCATTCGGCTGTATATATTACGAAGGATTCGATAATCAGTCAGCTTTATAGCGATCGTAAGCTAAATGAGATGCTCGGCAAGTTCAATGCCGGCGGCGGCCAGGAAGATTTGAAAAGCGAACTATTTGCCGTATTATGTGAAAAAGATAGCGACTTTATATTAGACCTTTGGAGCAAAAAACAGCTCCTTTTTTATTGCACAGGCATAGTGCAAAAGATGATATTTCAAAAGGGTAACAGGTTTCACAGGCGGTATCGTACACAGTCTTATGAGTTTACTGAAGCTATCCTTAACCAAAGTAATGAAGATTACAACGCAGATAAAGAGAACAGATTGCAGAATTTAGAAACAGCACTAAACAACGACTTGCATTGGGTTGAAAAGTCAATAATAAAGCTGCATCAGGACTTGGGCAGCATGGAGCGAATCAGCAAAGTGACAAAGATAAGCATGAATCAGGTGGATCGTATTTATAAGAAAGCGAAAGAAAAACTGCGCACTTCACTATCTGGCAAGCTTATGGGCAATTACATTGTAGTTTCATCTGAATTTGTTTTGGACATTCCGCAGGATGTAACGCCTGACAATATTAACGACATACTGGATGAAACTTTAGAATACATGAAGATGCGATTAGAAGGCCGTATGATACCTTCAAAAGAAAAGACCAACGGATATATTAAAGACATAAAACCACTCAAAGCCAAAAAGATAATATGAATGAAACAGCAGTAGATTGGATAGTTGACCAAATGCTATCTGAAGGTCATAAAGAAATGTGGAAAGATATGATACAGCAGGCCAAACAAATGGAGAAAGAGCAAATTGAAAATGCTAGGCCACAAGTAATATCAAATTGTAATATAAAGGAAATAGCAGATGAAGACATTAAACGTGGAATAAAAAAAGAATACACCTATTCAAACTACCAAGACAGACATTGGATGGAAGAAGGAGCGAAATGGTATAGAGAACAAATAAAAAAACAAAAATGATCTTACTCATCCCAATAACTGCCATTCTTTGTGCATGGATATGGATGGATGTGTGGCGAATGCCAGAAAGGTATCTGTGGCTTAATAGGAAGCCATTTAACTGTCCGATGTGTTTATCAATGTGGCTGAGTTTAATTTTGTATTTTTGTCCTTTATTTGTGCAGGAAATTCTATTTATAACCACAATATCATCAGCATTAGGAGCATGGGCAGACCAAAAAAGATAGTAACCCTCGAAACAAATATGCCTGAAATCAGTCAGTACGCAAAGAATCGGGCTAAATTTATGGAGCTTGAAAAGTATTGGGGAACAGTACGCCTGGGATTCCTCAACAGCTTAGACGGTGAAATAAAATTACAGATTGAACATATTTATCGGGAAGAGTTAGATCCACGTTGGCTGCCAAATAAATTCTGTTCAGGATGCTATTTTAATGCTGTAAGAGATTTAATACATCATTTCATTTTATGAAGATAATACACGAAACAGCAATCATTTATCCAAATGTAACTATTGAAGATAATGTATATATCGGGCCATACTGCATAATAGGTGCGCCCCCTGAATGGAAGGGTAGGGAAAAAGATTCGCAAGGTGTTTATATTGCAGAAGGTACCAGGATAACGGGTTTAGTTACAATAGATTCAGGCGCAAACGGTGTAACATATATCGGGCGTGATTGCTATCTAATGAAAGGTTCTCATGTCGGTCATGATGCTATCCTCAAAAACGGAGTTACCTTATCCTGCGGGGCAAAGATTGGCGGGCATAGTGTGATAGGAGAAAATACTAACATCGGGCTTAATGCAACCATACATCAGAAACTAAATATCCCTGAAGGCTGTATGATCGGAATGGGTGCGGTAGTTACAAAGAAAACAGAATTAAGTCGTAATTGTAAATATGCGGGCGTGCCTGCTAAATTCATAGGATTCAATGACAGGAATCATTTATCTCAATTATAAGCGTAAAGAACATTCAGACCTTGCCTTGCAATCCATTAGGCAATGTCAGGGTAATGCCGAATTGCTCGAAGTAGAAATGTACGGTATTGCGGCTGCTATAAATTATGGGCTTAATTATTTCTTTGAACAGAATGAATTTGAATACGTTGCTATCTGTGCAAATGATATTGTACTTCCTCCGGGGTGGCTTCCAAAGATGATTCACGATGCCGAATTAATACCAAATACTGGTATGTCTGCTATCCATTGTGTTGAGGGATTACCTGAAATGCAACTTATTAACGGAATACACGTGCATCCTTGCTGGGGAGTTTTTGGCAATAGCTTTATAACAAAGCAGGCTTTTGATAAGGTAGGTTACTTTAATACAGATCACGACCCCTACGGTATGCAGGATTCTGATTACTGCTATCGGTTACATAAAGCAGGGTTTGTGAATTATTACATCAATGGAATAAGAGCTGAACATATAGGATCAGATGTTGGCACCGGAACAGATTACAGGAAAATGAAAGATGAAGGGTTAAGCAAAGCCGGTTCTATCTTTGGCAAATGGCAGAAAATATACGACAATGGACATATCCATCTTCCGTATTTACAAGAGAATTACATAATAAAAATGAATCAAATGTATGGGGAAAATAGTTAAGATATCACAAATCAAACCAAACCCGAAAAACCCGCGCACGATAAAAGACGAGCGGTTTGATAAACTTAAAAAAAGTATTCAGGATTTCCCGGATATGCTTAACAAAAGACCATTAGTATGCTTCACGGATACCGATGGCAAATATGTTGTATTGGGCGGTAATATGCGACTCAAAGCAGCAAAGGATTTAGGATTGAAAGAATTACCCATAATCCTTGCCGATGAATGGACTGAGGAACAAAAAGCTGAGTTTCTGATTAAAGACAACGTCGGCTTTGGTGAGTGGGATTGGAACGAATTAAATACCGATTGGGATACTGAACAGCTGGAGGGATGGGGGTTGGAGGTGCCAAATTTTGCAATAATGCCAAGTGAAGATGAATTGATAGGTGAAGAAAAAAATAAGCCGCCTGTTATGAAAATAACATTTGAAAACCCAGAACAATTACAAAAAGCTGAAATAGATATTCAAGAACTTTTAGATAGAAAATATAAAGGAGCTTATTTTTCAGTAAGTGCAGGTGAAATATGAGATTAGAAAAAGCATCATATAAAGCTATTAAATATGCTTGCATGAATTTTCATTATGCAAAAGCAGTACCTGTAAATGTCACGGGCTTTTCAGTATTTAATGAAGATAATATTTGGTGTGGTGTTATTTTGTTTGGAAGTGGTGCAACAAATAATCTTGCTGAACCTTATGGATTTAAACAAGGTCAAGTAGTT
>Ga0315901_10002501_pt1 | contig 25204 bp, 23 predicted proteins | sample LakEriMetagenome_10_FD_203761 | JGI IMG/M metagenome (GOLD analysis project Ga0315901, IMG submission 203761) | Freshwater fungal communities from buoy surface, Lake Erie, Ohio, United States - Buoy 2 MA116 | ecosystem: Environmental > Aquatic > Freshwater > Lake | place: USA: Lake Erie, Ohio... | reverse complement strand
CTGGCAGTCGAGCAGCTCGGCATCGCCCCGTCGCAAGGCGGCCACTAACCAGGCCAACGCCACTTTCGATGCATCCGGCACCCGGCTGAACATCGATTCGCCGCAGAACACCCGGTCAAACCCCACGCCATAGAGCCCGCCGACCAGCTCGTCAGCCTGCCAGCATTCGATTGAATGGGCGGCGCCTTGCTCGTGCAAGCTGCGGTAGCTGGCCTCAATCCGTTCGCTGATCCAGGTTTCCCGCGATTCCGCGCGCGGCGCGGCACAGGCTTGCATGACTGCGCTGAACGCCTTGTTGCAGGTGACGCTGAACCGCTCGCGGCGGAGCGTCCGCGCGAGCGAGCGCGAACAGCGAAAGCCATCAAGCGGCAGAATTGCCCGGCGGCGCGGCTCTACCCAGAAGATCTCCGGATCGTCACGCGCATCGGCCATCGGGAAGATCCCGCTGCGATAGGCCAGCATCAGCATGTCTGGCGCAATGATCGGTTGGGGCACGGGTGCGTGCATGGACTGGGCATAGCAGATTGGTGCCGCAAGAGAGAGGACAAGTTCCTTGCCATCTGCCGCTGCCTCATTTAGGGGCCGCTGCGCCCGCAGGAGTGTAGCTCAGTTGGTAGAGCATCGGTCTCCAAAACCGAGGGCCGCGGGTTCGAATCCTGCCACTCCTGCCACTTTTCCCAGCTAGCCGAGCCCCGCGATGTCCGCCGAACCCCAATTCGAGCAGTTCCAGCCGCGCGCCGGCGGTCCGCTGGCGGTGCTGCGACAGGCACCTGTCCCGCGCGAGGGGCTCTGGCTCGGCTTGGTGCTTGCGCTGCTCGCCTGCCTGCCGGTGCTGGTGGCCAAGTACCCGCAGATGGTCGATTATCCCGCCCACCTGGCGCGCTACTACGTCATGCTTGAGCTGGACGGGAATGCCACGCTCCAGCGCTTCTACGAGTTCGACTGGAAATGGACTGGCAATCTTGGAGCTGACCTGCTGGTCCAGCCGCTGGCGGCGCTGTTCGGACTGGAAATGGCTGGGCGAATCATCGCCGGGCTGGTGTCGCTGCTGACCGGTCTAGCGATCCTGACAGTCGAATGGACCCTGCGGCGGCGAATCGGGATCGGTTCGCTACTGGCACTGTGCTTCATCTGGTCCCCGGCGATGATCCTGGGCTTCCTCAACTTCGGCCTTGCTCAGGCTGCGGCGTTGTTCGCCTTCGCCGGCTGGATCCGGCTGGAAGGCAAGGCCTGGCGGCCGCTGGTGTTCATGCCGGTCGGTCTGGCTGTCTGGGCGCTGCATGTTTCCGGCTGGGGCATGCTGGGAATCATGGTCTTTGCCTATGAATGGCATCGCAAGAAGGCACTTTCCGCCTTTCTCGCTCCCTGGCCGCTGTTCCTGCCCTTTGCCGCCCTGCTGTTCGGCGGCGGCACCAAGGGCCTGCCGAGCTACGGACCGGTGGTCTGGGTTTTCAAATGGGCGATCTGGAAACAGGCGATGCGCGATGCGATCGAATGGCTCGACTACGCAAGCGCCGCCGGAATCGTGCTGTTGCTGCTGGTCTCGCTCGCTTTCCGGCGGATTGATGGCCGGCTCGGCTGGGCCATGGTGATCATGCTGGTCGGTTCGATCGCCATGCCGCGGCACATCTTCGGGGGCGATTTCGCCGATGCCCGGCTGATCTATTCGGGCTTGCTGGCTGGTTGCCTGGCGCTGACCTGGCAGGCGCCGCGCTGGCTCCTGTGGCTTGCCCCGGCGCTGTTCCTGGTCCGGCTGGGCATCACCACCGATGATTGGCGCCGGGGTTCGCTGGAGACCGAGCGCCTGCTGGCAGCAGTCGATCATTTGCCGCCCGGCGCGCGCGTGGCCAATCTGGTGGTCACGCCGCGCGCGGTCTGGGGCTACAACAGCCAGGAGCACATTGGCGGCTATGCCGTTCTGAAGAAGGACGTGCTGATCAACGCGCACTTTGCCGTTCCTGGCATTCACATGATCGAGCTCAAGGAAGGGGGACCCCGGTTCCGCGATCCCAGCCAGCGGCTGCTGTGGAAGCGCGGCACCCCGATCGACCTGACCGATTGGGCGCCGGCCAAGGGTATGGACTGGCTGTGGGTTGTCGGGCCGCTGGAGTACCTGACCCTGCCCCCCGGCGCCACCGTGGTCTACCGCGATCAGGGCAACGTGGTAGCGCGGCTTGCAAAAAGTCCGGGCGATAGCTAAGTGCAGCGGTGTCTTCCGACATTGGACACGAAAATTGCCCTCCCGGTCACGGCCGGGGCGGCGATGAGCCAATGGGGGAAGGCCGTGTACGAAACTTCAACGGAAGCAGGCTGAGCTGCCATGGCCAAGATTAATCCCGGCGAATTCATGCGTCAGGTCCAGGCGGAAGCGCGCAAGGTGGTGTGGCCCACGCGGCAGGAAACCACCACGACCGCGATTTTCGTCGGCATCATGATGGTGCTGCTCGCACTGTTCTTCCTCGGCATCGACACGCTGTTCGGCGCGATCGTCCAGTGGCTGCTGTCGCTGGCCTGATCCGCCGCCCACCCCCTTCAGGAATACGGAACTAAGCATGGCTCGCTGGTACATCATCCACGCCTACTCGGGCTTCGAGAACAAGGTGCGTGATTCGATCCTCGCCGAGGCTGAGCGCAAGGGGCTCTCCGCGCTGGTTGAAGCGGTCGAGGTACCGGCCGAGACTATTACCGAGGTCAAGCGCGGCAAGAAGGTCCAGGTCGAGCGCAAGACCATGCCGGGCTATGTCCTCGCCAAGCTGGCGATGAACGACGATGTCTACCACCTCGTCAAGAATACGCCCAAGGTCACCGGATTCCTCGGCAACAACAACAAGCCCCAGCCGATCAGCGATCGCGAAGCCGCCCGCTATTTCGGCGCCCGCGAACAGGCCGCGGCCGAACCCAAGAAGCACATCTCGGTCGATTACGAGATCGGCGATTCGGTCAAGGTACTCGACGGTCCGTTCAGCTCGTTCACCGGCGTGGTCGAAGAGCTCGATTTCGACAAGAACCGCGTCAAGGTCTCGGTTTCGATCTTCGGTCGCGCGACTCCGGTCGAACTGGACTTCGAGCACGTCGAACTGGTCAAGTAAGCGGGATTGTCCTGCTGTCGCGGATCGGGGCCGCGCGTGCCCGTCCGCAGCACTCCTGGCGTTGCGGGAATGGTTGCATTCCTGCGGACTTTCGCCTAGGCGCGCGCCTTCGCTTGGGGATTCCCGGGTGATTCCGTGCGGGAGAAGGGCCTCACCCTTCGTTTGACCGCTTACTCTGCGGCCCGGTTTGCCGGGTCAACAGGAAGAAAGGAGGCCCATCGTGGCCAAGAAGATTGAAGGCTATATCAAGCTGCAGGTTCCTGCAGGCAAGGCGACCCCGTCGCCGCCGATCGGTCCGGCTCTGGGCCAGCGCGGCGTCAACATCATGGAATTCTGCAAGGCGTTCAACGCCGCCACGCAGGACCTTGAGCCTGCCATGCCGATCCCGACCATCATCACGGTCTATGCGGATCGCAGCTTCACGTTTGTCACCAAGACCCCGCCTGCCACCTTCCTGATCAAGAAGGCGATCAACCTCAAGTCGGGCTCGAAGGAGCCGGGCAAGGTTTCCGCCGGAACGATCAAGCGTTCGCAGCTGGCCGAGATTGCCCAGGTCAAGATGGCCGATCTCAACGCCAACGACATCGACGCGGCAACGAAGATCATCGAAGGCTCCGCTCGCGCGATGGGCCTGCAGGTCGTGGAGGGCTAATCACATGGCACAGACCAAGAAGCAGAAGATGCTGGCCGAAAAGCTGGGTGACAATCAGGGCCTGCACGGCTTTGACGACGCGCTGAAGCTGCTGCGCGAGCTCAAGACCACCAAGTTCGACGAAACCGTCGAAGTTTCGCTCAACCTCGGCGTCGATCCGCGCCACGCTGACCAGATGGTTCGCGGCATGGTCGTGCTGCCCTCGGGCACCGGCAAGGACGTCAAGGTTGCGGTCTTCGCCCGTGGTGACAATGCCCAGAAGGCGCTGGACGCCGGTGCCGACAAGGTGGGCGCTGAAGACCTGCTGGAAGATATGCAGAACGGCAACCTCGACTATGGCCGCGTGATCGCCACGCCGGACATGATGGGTCTGGTCGGCCGCCTCGGCAAGGTGCTGGGCCCCAAGGGCCTCATGCCGAACCCGAAGCTGGGCACTGTTACCCCGAACGTCGCCGAAGCGGTCAAGGCTGCCAAGGGCGGCCAGATCGAATTCCGTGTCGAAAAGGCCGGCATCATCCATGGCGGCATCGGCAAGATGAGCTTCAGCGATGAAGCCCTGAAGGCCAACTTCGACGCTTTCGTCGATGCCGTGGTCAAGGCCAAGCCCTCGGGCGCCAAGGGCAAGTACCTGCGCAAGGCCGGTCTGTCCTCGTCGATGGGTCCGGGCCTCAAGCTCGACGTCGCGCAGGTCCACGGCGCCTAAGCCGCCGAACCGCGATACGGCAAATGCAGGGGCCGGGAGGGGAAACCTTCCCGGCTCTTTGCATTTGTGCCAGTCTGGCGGCGAAGGGGATCCGCCATGCGCCTGCCTGTTGTCCTGCTGCTGGTTGCAGTTTCAGCTTCGGCCCAGCCGGCCAGCACGCCGCAAACCCATGCCCAGATCGACGTGCCGCGCGCCCGCGCGCAGCAGGTGATCGTGCAGAGCCGGGAGTTCCCAGTCGGCAGCGAAAGCGGCTGGCATGTCCATCCCGGTACCGAGATTGCTTACGTCACCGCCGGGCAGCTGGAACTGAACATTGCCGGCAAGACCACGGTGCTGGAACCCGGTGACAGTTTCACCATGCCCCGTGGGGTACCCCACAATGGGGTCAATCGGGGCAAGGAGCCGGCACGGGTGGTGATAACGCTGGTGGTGGACAAGGGCGCGCCGCCGCGAACGACGGTCAAGGCGCCCTGAACGTCGCTACTCGGCTGAATCGAACAGTTCGATTGCCTGGGGTGGCAGGCTGATGCCGGCCTCACCGTTGTTCAACCAGACCACCCGTCCGGCGAGCGGTTCGAACCCGGTGAATTCAACGGTCACCGCGCCGCCGATTTCCAGTTGGGCAAGCGAGGGCAGTGCTACGCGCAAACCGCTGGCCGAGACGTTACGGACTGCGCCTCCATTGCCATCGACCAGCACCTCACGTGGGCCTTGGTGCAGATTCTCGCCGTGGCGCGTCTCGAATCGGTGGTTGGCCTGACGCTGGTAAGTGCGGCTGATTTTGCCCAACAGACCCAGGCCGCTTGGCTTCTTGCGGCGCTGCAGCGGGGACAGGTCTGACCCGGCAATCCCGGTCAGGATCTGTTCGCGGCGGGACAGCAGGCTATCGTTGGCAGCCGGGTGACGGGCGGCATAATCGGCGGCATGGCTTCCTGCGGCAGGGAGATAGCGCGCCGCGACGCTCGGGTGCAACGGCCGGTCGAACGAGAGCCCGAGCGAGCCGCCGCAACTCCAGACCACGGTGACCAACTGGCTCTCGAGGCCGGGCAGCTTGAGCCAGGCCTGACCATCAGCCGAGGTCGGAACATAGCCATCGACCTGGCAGCCATAGGCCGAAAAGGTACTGACCTTGACCGGCAGGGCAGTGCGACCACGTTCGCGCAAGGCGGCATCCACGCCCAGGCCAGCGCGCGGTGCGCGGCGCTTTTCGGTGATTCCGGTATCTTGGGCAAAACTGATGGTCACTGCAATGAACCCCTATGGACTGACACGAGGCGCGACCCTGTGTGCCCAGTGCCTATGGGGGGGCACGACCTGGCTCAACGCACGATTTGGGACCGTCCCGCCATGGGATTAACAGGCATGGTTATCTTAACCGGCCGGTACGGTGAGGTTCGCCTCGGTATAGCATTCGACCACCAGCGCGAGGCCCTGTCCATCGGGCAGGCGGAGCAGCGCGCGGTGCGTGGAAATCGCGCCGGCCGGGCAGGCCGGATCGCCACGCCGGGCCGATGCGATCGGCTGGCGGGAGAAGTTCAAGCTGGCCGCGACCCGGCCAAACGGCACGTCGGTTTCAGCCAATTGGCGGTTCATGTCCGGAGTCAATCGGGCCGGGACGAACCAGTTGTGTGCCTGGCTGAGCACCACTTCGCCGCAGACCAGCTGGACATGGCGATAGCCCAGCGGCTCGCCCTCGCTGACGCCTAGCATGGCGCGCAGGCCCGTTGGGGGCGGGGCATCGGCCCCGCGCACGAACCGGGCCGTGATCTGCGCAGCTTCGGCAATGCCGCGGGCCGTGCACCACTTCCGCAAGGCTTCGGTGGCGCTGGCATGGGCAGCCAGATTGGCCTCGAAGGCATCGAGTTGGGTATCGGCTGCGGCATGGGCGCAGCCTGAAATGGCCAGGGATCCGACTGCCAGGGTCATGAAACTGGCGCTAGATCCCACCAGCGACAGCCTCGCGGCCGGTCGCGGCCAGGCCGGCGCTGAGCGCGGCGGCGCAGGTTTCCAGCAGCGCCGGGTCGGTCGCGCGGATCACGAAATTGGCGCCGACGCGGCCTTCGCGGAAGAACGGGTAGGAGCCGATCGCCACGCCTTCGTGGTCCTTTTCGGTCTGGCGCAGCAGGTCGGCTATCTCGCTTTCCGGCACCCAGCAGCCGACCGTGGTGGAGAGCACTGGCAGGCCGCCTTCGAGCGTTCCGGTCAGTGCATCGAGCATGCCCGCCGTAATCGCCGGCACACCAGCCATGATGAAGATGTTACCGATCTTGATCCCCGGCGCGCCCGACATCCGGTTGGGGATCAGGTCCGCCCCTTCGGGCACACGGGCCATGCGCAGCCGGGCTTCGTTCAGGCCGCCGCGGGTTTCGTAATAGCGCTCGAGGATGGCGCGGGCATCGGGGTGGATCGTTACGCCAACTCCCAGCGCCGCGGCGATGGCATCGACCGTGATGTCGTCGTGCGTGGGGCCGATCCCGCCCGTGGTGAAGAGGTAGTCGTTGCGCGCGCGCAGGATGTTGACGGCCTCGACAATTGCCGCCTCGTCATCGGCGACAACGCGCACTTCCTTCAGCCGGATGCCCTGGACATTCAGCCAGGCAGCCACCTGGGCCACGTTCTTGTCCTGCGTGCGGCCAGAGAGAATCTCGTCGCCAATCACCAGCAGGGCGGCGGTCCAGGTGCGGGTCGTGTCAGCCATGGGCGGCGGGTTAGGCCAAAGCCGGGCCCGGCGCAATCAGGGCTTTAAGGGCAATCAGGCTTCGACCGTCTCGCGCACCCGGCGGAACTCCATCACGCCGTCGTCAAGCGGGGCCTGACGCATGTCCTGCCGGTCCTTGCGGTACTCCTGGTTGAGCCGCCAGGGTAGGCTGGCCGCATTGCGCGGCATCTGGTCCTTGCCGCGCTGGATATAGCCGGAAGAGAAATCGAAGATATCGTCCTCTTCCGGTTCCTGCCCGGCGGGCAGCACCGGCACGGCAACCTGAGCGTGGATTGCATCAAGCTGCTGGAGCAGGCGCGTCACATATTCGGCAATGATGTCGACGCGCAGGGTCCAGCTGGCGTTCAGATAACCGAACACGGCTGCCAGGTTCGGCACGTTCGAGAACATGCAGTTGCGGTAATAGAACCGCTTGGAGAAATCGACCGGTTCGCCATCGACCGACACGGCGATCTTGCCGGCGACTGCCAGCTTCAGGCCGGTGGCAGTGACAATGATATCCGCGTCAAGATGCTTGCCGGACTTGAGCTTTACCCCGGCGGCGTCGAACTTTTCGATATGGTCGGTCACGACGCTGGCCTTGCCGGCCTTGATCGCCTCGAAGAAATCGGCGTCGGGCACCAGGCACAGCCGCTGCTCCCACGGATTGTAAGGCGGGGTGAAATCGGCGGGGCTGTAGTTTTCGCCAAGATTCTCCCGAAGCTGCTGGGTCAGGAACTCCTTGACCTTCTCCGGCTTGTTGCGTGCGCGCTTGAAGACCAGATCCTGGAAAAAGATGTTCTTGGCCCGGGTCAGCGCATAGGCCCACTTTTCGGGCAGGATCTTGCGCAGGCCATTGGCAAGCGCATCCTTGGCTGGCCGGCTGACCATCCAGGTCGGCGTGCGCTGCAGCATGGTGACATGGGTCGCGCCGGACTGGGCCATGGCCGGAACGATCGTCACGGCCGTGGCGCCAGAGCCGATCACCACCACCTTCTTGCCCCGATAGTCCAGATCATCGGGCCAGAACTGCGGGTGGATCACCTGCCCCTTGAACGTCTTGCGGCCCGGGAAGTTCGCGTCATAGGGATCGTCGTAATCGTAATAGCCTGACCCCAGGAACAGGAAGCGGGTAAGGACCCGTCCGGCCTTGCCATCCTTGCCTTCGGTCTCGACCGTCCAGCGCCCGGTCTGGCTGTCCCAGGCAGCGCTGATCACCTTCTGGCCAAAGCGCATATGCTGGCGCAGGCCGTACTGGTCGGAAATGTCCTCAAGATATTCAAGGATCGAGGGCCCGTCCGCGATCGACTTTTCGTGCTTCCACGGGGCAAAGGCGAAGCCCAGCGTGTGCATATCGCTGTCCGAGCGGATGCCGGGATAGCGGAACAGATCCCAGGTGCCGCCGACCTGGTCGCGCCGGTCGAGAATCGCGAAGGACTTGTTCGGGCAGTCTCGGGTGAGGTGAACGGCCATGCCAATTCCCGAAATGCCTGCGCCGACAATCAGGAAATCAAGCACTTCCTCGACTGGGGTCATCGCGTTCATTGGCCGGGTCTCCCTCCGGTATTGACATGCTTGTCAGTATTTAAGCGCCCGCTTAACCTATCGCGCGCGGGATTGCCAGCATCATGCCGGTTTGGCAGGTCATGGCAATGATCATTGCTGCACGCCGCTATGTAAAAGGTCAGGTCAGCCTGGCCGAGATCGCGATTGACGGACAGCCGCGCCGGTCCTTGCCGCGCGGCGCGTTTGACTGGATCGGGCTCTACGCCTCCAATCGCGACGAAATGGCGTTGCTGCAGGCGCAGTTCGGGCTCCATCCGCTGGCGGTCGAAGATGCGCTTAACCCGATGCAGATGCCCAAGATCGACATCTACGGGCAACAGTTGTTCATCGTCGCCCGGACCGCTGCGATCGAGGAGGGAGACAAGATCTCCTATGGCCAGACCGCTCTGTTTCTGGGATCGGATTTCATCATCACTGTGCGCTTCGGTTCAGAGCGTAGCCACACCGCGCTGCGCGAGCGGCTGGAGGCAAACAGCGAGTCGATGGCCGAAGGGCCCGACTATGTCGCTCATGCAATCCTCGATTACATTGCCGACGGGTTCGAGCCGATCCTTGAAAAGCTGGAAGAGGCGGTTCAGTCGATCGAGGAGCGGGCGATTGATGCCTTCCCGGAACCCTCAACCATCCGCCGCATCTTCCGCCTGCGCCGCCAACTGCGCCGGTTCGTGCGGATTGTCGGGCCGATGGAGGAAGTCTGCGACCGGCTTTCAAGCACGGAGCTGCCCTGCATCGATGGCGGCGCTCGGGTGTGGTACCGCGACGTGCTCCATCACATGCGCCGGGCGCTGCGGCGGATCGCCGGGCTTAACGAAACACTGGCAACCGTTGTCGAAACCGCCAGCCTGCTGGAACAGCACCGCCAGGGCAAGATGACCCGGCAGCTGGCGTCTTGGGCGGCAATCCTGGCCGTGCCAACTGCCATTGCCGGGATCTATGGCATGAACTTCGATTACATGCCCGAACTGCGCCAGCCGTGGGGCTATCCCGCGGTCATGGCACTGATCGTGACGATCTGCGGCGGCCTGTGGTTGCGGTTCCGGCAGATCGACTGGCTTTGAGTCCTATTCCGGCATGACCATGAACTGCTCCCACCGTCCCTGGGGGCCAGGCTCCGCATAGGTCACCAGCAGCAGCTTGCGGGTGCCGAAGGTCAGGCGGAAGTTGCGATTGACGAACCCGCCCCGCAAGCGCGGACTGCGGGGTGCTTCAAATGCCGTCAGCGGACCAAGCGGGGCCAGGCTTTCGCGCAGGTCCGCCAGGACCTGCGGTTTGAAGTAGTATTGCCCGTTCTCGGTGAACCGGGCCGGGTCGAACCGGCCGGCAATCAGGGCCTCAAGCTGGGCGCGGGCATCCTCGGTCCGGGCGGCTTCACCCGTGCTGGCCTGTGGACTGGCTGGCAAGACGATCTCACCGATCCGGCCGGTCAGGCGATCCTGCACCCGCCCGAACTCGGCATTGGTCAGCACGACCACCGATATGCCGTCGTTCACCCAGACCGCGCTTTGCGAGAGAAAGCCGACCGCCGCACCACCATGATCGACGATCTTGCGTCCGGCTGTCTCCCTAATCGAAACACCAAGGCCATAGCCCGTGCTGGACCCGTCGGCGAGGCGCACCGGGCGCTCCATTTCCTCCCAGTCCTCCTTCGGGAGCAGAGACCGGTTCAATCGGGCGATGTTCCATTTGGCAAGGTCTGCTGCAGTCACCGCCATTTCGCCGGCGGCCCAGAGCCAGCCCTGCGCCGGTGGCGTGACCGGTCTTACGGGGCCAAGTGCCACCCGGCCATAGCCCTGCGGGTAGCGCGGGCCGACGGCGGCATCGATCGGCACGGCCCGGATACCCAACGGCTTGAACAGGCGCTGCTCGAACTGTTGCCACAGCGGTGCGCCCCCAGCCTTTTCGGCAATCATCCCGGCCACGACATAGCCGGTGTTGGAATACTGCCAGCGGGTGCCCGGCGGATAATCGAGCGGCTTCATGCCCCACCGCGCGACAATGCCTTGCGGCTCAACCGGCTGCTCCATGGCCGCAAAGGCGAAATCCTGCGGCCAGTAATCCTGAAGACCGGCGGTGTGCGCCAGCAGCTGACGCAGCGTGATGTCCTTCGCACCGCTGACATCGGGCATCCACTTGCCGACCTTGTCATCCAGACTAAGTTTGCCGTCATTCTCCAGCATCAGCAGCAATGCGCCCAGAAACTGCTTCGAGTTCGAGGCGATCGGATAGGGCAGGTCGGTCCGTGGCCCCGGGATCGTTTCCGAGGTCTTGCCCCAGGCCCGGTCAAGCACCAGCTTGCCGCCCCGCACCACTGCAATCTGCACTGATGGCACACCCGTTTCGGCGAGGGCATCACTCACCGATTTTTCGATGGCGGCCATTTCGTTGACGGAAAGCTTCTGCGCGCGGACGGTGCCGGACAGGGCCGAGGCGGAAAGGGCGAGGGCGACCAGCGCCGGGATCGGGCGAAACATGGCAGCGAGGCTAGCGGCTTATGCAGTTGGCGCAAGCACTGCCACCATCTCCGGGCAGTTTGGCTGTGCCGGTGCGCTCGGCGAGCCCTAACGACTGCGCGACATGGCCCATCTCGATCCTTGCCAGCACTGGGGTCGGGGTGCTGTTCAAACTCCCGAACGCAAAGGTGCGGATCGTGGCGGTCAACCTTAGTACGGTAATTGTGACTATTGCATTTACCCTGATTCCCGGCATCGTATCGGCATCGAATCAGGGGATTTTCTTCATGCAATCCACAACCCGTTTGACCGCAAACCTGCGGTCATCTTTGCTTGTATCTTCGGCCCTCCTCCTTTTGGCCGGTGCTCAATCCGTCCAGGCGCAAGAATCCGGTCAGACTGCCGGCACCAGCGATGGGCAGCCGGAACTGTCAGTGCAAACCACTGCAACCGCTCTGCTGCCAGGCAGTGTGGCCGCGATGACCGTGGCCGATGTCGCGCACACGCGGCAGACGATCATTTCGGTCAACGACACTCCGTCGATCACGATCAACAATAACTTCACGCCGACCGATGCACGCGATCCAACCAATCTGACCGGCGTCGGCCTGGTGGTCACGGACGCAGGTGGCGGTGGCGTCGGCTTGTGCACTGCCTCGAAAATCAATCCGCGCGTGGTTTTGTTCGCGGCGCACTGTGTCAACAACCGTGCAGCCACAGCCTATGGCGCGAACAGCGGCGGGGTGGGCATTTCCATCGGCTTTGAAACCAACACCCGTGCAAATGCGCCTGGGCAAGTTGATGAACTGGTGCGCTGGCTGCTTGGCACTGGCCCGTCCGCCGAAGGGCGTTTCCAGACGAACCAGGCCCAATCATATTACAACATCAACCAGGTGTTCTGGCATCCGGGTTCCGTAGCACCGGCATCCTGCACTAACCCGTCCTCGTGCTTCCTCGAAGCAGACATAGCCACGGCCGTGCTGGATACGCCGGCCCTGGATAACATCCCGACCTGGGCACTGCTGTTCTCGCCAATGCCGACGCCAGCCACGATCAATCCGGCCACCGGAACGGGCTATCACGTTACCATCACCGGGTATGGTCGGAACGGCAACGGCACCACCGGCGCTTCGGGTAACGACTTCCGCCGCCGCGTGGCCGAAAACATGCTGGGCGCGCTAACCTCGATCAGCGAGCGGAACCTGTTCCTGTTCGGCTCTGCCGGCTCGCCTGCCCGCCCGCAGCTGCTCTACTGGCTTGACTTCGATGATCCCACCCGCACCAATACCCGCGACTTCAACGGCTTCCGTGACAATGCGTTGCCGCGCGAAGGCCTGACCGGGCCGGGCGATTCCGGTGGTCCGCTGATTATCGACCAGGCCTATGCCAAGCAGGTGGTGATCGGCGTGCTCTCGGGCGGGTCGACCTTCTTCGGGGGGCAGCCCGGCGGCAGCTATGGCACCCAGAGCTTCTACCAGCCGCTGTTCCTTTATTGGGACTGGATCGTCGCCAACAACCCTTACCGCTATGTTTCGGCAGTGGCGGGGAACCGCAACTGGGAAGATGCCGCGGCTTGGGTGACCGAGCTGGATCCGGCCTATCACATCCTTACCGGGTTTTCGGCCAGCAACCCGCTTGGGACGCTGACTAACGGCCTGCCTACCAACCTGGGCGGCACCAACACGGTGACTACGCCCAAGTTCGGGGAGTTCTGCTTCCAGCTGGGCGGTACCAATGAGTGCCAGAACATCGCTACCGGCGCGATCCGGAACGGCGTCCCCAACAATCCGTCGGATTCCGCACCGATGCTGTCAGCGCGCATCACCGATGTGTCTACTCCGGACATCGTTTCGTTGCTCGCGGGCGACGGCCAGCCTGCTTCGGGCGGCGTACAGGGTACCGGCAATGTCAGCGTCAATCGCTCGGCGCTGGACGGTGCGTTTGATGCGCCTTCGGCTTACTCCGCCACGCTTGCTCCCGCTCCGACGCTGGCCAATGGCCTGCCAGGTGCAACCAATTTCGTGCCCAACAACGTGGATGGGGTACGCACGACGGGCGTGATGGGGCGCTATTACGATGTCACCCTGCGTAATGCCGGCACGGTTACGCTCAATTCCACGGTCACGGTCGATCGCTTCACCGTGCGCGGGGCGTCCTCGCAGCTGACCGTGGCTAGTGGGGCGTCGCTGACCAGCCTGCTCTCGCTTGGCCACCTGACCGGGATCGTCAACGTCAACGGCACGATCAACGCGCCGGGCGAATATCTGTTCGCCTCGGGGCTGCTCACCGGCACCGGCCGGGTCAACGCACCGTTCCTGACCAGCGTGATGGGCAACTTTGCGCCCGGCACTGTTGGCACGGTCGGCTCGCTGACCATCGGCGGCAACCTGGTGATGGGCTCGGCTTCGACCTATGCCATCGATCTGGGCGCGAACGGCGTTTCGGATCGGCTGGTTGTCGTAGCCAGCACCACGACGCCGAGTTCGACTGGCCTTGCAACCCTGGGCGGCAACCTGCAGTTCGGCTTCGGGCCGGGCTCCGGGGTGCAGGCCGGCAATGTCTATACGATCCTGACCGCAGCCGGCGGCGTCACCGGAACGTTCAATACGCCGAGCGCCCTGACCGGGGTACTCCGCTCGACCCTGCTTTATGGCACCAACCAGGTGCAGATGCAGATCACCACGGTGCCCTATGCCTCGGTGATCGACACCACCTCGCCGGTTCAGGCGGCCTATGCGGCACTGCTCGATGCCAACCGCAACAGCGGCACCCTTGGCGGGATATTCCCGGTGCTGGACCTTGCCAACACCGCCACGATCCGTGCCACGCTTGAAGCACTGGCGCCGCGGACCGAAACGCTGCGCCTCGCGCTCGGCACGACGGCCATGGATGCTGCCAACCGGTTGATCCGCAACCGCGTGCAGGGCGTTGCCCCGGGCGTGTCGGGCGGTTCGGTCGCCTATATCGGTAAGCCCATTCGCTCAGCTGCGATGGCCTATGCTAACGCGCGCGGCAATGTCGCGGTGATGGGCGCCGCCGGTGCTGCCGATACCGAAGTGCGTGAAGGCAAGCTGCCTGACAATGTCAGCGCTTTCTTCGCCGGTGGTTACATCGATGGTGACAGCGCACCGATGGCCACTGCCCTGCCGGCGGGTGGGCGTGATCAGTTCAACGGCTGGTACATCGGGGCCGGGGCCGAACTGCATCTGTCCGATACGGCAGCGGTGGGCTTTGGCCTGAGCTACACGGACCTGAAGGGCACCACCGGTGCGGCTTTGGGCACGGCCAAGGCCAGCCTGATCCAGGGCTCGCTCTATGCCAAGCACCAGTCAGGGCCGATCGCCATCGATGGGCAGTTCTCGGCCGGCCTGATCAACAGCGATACGTCGCGTCCGGGCGGGCTGCCCGGGTTGCCCTACACGCTGACCTCGAATGAGGACGGCCTGGCGCTGGCGGCCGAGGCCAACCTTTCGGCCCATTACGGGTCAGGTTCGGTGAAGTTCGGCCCATCGCTCGGCCTGCGTTGGTCGCAGCTCGATTTTGGCCGCATTGTTGAGGCTGGCGGGCCGACTGCCCTGGTCATCGATCCGGGCAAGTACAGCGCCTTTGAGGGCCGCGCCGGGTTCAACCTGTTCGGTCAGGGCCGGATCCGGCCGAGCGCGTCGGTCCACTATGTCCACGGGTTCGATGCCCAGACTGCTACCTTCAATGGTCAGTTCGTGGGCGGTATCCCGACCGCGCGCCAGGGCTTTGCTCTGGGTCTGGGGGATCGGGACTGGGTCGAGGCCAGCCTTGGTCTGGCCATCACCGCGGGCAAGGCAGTTATCACGCTCAGTGCCGACACGACGATTGAACGCGATGATGTCGATTATCGCGCTTACCGCGCATCGGTCCTGTTCCGGTTCTGAGGCCGGAGCGCATCACGATAGGAAAGGGGCTCGCCGGCATCGGCGGGCCCTTTTTTCTTCAGGCAAGGGCCCCGAACAGATCGTGCTCGTCGGCGTCTTCGATCACGGCCTGGACGATATCACCCGGCTGGAGCGAGGCCGGCACCTGACGCAAGTGAACCGCGCCGTCGATCTCTGGCGCATCCGCCTGGGACCGGCCGGTTGCGCCGATGTCGCCGTCCTCGTCCGGCTCGCCCACCATGTCGATGATCACCGGCAGGCTGCGGCCGATCTTGGCCTGGAGCTTGGCCGCGCTGATCGCTGCAGTCTTTTCCATGATCCGGGCATAGCGCTCTTCCTTCACCTCCTCCGGCACCGGGCTCGGCAGGTCATTGGCGGCGGCCCCGGCGACGGGTTCAAAGCGGAAGGCACCGACGCGGTCGAGCTGCGCTTCGTCCAGCCAATCGAGCAGGTACTGGAAGTCTTCTTCGGTCTCACCGGGGAAGCCGACCACGAAGGACGACCGCACGGCGATGTCGGGGCAGATTGCTCGCCACGACCGTAGCCGCTCAAGCACCTTCGCCTCGTTCGCGGGACGCTTCATCGACTTCAGCACATTCGGGCTGGCGTGCTGGAAGGGAATGTCGAGGTAGGGCGTCAGCAGCCCCTCGGCCATCAGCGGGATCACTGCATCGACGTGCGGATAGGGATAGACATAGTGCAGCCGCACCCATGGCGCTCGGCCTTCGCTGGTCCGCAACTGGCCCAGTTCGCGGGCAAGGTCGGTCATGTGGGCGCGGACCGGATGGTCCTTCCACATCCGTTCCTCATGCCGGATATCGACGCCATAGGCCGAGGTATCCTGGCTGATCACCAGCAGTTCCTTGGTGCCTGCCGCAACCAGCTTTTCCGCTTCGCGCAGCACGGCATCGATCCGCCGGCTGGCAAGCTTGCCGCGCAATTGCGGGATGATGCAGAAGGCGCAGGCGTGATTGCAGCCTTCTGAAATCTTCAGATAGCTGTAATGGCGCGGGGTCAGCTTGATGTCGGGCTGCGGGATCAGGTCGATGAAGGGGCCCTGGCTGGGCGGTGCAGCCTCATGCACGGCCTCGACTACGGCTTCGTACTGATGCGCGCCGGTCACGGCCAGCACCGCCGGGTACTTGGCGCGGATCAGTTCGGCATCCTCACCCATGCAGCCGGTCACGATCACGCGGCCGTTCTCGGCGATTGCCTCGCCGATCGCAGCCAGGCTTTCCTCCTTGGCCGAATCAAGGAAGCCGCACGTGTTGACCAGCACGACGTCAGCCCCGGCGTAGTCCGGGCTCATGGCGTAGCCGTCGGCGCGCAGCCGGGTGAGGATCCGTTCGGAGTCGACCAGCGCCTTGGGGCAGCCCAGGCTGACCATGCCGACGCGCTTCTGATCGGGAAGTTCGATTGCCATGGCCGCGCCCCCTACACGCGAAGCGGCCGTTGCGCTACCTTTGCCGCAAGGAGGCCAGCATGGGCGAAATGGACTGGGGTGCAGTCGTGGCAGCAGCTTTGGCGGCACGGTTGGTGCTGGAACTGGCGGTGCGCAGTCGGACCGTGGGAGAGCGGCTGGCCACTTTCGCGATCTGCCTGGTCCCGGCGGCCATGCTGGGCCACGCCCTGGCCCGGATCGGGCCGGACACGTTGGCCGCCAAGCCGCACCTCTATTTCATGCAGTCAGGCGGCTTGGCGCTGGCCTTTGTCTTGCCCGCCTTGTGGCTAGTCCGCAGCCGGGAAGGCACCGCGCCGCGCCGTGTGGCGATCGACAGCGCGGTGTTCCTGGCGGCCTATCTGGCGATGGGCGCGATTTTCTGGGCGCTCAGTTAGCAATTTCGCTGATGCGGTGATGCGGCAGGACGCGCCAGGCGGCAATCGCCAGGGCGACCTGGAATGCCTCGATCGCCATGGGCATGGCAAATCCTTCGGCGGTGCCATCCAGCGCGGCGCTGATCGCGCGGCCGGTAAAGGCAATGCCGAACAGCAGGGCCGGCACCAGCAGCAGGTCTCCGTTGCGCCGCCAGCCACCCCACAGCTGGCAACCGCCCGCCACCAGGAAGAAGGCGGTCATGTCCGCCCGCAGCACCGCAAGGCCGCCGGGGCCGACCGGTGAAAGATTGAACGCCGCGCCCAAACGCGCCGGATCGATGAAGAAGCTGGCTCCCAGGAACAGGTTGAACAGTCCGAACAGGAACAGGAGAGCGGTAAGGATCAGACGCATGGCGGTAACTTTCCCCGTTGTTGCCGTATTTACCTTTGTGCCTCACGGAATTCCGGAAAGCAAAGCCTGTTGCGCAACGGGGAGGGGCATTGCACAAGCGGATCGTCATGACCGGGCCTAGGATTCTTCTCGTAATCGGTGGCGGGATCGCCGCCTACAAGTCGTGCGAGCTCGTGCGGCTCATCCGCAGGCATGGGGGCGAGGTTACCTGCGTGCTGACCAATGGCGGGTCGCAGTTCGTCACTGCCATGACGCTGGCAGCGCTGAGCGAGAACCCTGTCCACACGACCCTGTGGGACCTCAAAAACGAGGTCGAGATGGGTCATATCCAGCTATCGCGTCAGGCGGATCTGATCGTGGTTTGCCCGGCCACGGCCGATCTGCTGGCCAAAATGACGCACGGCATTGCGGACGATCTTGCTACGACCCTGCTGCTGGCCACGGACAAGCCGGTGATGGCAGTTCCGGCGATGAACGTGCGGATGTGGGAGCATGCTGCCACCCAGGCCAATGTCGCTGCCTTGCGGGAGCGCGGGGTAGCCGTGCTCGAGCCCGATGAAGGCCCGATGGCCTGCGGTGAGTTTGGTCCGGGCCGTTTGCCCGAGCCGATCGCTGTCTGGGCCGCGATCTGCGAAGCTCTGGCTCTAGATCCGCCTTTGCTGCCAGCGCCCGAAGAGGCCTGGGACCCAGGCGAGGCGGACGCCGGGCTGGGCGGCCTGTCTGGCAACCTGATCCAGCGGACGACCAGTACCCGGATTGTCTTCGAAGACGAGGAACTGCCGGAAGAGGCGGAAATCGAGGATTTGCCCCAGCTTGAGCCGCCGCTGCCCGATCTGCCGCTCGTGTCGGCCGATGTGGATGCGGGGGCAATTCTGGTCAGGAAGGGCAAGGCCCGCGCGGCGCCGCCGACCGACGCCAGTGCGATCAATCATCTGGTGATGGACCAGGCCCCGCCTGAAGCCGGCGAAGCAGCTACGAACGCGGATCTGGATGACCCGCTCACCGGACAGCCTGATTTCGAGGAAGAGCCTGCGCACCGCCCCCTGTTCGGCAAGCACGTGCTTGTTACGGCCGGACCGACGCATGAGCCGATCGATCCGGTTCGCTACATCGCCAACCGCTCGTCCGGCAAACAGGGCTTTGCCATTGCCGCCGCAGCGGCTCGGGCCGGGGCTCGGGTAACGCTGGTGTCCGGGCCGGTTGCGCTGCCGACACCGCCCGGGGTTGACCGGATCGATGTCGAAACCGCTCGGGAAATGGCTGAGGCGGTCAAGCGCGCGCTGCCCGCCGATGCCGCCGTGATGGTCGCCGCTGTGGCTGATTGGCGCACCCAGGACGTGGCAAGCGAGAAAATGAAAAAGCGCGGCTCGGCCCCGCCGGCGCTGCGGTTGACGGAAAATCCGGATATCCTCTCGATGGTAGCGGTCAGCGACAAGCGACCCCGGCTGGTCGTCGGCTTCGCTGCCGAGACTGAACGCGTGCTCGATAACGCCAAGGAAAAGCGGAAGCGCAAGGGGGCCGACTGGATTGTGGCCAATGATGTGTCCGGCGATGTAATGGGCGGAGAGGTCAACGCCGTCCATATCGTGACCAGTAACGGCATTGAGCACTTGCCCGAAATGCCCAAGGACCAGGTGGCCGGGGCGCTGGTTGAAAGGATTGCTGATGCACTCGCCGGTTGAAGTTCCTGTGGCGGTTATGCGCTTGCCGCACGGCGAAGGGCTGGACTTGCCGGCCTATGCCACGGCTGGAGCAGCGGGCATGGACGTGATTTCGGCCGAGGATGTAACGATTGCGCCGGGCGGTCGCCACGCGGTGGCCACCGGGCTCGCCCTGGCAATTCCCGATGGTTACGAAGTGCAGGTCCGGCCGCGTTCAGGCCTCGCGCTCAAGCACGGAATTTCGCTGCCCAACAGCCCTGGCACGATCGACAGCGATTATCGCGGTGAACTCAAGATCATCGTGATCAACCATGGCACCGAGGATTTTGTATTCCGCCGCGGCGATCGGGTCGCACAACTGGTACTTGCGCCAGTCACGCGGGCCGCATGGGTCGAGGTGTCGTCACTCGATGAAACGGCGCGTGGTGCCGGCGGTTTCGGCTCGACCGGCGGGGTCGTCTCGCTCAAGGCCTGAGCGCAACGAAAAGGCGGGCCCGTTGCCAGGCCCGCCTACTCGGTGTTGCTGTTGTTACTTGCCGCGCTTCTTTTCCGGCGCAACCGAAATCCGCACAGTCTCACCCGAATTGCCAGGGAAATCGGTGAACATGGCTTCGACCAGGTTAGGCACGAGGTAGCCCAGCCGGTTGGAGAGCGATGCGGCCTCGGCCTTGCCTTCGAACAGGCGCTGGCCATCAGCCTTGCGATCGATCTTCAGGCTGATCCCGCTGGTGTAGACGGTGTATTGCTCATAGCCGCCATCGAACCAGGGATCGTACCAGCCGTAACCCCAGGCGGAGGACGGGCCATGCCAGCCGCCGCGGCGGCGATACCCCCAGTAGCCGGCCCGTGGACCGTACCAGCTGGACCAGTAGGGGTCATAGAAACCGGGCGTCTGACGAACGCGCTCGCGTCCCTTGTCCACGCCATATTCGAACCGGACGAGCATGGTTGCGGTTTCGGCCGGGGCGGGGGTGTAGCCCAGCGCTTGCATCCGGGCCTCGACCAATCGGGCATACTGGGCAAATTCCAGCCCACCGGCCAGCGCCGGATCATCGGCGACTACGGCAAAGGTCTGGCCTTGCGGCGCGGGTAGCTGGCTTGAGAAACGGGTCACCTTGCTGTTGAAATTGCTGGCGCAGGCGCTCAGCGTCAGCAGCAGGAGCGGAATGACCGCCAGCTTCAGCCGTGAAATCGGTGAAACGGTTGCGTGTGACATCGAACCCGAACTCCATTGTACCTCTCCGCCGGCGAATCGACCCACGGATCAGCGCTTAGATTAGCATTGCTGGCGGTTTTGCCAGCATCCGGCTTAATCGGGCTTGAATACCGCCGGTTCAGCCGCGCACCAGGCCGAGCGCCGCGTAGGTTGCCGCCAGCGTCGGCGCGGCCAGTGCACGCGCACGGGCGGCGCCATCGCGCAGGATCGCATCTAGCGCAGACTGGTCCTGCCGCAGCTCAACAAATCGCGCGTTGATCGGCGCGAGGCTCTCGACCAGCAATTCGCCCAGTGCCGGCTTGAACGCGCCAAAGCCCTGGCCACCGAACTGCGCCAGCACAGCCGCCTGGCTGGTGCCGGCGAGCGCTGCATAGATCCCGACCAGATTGGCCGCCTCGGGGCGACCTTCAAGCCCGGCCACCTCGCCCGGCAGCGGCTCGGGATCGGTCTTGGCCTTACGGACCTTGGCCATGATCGTATCGGCATCGTCGGTCAGGTTGATCCGGCTCATGTCCGATGGATCGGACTTGCTCATCTTGGCGCTGCCATCGCGCAGGCTCATGATCCGGGCGGCTTCGGCCGGAATGATTGGCTCGGGCAGGGTGAAGACCGGCGCGGTTTCGCTGGCAAAGTCGTTGTTGAATTTCTGCGCAATGTCGCGCGCCAGCTCGAGGTGCTGCTTCTGATCCTCACCCACCGGCACGTGCGTGGCCTGGTAAAGCAGGACGTCGGCGGCCTGTAGTACGGGGTAAGTGAACAGCGCGACCGAGGCCCCTTCGCGGTTCTTGCCGGCCTTGTCCTTCCACTGGGTCATGCGGTTAAGCCAGCCCATCCGGGCCGTACCGTTGAGCAGCCATTGCAACTGGGCGTGTTCGGTCACCTGGGTCTGGTTGAACAGGATCGAGCGGGCCGGATCGATCCCGCAGGCGATCAGCGCGGCAGTCATCTCCCGGGTATTGGCGGAAAGTTCGGCCGGCACGTGCGGCTGGCTGATCGCGTGAAGATCGGCCAGGAAGAATAGGCATTGCCCGCCCTGCGCCGCGACATCGTCCTGCATCCGCACCCAGTTGCGGATTGCGCCCAGGTAATTGCCGAGGTGCAGGTTGCCCGTGGGCTGGATGCCGGAAACGACGCGCATGGTCTGATAACCCTTAAAGCTGACGGCGCCGCAACTGGCCGATTGTGTCGCGATTGACAACGCCCACGGCCCAGGCGCTGCCGAAAAAGACGATCAGACCCAGGCCGACAATCGCTCCGATCGCGACAATCCGCTCTAAGGGTGCACCGATAAAGGCATTGCCGGCCAAGGGCAGCGCGAACAACAATGCTGCGCCCATCAGTGCGGCCGCCAGCATGATCCGTGCGATCCGGCCGGCCACTTGGGCAGTAAGGCGATAGTGCCCGCGCCGGTGCAGCATGGCGTAGAGCATCGCTGCGTTGGCCCAGGCCGCCAGCGAGCCACCCAGCGCCAGGCCAACAATGCCATAGCGCGGCACCAGCACGAGGTTGAGGCCAATGTTGATAAGCAGCGAACCCGCGGCGGTAATGACCGGTGTGCGCGTGTCCTTGCGCGCGAAGTAGTTGGGTACCAGCACCTTGACGAGGACATAGGCCGGCAGGCCGACCACCAGGCCGCCGACCACCGCCCCTGTCGCAAGCCCATCCGCCACGGTGAAGGCGCCGCCAACATAAAAGGCACTCGTGATCGCCGGACCGGCGATGTACAGCGCAACCGCCGCGGGCAGGGTCAGCAGCATTGCCAATTCAAAGGCATTGCTTTGCAGGCGGAACGCACCGTCGCCGTCATTCTGGGCGACGAACCGTGACAGTGCCGGGAGAATGGCCGTTCCCAGCGCGATACCGATGATCCCCATCGGCAACTGGTTGAGCCGGTCGGCATAACTCAAGTAACTGATGCTCTTGTCCGGCAGGGTAGCGATGAAGAACAGGTCGATGAAACGGCTGATCTGGTAGACCCCCGCGCCGAACACGGCCGGGAGCACCAGCTTGCCAAATTCCCGCACCCCGGGGGTCAGCCGGGGGCGTTGCAGCCCGAGCCGGAACTGAGTGCGACGGACCCAGAAATAGAGCCACAAAAGTTGCAGCAGGCCCGACAGCGAGACAGAGATCGCCAGGTAAATCCCGGTGGTCTGCTTGGCCGCCTCGCTGGTCCCTTCCATTGCCCCCAGGATCAGGGCGCCGACCAGGCACAGGTTGAGCAGGATCGGAGCCGCTGCGGCAGCGGCAAAGCGCGACAGCGAGTTGAGGATCGCCGCCAGCAGCGTCGCCAGGCTCATCAGCGCCAGATAGGGAAAGGCGATCCGCGCCATCATCACGCCGAGATCGAACCGCTCCGCATCGGCAGCGAGCGCTTCGCTGGCGAACAGGCCCATGACCCACGGCATGATCATTAGCAGCAGAGCCGAAAACACGATCAGGATCGGGATCAGCACGGCCAGCATTTCGTTGGCGAAGCTGCGCGCGTCGGAAATGTCCCCGTCGTTCGTCATCCGCTGGTTGAACAGCGGCACGAAGGCCGAGGCGAAGGCGCCTTCCGCAAACAGGCGGCGAAAGATGTTGGGCAGTTGGAACGCCAGTTGCCAGGCATCGGCTACACCGCCGGCGCCAAGCACGCGCGCCAGCAGCATGTCGCGGGCAAAGCCAAATACGCGGCTGATGGCCGTCAACCCGCCAATCGTGCTGACGTTCTTGATCAGGCTCATCGCGGCAACCTCACCCGCTTACCGGGTCAGGCGTTTCCGGACGGAGCGCCCTGGCCTTCTTCCTGGGCCTGCTTGGCAGCAAGCTGCTGCAGGTAGATGCCGTTGAAATCAATCGGCTCAAGCAGCAGCTGCGGGAAGCCGGCATCGCGCACCGCATCGGCAATAACCCGGCGAGCGAAGGGGAACAGGATGCGCGGGGCTTCGGCATAAGTGAAGGCGTGCATCTGTGCTTCGTCGAGATTGCGCATGCCGATCAGCGCGCAATAGGACAGATCGATGATGAAGGCCGTGCCCGAGGCGCCCACCGACTTGAGCTCAATCTTCAGCTCGACTTCGCTCACTTCCTCACTGAGGGGGCGGGCGCCGATATTGAACTGCACGTCGATCTGCGGCGCATCCGTCCACTGGAAGCATTCCGGCGCATTGGGATTCTCGACCGAGAGATCCTTGACATACTGGGAGATAACGCCAGCCGAAGGGAGGGTGTCTGCGCCGTTGGCGGCGGGGCCTTCCATGCCCAGGTCGGTGATGATGTTGCCTTCTTCGGCCATTGTTCCTGCTTTCACTGCAATGTGATGAAAATTGGCCGCGCGCCTAGCATTGCCCGCCAGCCGCCGCAAAGGATTTTGCAGCGACTGCCCGGTGCTGTGACCGGCTTGCCCCACTTGTCGCAAAAAATTGCCGCCAGAGCGCCGTCCACGCGTTGTTCATTTGTCTAAGCTACCTATTTAGGCCTAGGGAAGGGCAGAGCCGCGCTGCTGCGGCAGGGACTAGCTACGTGGACAAGACCGTCGAGATCGTCATCCTCGCCATGATCGCGGCCTTTCTGGGCCTGCGGCTCTATTCGGTGCTCGGCCGCCGGTCGGAGCATGAAGAGGAAGTCATTCAGGGCCCGCGTCCGACCGAAACGCCGCGGGTTTCTGGCGGAGATACCCTTGATCGGGGTGCTGCGCCAGCGCGTATGCCGGTCCCCGGGGTTACTCCGGCGATTGAACGCGGCCTGCGCGAGATTGCCGCTGCTGATCGCCGTTTTGACATCACCGCCTTCCTCGAAGGCGCCAAGGGCGCCTATCGCATGGTCCTCGAATCTTTCTGGAAGGGTGACCGGGAAACCTTGGACGAGCTGTGCGATCGTGACGTCTATGACGGCTTTGCGAACGCTATTGCCGCGCGTGAGGCAGCCGGTGAAGTGCTCGACAACCGGCTGGTCCGGATTGAGGAGGCTGTGATCGTTGCGGCGGCCTACCAGGCCCCGATGGCGCGCATCACCGTGCGCTTTGCCGCCGATATTGCCGCCGTGACCCGCAACGCCGATGGCGTGGTCGTGGCTGGATCGCTTAACGATGCGGTCGAAGCGCGCGATCTGTGGACCTTCAGCCGCGATGTGACCTCTGCTTCGCCTGACTGGCTGCTTGACGAGACTGACGAGGCCTGATCGCGATGTGGCTTCGGGGGTTTGCAGCGCTGGCCGGGCTGGCGTTGCTTGCTGCTTGCGGCCGGATCATTCCCGCTCCCAAGATACCGATCCAGCAGCCGCCAGCCGGCGTCGCCGCCGCAACCGCGCTGGCCGCCGGCTTTTGGGCCGGCCCACGTGTCGATGCCCTGGGCATTCAGCCCGCTGATGCCGCCAGCGCCCTGGCTTCGTTCCGCGAGAGCTGTCCGCGCCTGATCATACGGGAGGACGGCACCGGCCTGACCCGCCCGGCAGACTGGCAACCGGCCTGTACCGCAGCTGAAAAGTGGCCGGAAAGCCAGGCGCTGCGGTTCTTTGATCAGCATTTTGAAACGGCCCGGATCGCCGATGGCAAGGCGTTTGCCACGGGCTATTACGAGCCTGAGATCGCAGGTGTCCGTACCCGCCAACCAGGCTTTGACATACCGGTCTATCGCCTGCCGCCGGACCTCGTCCGGGCCAAGCCGGGCGAGGCTGCGCTCAACGCCAATGGCACCATGCCGCTGGGCCGCTATGACGCCAGCGGCGCCTTCGTGCCCTATTTCGATCGCGGCGAGATCTATGATGGCGCGCTGGAAGGCAAGGGGCTGGAAATCGCTTGGGCGGCCGACACGCTGGAGATGTTCTTCCTGCAGATCCAGGGGTCGGGCCGCTTACGCGCTCCTGATGGCAGCGTGATCCGGATTGGGTACGCCGGGCAGAATGGCCATGCCTATACCGGCATCGGCGGCCTGATGCGCCAGCGCGGGCTGCTGGGAACCGGACCGGGCCAGTATTCGGGCTCGATGCAGGGCATCATGCAATATGTCCGCGAGAATCCCGAGGCCGGGAAGGCCCTGATGCGCGAGAACCGCAGCT
>Ga0315901_10002500_pt1 | contig 25209 bp, 21 predicted proteins | sample LakEriMetagenome_10_FD_203761 | JGI IMG/M metagenome (GOLD analysis project Ga0315901, IMG submission 203761) | Freshwater fungal communities from buoy surface, Lake Erie, Ohio, United States - Buoy 2 MA116 | ecosystem: Environmental > Aquatic > Freshwater > Lake | place: USA: Lake Erie, Ohio... | reverse complement strand
GAGGTTCAGCTTCTTTCAGAAAGCCGAAGGAAGTTGCCAGAGGTGAAGCTTCCCGAAGGACGTTCAGAAAACCGCCAGAGGTGAAGCTTCCCGAAGGAAGCGAAGGACGCCCTTCCTTCGGGAGGAAGCCGAAGGACGTGCTTTTTTCAAAACAAGTTCATCAAGCCGCCAGAGGTGAAGCTTTCCGAAGGACGCCCTTCCTTCGGGAGGACGCCCTTCCTTCGGGAGGACGCGCTTTTTTCAAAACAAGTTCGCTTCCTTCGGAAAGCCGCCAGAGGTGAAGCTTCTTTCAGAAACAAGTTCGCTGCCTTCTGAGCTTGTTTCAGTTACAGAAAGGACATCCTCCCCGCCAGAGGTGAAGCTTCCCGAAGGAAGCGAAGGACGCCCTTCCTTCGGGAGGAAGCCGAAGGACGCGCTTTTTTCAAAACAAGTACAGAAAGCCGAAGGACGCGCTTTTTTCAAAACAAGTTCGCTTCCCGAAGGAAGGGAAGAAGCTTCACCTCTGGCGGCGTCCTTCGGAAAGAGAGCATGCATTGACCTTATGCTGCGCGATCCTTTGGAAAGCAGAACGTAGATGATGTTGATGGCTATGGTAGATCAAGTGCCATACGCAGTATGTATTTACAATCCAAGATTGTACATCCGCAGTCTGTATTTACATACTTCGTAAGTCACTTTATCAAGTGTCATACAGCGTATTGGACATCATCGAAGATGATGGTGACATACGCTGTATGTATGTCCAATACAAGATTGTATACGCAGTTTGTGTACAATCTTGGATTGTATTTGACATCCAGTAAGCTCTGCTTTCGAAGGAAGGACGTCCTTTGGAAAAAGACATGGCTAGACAACGTATTTGCTTCTTTCAAGTGCGGCTCCGCCGACGTAGTATGTGTATGCGGAGCATTAACTGGATGTGTACACATTCTTCGAATGCGCAGCCGCTGGCAAATTCGAGGAATACCCCTCACTACGGGCTCCCTGCGGGAGTGCGAGCTCGCCATGTCTTTCCGAAGGACGGACGGCCAGAGGTGAAGCTAACCTCTGGGCTCCTTGATAATCAACTAGGATGAAGTTCAGGGGTGCTGTCCCTCATCGTAGCTGATGGCAATCTACGATTGCCATCCACGCGTACGTGAACGTCTGCACTCTTGATGGTGATCTTGGATCACCATCAACAAGCCTAAGGTGCGGATCCCCAGCACGCTCTTCCTTCGCATACACGGCGTAGTTCACTTGATCTACGATTTACATCTAGGGTCCACATACTGCATAGGTACATTCTTTGTATGTAAAATGCATACGCATTTTGTGTACTGACCATCATCGTAGATGATGGTGATACAAGATCACCATCCACGCGTACGTAAACGTCAGCACGCTTGATGGTGATCTTGGATCACCATCAACAAGCCTAAGGTGCGTATCCCCACCACGCTCCTCCTTCGGATAGAATGCCTTTTTTCATTTAGAACCCAGAGGTTTACAGAGGAAACGCGTAGTAAGTTAAATGTTGCACTAACTAGGTACGCACCCCCTTTGAAGGTCATCGGCAACGAAGACCTGGTAGGCCTCCTGTATTCCGGGTTCACCGTATGTAACCTTGGTATCCTAACGAAGGTGAGCTGAGTGGCGAGGGTTGCCTTAATTTTCACCGGCGGGCGCCTGGTGGCAAATAACATAGTAAAAAAAACAGCTCAGGCGAAGGCCAGGCCAAAGTACACATACTACGTATGCAAATACGTTGTATAATAGCATTTGAACCTAAAGGTGACCTGGTTTTACATATAACATACGTAGCGCGTGCGTCGAAAGGCCCTCACGTCTATGGAATCCGCCCGGCTTCTTTCATAGACGCCGCGCTCACAAGATACAGCCAATGTGGACCCAGTCTTCGAATGGAAATTCGATGAATAATATAGCTGACACATCACTTAGGGGATACACCTTGGGCCCTGTTAGTGGTACCCTTGGGTAGACTACCGCGTCCGTCCTTCGGACAAGTTGGCGCCCCCCATCAATCACCGCAAGGGCTTAGGTACCTTTGGTAAAAGTGGATGATGCTGCGCTGCGCGCAGCTTCATCTACGTTGGCCACTGTAGTCGAAGCTCTTTTAGATAGCACGTTGCGTCCAACCACAGTAGTGTACTGAATTTGCATGGCGTTTCCTCGATTCGAACAAGGACTTAGTAGGGTCATGAGCCCCATGTGCTACCATTTACACCAAAACGCCTTATTGACCATCATTGGAGATGATGGTTATGGTTAGCTCTGCTTCGCGCCAGAGGTGAAGCTACGCGAGCGTGCCGCAGCCACACATCCAGTAAGCTCTGCTTCGCTTCGCTATGCGGAGCATAAACTGGATGTTTCCACTTGATCGTATTTTCATACCCAGTATGAGTATACAGCGTATTGGACATCATCGAAGATAATGGTGACCTACGCATTATGTGTACACATTCTTCGAAGGCGCCGCCGCTGACCAATTCGGTGAATACCACCCCCAACGGGCTCCCTACGGTAGTGCGAGCTCTTATACTTTGGGGAGCGAGCTTGAAGATCTTGAAGAAACCTCTGGGCTTCTTATGCTGCTTCGTGCTCTTCAAAACGCAACTGCCTTGGAATACCTCCGTTCAAGACGTACGTTCCCCGCTTTCCGAAGGAAGCGAAGGAAGCGAAGGAAGCGAAAGAAGCTCGCTTCTTTCAGAAAGCCGCCACCCCGCCAGAGGTGAAGCTTCCCGAAGGAAGCGAAGGACGCCGCCACCCCGCCAGAGGTGAAGCTTCCCGAAGGAAGCGAAGGACGCCCTTCCTTCGGGAGGAAGCCGAAGGACGCCCTTCCTTCGGGAGGAAGCCGAAGGACGTGCTTTTTTAAAAACAAGTTCGCTTCCTTCGGAAAGCCGAAGGACGCGCTTTTTTAAAAACAAGTTCAGAAAGCGAAGGAAGCGAAGGACGCCCTTTCTGAAAGAAGCTCAGGAGTACGCCCTTTCTGAACTTGTTTCAGAAAGCGCCAGAGGTTCCCGAAGGAAGCAACTTTTTCCCTTCCTTCGGGAGGACGCACGGCCTTCGGGAAGGGCGTCCTTCGCTTCCTTCGCTTCCTTCGCTTCCTTCGGAAAGCTTCACCTCTGGCGCGTTCCGAAGGAAGCCGAACGAACAAGTTGAGCTTCTTACAGAAAGCCGCCAGAGGTGAAGCTTCTTTCAGAAAGAGAGAACGAGTAGACGCCAAAGTACGCACTCTCAACCTTCGGCTTCCTTCGGGAAGACGGCCTTCTTTCATCAAGAAACCATAGGATACCAGAGGATCTGCGCGTCTTTCCGAATGTAGCGAAGGATGCGAAGGAAGCGAAACAAGTTCATCAAGCCGATCGTACCGAAGGAACAAGTTCAGCTTCTTACAGAAAGCCGCCACCCCGCCAGAGGTGAAGCTTTCCGAAGGAAGCGCCAGAGGTGAAGCTTCTTTCAGAAAGCCGCCACCCCGCCAGAGGTGAAGCTTCCCGAAGGAAGCGAAGGACGCCCTTCCTTCGGGAGGAAGCCGAAGGACGTGCTTTTTTCAAAACAAGTTCAGATAGCCGAAGGACGCGCTTTTTTCAAAACAAGTTCAGGAAGCCTAGCTTCTTTCAGAAAGAGAGCACGCAGTAAGTGAACTAACCTCTGGGCTTGATGAAAGAAGGCGGTGCGGCTGATCCGCACCTTATGCTTATTTCCGGCCGTACTTCCAGGTAAGCGCTGCTTCGCGCCAGAGGTGAAGCTACGCGAGCGTAAGGACGTCTCGGAAAGACGTTCGTTCTCCCGAAGGATGGGTGTCATTCCTAACCCTGCGGGGGGGGGATCACCATCCTCCATCCTCGTAGATGATGGTGATATTGGATCACCTTCAAGAAGCAAAGAGCTCGCATTTCCGTAAATAGCTAGCGTGTCTTTGGTCTACGCTATTTGCGAAACACGCGCGTCCTTTGGTGAATGGCTGCGTCGAAGCGAAGGCCGTTCGTCCTCCCTCAGATCAACATCAACGACCTGCTTAGAAGATATTGCTCGGCCACGCAGGTCGTTGATGTTGATCACTAGTCTACCGCATACCTAATCAAAGGCTGTCCTTCTTACCGACAGCACGGCGTACGTGCTTTCTGAAAAAAGAGCAGAAGGGTCTCTAGATCGCCGACCGTATTACAGCTGGACGTATATGATGATCTCCTAAGGCCTCGCTTTCTGAAAGACGACCACCTATTATACAACGTATTTGCATACGTAGTATGTGTAGAAAGGAGTGACTACCCTCGAAGATTGGAGGGAGGTTTCAGCTTTATCTCCTCCGGCGCGAGATCGGACGTCCATTGGAAAGCATACCGACGACCTGCATTTCAAAGGACGACCGAGAGGCTCGTCCCCTCCTGTCTTCGGCTAACACCCTACAGCTCTGGCCCTCCTTGTAGATAATGCTTCATCGACAGAAGAGCGTGGGGCCGTTGAGCGAGACCGTTGGCTACCAAGTTGTGGGTCCGCGTAGCACTCTTCATGGTGATCTTCGATCACCATCAAGAAGCATGCTGAATTTAGTTCACAAAGTGAACGATCATATTCTAGGCTCATCATCGACGATCTGCTTTCCAAAGGACTGCAAAGCATAAGATCGGTACACATCCAGTTTATGCTCCGCATAGCGAAGCGAAGCAGAGCTTACTGGATGTGTGGCTGCGGCACGCTCGCGGAGCAGAGCTTACACTTGATCGTATTTGACATCCAGTTTATGCTCCGCATAGCGAAGCGAAGCAGAGCTTACTGGATGTGTACACATTCTTCGAAGGCGCAGCCGCTGGCAAATTCGACGAATACCACCCCCTACGGGCTCCCTACGGGCTCCCTACGGGCTCCCTACGGGCTCCCTACGGGCTCCCTACGGGCTCCCTACGGGCTCCCTACGGGCTCCCTACGGGCTCCCTACGGGAGTGCGAGCTCATATTCTTTGGGGAGCGAGTTACCTCTTGAATGGTGATCTTGGATCACCGTCATTGATGCGCTTCCCGAACGTCCTTCGGAAAGCGCGGGGCAGTTGCGTCTTGAAGAAACCTCTGGGCTTGGCAGTCGTGCGTCCGTTGGAGTCAACCCCCCCGTGGTCTCCTCAATCTCCGCAACACCCATCTTGTGCGGAAGATGGTAACCTTCGGCCTTCGTTACTAGACACCCTACCCTCTCCGTCCTTCGGGGAACGGTGCGCGTATCATCCACGTAGGACTCCCGGTCTTTGGAAAGGTGCGAACGTATTGAAGCCAGCCTACATATCGCCGTCCTGTGGAGTGCAGGTTGAATTTGATGATCGCTCTACCCCCGAAGGTTGGAAACAAAGTAACGCGTAGCCCCCCAAGGGCGTATTATAGGGGTGGTCAGACGCCCATCCATTGTAAGGCTATGACCTGTCTTGAACCCTGCTTTCCATAGGACGGCAGATCTCCCATCCATTGGGAGGACGTGCTGCCTCCCGAAGCAAGGGCACACGATTTTCATGGTGATCTTCGATCACCATCAAACGTTTTTACTCAACTTTGCGTTACGTAGCTATCACCATCATCGTAGATGATGCTCAGTTCGTCTACGAACGTTTTTACGACGGAAGCGTCTCTTTATGAAAGACGCATTTACCTCGCTTCCTTAGGGGAACGGAGGGAGTACGCTGGTCTCCAAAGGTGACCTTCTTCAGATACCGGATTCCCCTAAGAACGTTAGATCGCCCTTACTTTGGTGCTGACTTGGTCACACACACACTCCCGAAGGGATTGGCTACGATCAGGCCAACGTACGTGACCATACATCCGACGGGATATACGCGACTACAAGCCTACTTTACCTAAGCTACTAACGTCTCGATATGAAGATGGTCACCAAAGGTGACCAGCGGACTCCATACGTTCGTGGAGGGAAGGGCGTCTTGAAGAAATAGACGCCCTTCCCTCGACGAACGGAGTGCGTCGCCGCAACGTCGGTCACCAAAGGTGCTTAGAGAGCGCAGCCTATTTACAAAGGACGTTGTTCTGCGCCGAATGTCGTAGGAAATAAACGCTCTTGCTGGGGAAAGCAGGGAGTCTCTTTACGCCTTTCCCTCGAAGATCGGAGGGAGTCTGCTGGTCACCTTTGGTGACCGTCGCTGAGGCTCGTGGATGGTCACATTTGGTGACCGTCTTGAGCATCGATCAGAAACCTGATTCGCTGATCTCCCTGCCTTCGAGAGGACGGCCTGCCTTGAGCACACAATCCTACGTCTTTCCGAGACAACGCAACGATTTGTCTGGTTATAGTTGGTCTGTAAACTGCACGCCACGGCTGTGCAGTGGCCTAACCTAAAACCTAGGTAGGCCCTTTGGTGATCAGAGAACCGCCATATACGTCGAAGCATACGCCTGAGGTTCCGTACAGGCAACCCCTAGTGTATAGGCTCAGTTCAAGCAGCCACTAGGTGCCACTCCAGCAAGATAGGGCGAAAAATTGGCATAATTCTCACGTTATACTGCCGCTGTCGGCGTAGATGCACAAGTAGGCAACACTCGCATCTGCGAGTTTTATCCAGGTAAACCGGCAAGATTGCGATTAGACGTACACGTCCGCGTAGCACTCCGAAGGAAGTTGGATCGCCATCCTTTGGAAAGCAGATCGTAGATGATGATCAAGTGGACCAGAGGTTAGCTTCACCTCTGGCCGTCCGTCCTTCGTAAAGACATGGCGAGCTCGCACTCCCGTAGGAAGCCCGTAGGGGGTGGTTCACTTACGTCCGTGCCCCAAAGTAGGCGCACGTCTTCCCGAAGGAACAAGTTCAGCTTCTTACAGAAAGCCGCCAGAGGTAAAGCTTTCCGAAGGAAGCCGAAGGATCAAGTTTCACCACTGGCGCTTTCCGAAGGAAGCGAACTTGTTTCTGAAAGAAGCTTAACCTCTGGCGGCTTCCTTCGGAAAGCTTTACCTCTGGCGGAAAATGAGTGCGACTGTTGGAGTCTACCCGCTCTCTCTTTCCGAAGGAAGCGAGCTTTCTGTAAGAAACTGAACTTGGTCCTTCGGCTTCCTTCGGAAAGCGCCAGAGGTGAAGCTTTCCGAAGGAAGCGCCAGAGGTGAAGCTTCCCGAAGGACGTTCGCTTCCTTCGGAAAGCCGCCACCCCGCCAGAGGTGAAGCGTGATGAAACAAGTTCGCTTCCTTCGGAAAGCCGCCACCCCGCCAGAGGTGAAGCTTTCCGAAGGAAGCACGTCCTTCGGGAAGCGCCAGAGGTTCCCGAAGGAAGCAACTTTTTCCCTTCCTTCGGAAAGACGGACTTGTTTCAGAAAGGATACGCGCGTCTTGAAGAGCTCGAAGTGACCATCATGGTAGATGCAGGTGATGGTAATCTACGATCACGTGTACTTGAGCTCTGCTGTGCTATGTTTCGGAAAGACGTGGGAGGGTGTGCCCTTCCTTCGGGAGGCAGGCCGTCCTTCCGAAGGAAGGTCGACAAGCTTGGCTACCTTCGTACCTTGCCAAAGGCCGGGTGCCCAACGTGGTGGCCACGCACTCGGTTCTTCGAGGGGATTATGTCTCTTTATGAAATACGCCTAAGACCGCAGGTCACCAAAGGTTACCATCTTCATAACGAGACGTACGTAGCTGCGCTAGTTGCGTTCACATAGTGAACTCATATGTCCTGGACGGATCCGTGTTCGACCACACACTGCGCTATAATTTGGACAAAAATCCTGAAATATGTCTACACTACGGTCTCCAGCACGCAACCACTATATTTGATTACAATCACGTCGTGAACGCACGGTTTGCAAAGTGCTAATTGACGTACACGTACGCGCAGCACTCCCGAGGAAGTTGGATCGCCATCCTTTGGAAAGCAGATCACCAATCCCAGAGGTTTCTTCAAGATCTTCAAGACGCTCGCTCCCCAAAGGATAAGAGCTCGAGCGCCCGTGGGGAGCCCGTAGGGAGCCTGTAGGGTGCCGGTAGGGAGCCCGTAGGGGGTGGTATTCATAGAATTTGCCAGCGGCTGCGCCTTCGAAGAATGTGTACACATCCAGTTTATGCTCCGCATACACATACTACGTCGGCGGAGCCGCACTTGAAAGAAGCAAATACGTTGTATACACATACTACGTCGGCGGAGCCGCCCTTGAAAGAAGCAAATACGTTGTATAGCGATGTCTTTTTCCAAAGGACGTCCTTCCTTCGGAAGCAGAGCTTACTGGATGTCTACTACGCTGTAGGACACTTGATCGAAGATTGCCATCAACGTCATCTACGATCTGCTTTTCAAAGGATCGCGCAGCATAAGGTCTATGCATGCTCTTTTTCCGAAGGAAGGGAATAAGTTGCTTCCTTCGGGAACCTCTGGCGCTTTCTGAAAGAAGTTCGCTTCCTTCGGAAAGCGCGTCCTTCGGGGGACGCGCTACCTTCGGGAAGCTCGGCTTCCTTCGGAAAAACGCGCGTATATTCTAGGTGCTTTCTGAAAGAAGGCCGTCTTCCCGATGGAAGAGCGTGCGTCCGTTGGAGATTACCCGCTCTCTCTTTCCGAAGGAAGCTTCACCTCTGGCGGCTTGATGAACTTGTTTCTGAAAGAAGCTTCACCTCTGGCGGTTTTCTGAACGTCCTTCGGGAAGCTTCACCTCTGGGGGCTTTCCGAAGGAAGCGAACTTGTTTCTGAACGTCCTTCGGAAAGCTTCACCTCTGGCGGCTTCCTTCGGAAAGCTTCACCTCTGGCGACTTCCTTCGGCTTGATGAACTTGTTTTGAAAAAAGCGCATCCTTCGGCTTTCTGAAAGAATCTTCACCTCTGGCGGCTTTCCGAAGGAAGCGAACTTGTTTTGAAAAAAGCGCGTCCTCCCGAAGGAAGGGCGTCCTCCCGAAGGAAGGGCGTCCTTCGGAAAGCTTCACCTCTGGCGGCGTCCTTCGGCTTTCTGAACGTCCTTCGGGAAGCTTCACCTCTGGCGGATTTCTGAACTTGTTTTGAAAAAAGCACGTCCTTCGGCTTCCTCCCGAAGGAAGGGCGTCCTTCGCTTCCTTCGGGAAGCTTCACCTCTGTCGGCTTTCCGAAGGAAGCGCCTGAGGTTCAACTTGTTTCTGAACGTCCTTCGGGAAGCTTCACCTCTGGCGGCTTCCTTCGGAAAGCTTCACCTCTGGCGGATTGATGAACTTGTTTTGAAAAAAGCACGTCCGTCGGCTTCCTCCCGAAGGAAGGGCGTCCTTCGCTTCCTTCGGGAAGCTTCACCTCTGGCGGCTTCCTTCGGAAAGCTTCACCTCTGGCGGCTTCCTTCGGGAAGACGTAGGAAAGATACTCGGAACCTTCCTCTGTTCCCCTCCGTCCCCCGAGCTTTTTCCCTTCCTTCGGGAGGACGCACGTCCTTCGGGAAGCGCGGCCTTCAGGGGACGGAGGGGGGACGGAGTGCGCAGGATCTAGGGTAACCTCTGGTAACCCTTGGCGTATTTCATAGCACGCAGTGACCATTATCGTAGTTGATGGTGATGGCAATCTACGAGCACGTGTACACATACTACGTATGCAAATACGTTGTATAATAACAATTATCCGTTAATTAAAATGGCGTCTAACGCGATTACGGTTTTTCCACAAGAGCGATCACCGATAATTAGCTCACGCTGTCCCAATCCAATGGGAATGATACTATCTACAATTTTTGTTCCAGTACATAATGGCTCATAAATGGATTGTCGTACAATTATACCAGGTGCTTTTAATTCCACAGGACGTTGATTTACATTCGAAAAATGCACTTGTGCACTTTTATTTAAATCGTTACCTGCCACCGACAACACTTTACCCAAATTACGCAACGTCACCGGGACATTGATTAATTTATTTAATGGTGTAACCGGCGTTCCAATTTTCAATTTGGTATCAGATAAGAATACAACACTAATAGTACGTTGTTGTAAATTTAAAACTATACCTAAATTTTTTTCGGCACGCACTAATTCTCCTGATTTAACCGCAGGTAAGCCCGACACTTGTGCGATGTTATCTTTTAAGTTCAAAATAAATCCCATACTTTTTTGACGTGAATCTTGCGCGCGACCAAATGGTGCAGATGGTTTGACTGTTGTTTTTTTAGTTGTTTTTTTCATGTGTATGTTGTTGTATGTTCTTGTTGTGTTCCCAACCCAAAAATGACATCCTTTGTAGAAATAGATCACTGACGATTACACCACTTCGAACAAGTGGTCGGGCCGGTTTCCGAAGGAAGAGCGTCACGTAGCTAGGAGATCAATGGGTCTTCGATCTCTTGGTATGCGCAGCACTCTTGATGGTGATCGAAGATCACCATCAAGAAACACGACACAGCACTCTTGATGGTGATCTTCATCTTCGATCACCATCAAGAACCCGAAGGTGCGGAGCACCAGCAGCCTTCGGCTTCCTTCGGCAAGACGCGCTTTCTGTAAGACGGAGGAAGGATACGCTCGTCTTGCCGAGCTTCTTCCCTTCCTTCGGGAAGGGCGTCCTTCGCTTCCTTCGGAAAGCTTCACCTCTGGCGCTTTCCGAAGGAAGCCGAGCTTCTTTCAGAAACAAGTTGAGCTTCTTACAGAAAGCCGCCAGAGGTGAAGCTTCCCGAAGGACGTTCAGAAAGAAGAAGGACGCCGTAGCTGCTGCGCTTTCCTGAGTCTCCGTCCCTCTTCAAGACGTACGTTACCCGCTTCCCGAAGGACGTGCGTCCTCCCGAAGGAAGGGAAGTAGCTTCACCTCTGGTGGGCTTGATGAAACAAGTTCGCTTCCTTCGGGAAGCGGGCTTCTTTCATCAAGCGGGTAGCAGCTCGGAAGTCGAGATTCTTTCAGAAAGAGAGCACTCTTCATGGTGATCTACGATCACCATCAAAAAGCATTAGGTGCGGAGCACCTGCACTCTTCAAGACGCGAGGATACGCGCATCTTTCCGAAGGAAGCCGAAGGAAGCCGAAGGAAGCCGAAGGAAGCCGAAGGAAGCCGAAGGAAGCCGAAGGAAGCCGAAGGAAGCCGAAGGAAGCCGAAGGAAGCCGAAGGAAGCCGAAGGAAGCCGAAGGAAGCCGAGCTTCTTTCAGAAAGCCGAAGGAAGCCGAAGGAAGCCAAAGGAAGCCGAGCTTCTTTCAGAAAGCCGAAGGAAGCCGAGCTTCTTTCAGAAAGCCGAAGGATGCCGAGCTTCTTTCAGAAAGCCGAAGGAAGCCGAGCTTCTTTCAGAAAGCCGCCAGAGGTGAAGCTTCCCGAAGGACGTTCGCTTCCTTCGGAAAGCCGCCAGAGGTGAAGCTTCCCGAAGGACGTTCGCTTCCTTCGGAAAGCCGCCAGAGGTGAAGCTTCCCGAAGGACGTTCAGAAAGCCGAAGGACGCCGCCAGAGGTGAAGCTTCCCGAAGGACGTTCATCAAGCCGCCAGAGGTGAAGCTTCCCGAAGGACGTGTATCCTTCGGAAAGACGCGAAACACAGAGTAAGGCTAAACGGAGCACTCTTCATGGTGATCTTGGTTCACCATCAAGAAGCATTGTGTGTGCAGCACCCTCACGGCCTTCTTTCAGAAAGCATCCGATCTCTTCAAGATTGAGAAAGGCTACGCGCAGCACTCTTGATGGTGATCTTAGATTACCATCAACAAGCATAAGGTGCGTAGTTCAATAAGCAACGAGGATGGTCAAGTGTACGACGCGGACGAGTACGTCTGCACTCTTCATGGTGATCTTGGATCACCATCAAAAATCCGAAGAGGCTCCGCACCTGCACGCTTGATTACGCCGTTCCCCGAAGGACGAAGTGATTAGCAGCTAAGGCGTCTCAGAAGATCATCAGCGTAGATGATGATGATGAAACATCCGTCCTTCGGAAAATAAGGGCGACTTCTCTGGTCACTAAATGGGCGTGGGCTGAGAGCTGAGAAGCAGTTCGAACCAAAACCCTGCGGGGGGGTAGTTTGGACCAAACCTTTTAGTTTACTGCGCTACCTGTTCCCACATATACAAGTATAAACACCAAGATCCAGATCAAATCCACATAGTGCCAATATATTACCGAACAAGTAACGCCAAGATGCGGCGCAGATTGTAGATCAAAATCACCACGAATTAATCGAAAGCCAGAATATATTAAAAGAGCTAAACCTAAACAGACATGAAGACCATGAAGTCCAGTAAGCATATAAAAGGTCGAACCAAAGGCACCGTCCGAAATCGTAAAATTTGCATGAATAAACTCATAAAGTTGAATAAACATAAAAATTAAACCAAAAACCAACGTCCAACTTAAATTTGCGTAGATGGATTGCCATTTGGCCATTACCGCTGAGTAAATCGTACAAGTTGTGGGTTTTTTTTGTAACCAACGTAACGTCGTTTCGGCCACATGTACAGAAGTTGTGTCGTCTCGTCGGACGGGCGTAGTCGATCGCGGATCCTTGGTAGATTGATTGTACTCAAGTGGGCGAGATACATAACTACTTAAAGACCGCAAGCCTTTTAAATTATAATAAAATGCATTAACCGTAACACCAGAACTTAACAACAACACCGTATTTAATAATGGTGCTTCAAAAGGTGCTACTGGGGTCAAACCTTTCGGTGGCCATACATTACCAAAAAATATACTTGGCGATAAACTGGTATTAAAAAACGCCCAAAAAAATGAAAAAAATAACATAACTTCTGAAGCAAGAAATAAAATCATACCATTCATAATGTTATGTTCAACCGCTTCATTAAGAATATTACCATGCGGCCTATTTAGTACGCGACGATTTTGGTTAGTACCAAAGTCTACAGTGGCGACAGAAAGTTCCGAAGAATTCCGATCGGCTGACCGAGATTGAGTATTTGTAGACTCACTAGGTGAGTAACTTTTCATTGACTGCGATCCTGTTAACTCATGGATTAAATCATTAAACCAACCCAAAACTGCCATAATTAACCCTGTTAACCCAAGATACAAGCCATACTTGGGATGCCACCCAGATGAATTGCTGCTAGAATCAAACCAAAAACAACTAATTAACGATAATCCGGTCACAGCCACCAATGTTGAAACAACAATAGGCCAATGACTCGGGGTAACTAAATGAAAAGGATGATTTTTTCTGAAATGTGCCATATCGTTCAATCGAGCGTTTCGTTATTGTGAACTGACCTTCATTGTAGCTGATGGTGATGGTGCTCGTGGATCACCCTCAAGCAGAAACGTAATCAACGTGCCACATGGGGGTCTACACATAATAAAGCTTGGTTCATCATGCCTTGAATGGCGTTAGGTACTCACGAATTATAATTCGGCCACCTCAGATGCCTGCATTCTGTGCCCAAAAACCGTAAGTTCAGTTCACTAGGTGCGTCCGTTGTATCTCGGAATATTAGATGAAAATCAGACAACTTATGTACACACAATCGGCGTCTCCTCTAGCGAGTGGACTGTACTCTGATCTAGGTGCCTTTCGTTCAATTCCTGCGTGCTGATCGAATAGAAATAGCAGCACGCCTCGTCTACGCCGATCTTTGGTACGCCTCCAGTAAGTGAAATAATCTTGGATGAATCTCCACAACAACCGCACCAAGTGCGTTGGTGAACGCCAAGCCTCCCAACGTCTCTTCCTATGCGAAGCATAACGTAGAGCCTGTTATACAGAAAGCGTGGGCCTACCTATGTACCGGGTGCATAGCGTCGCTGCTACGCTTTCCTTGGGTTCCGTCACCCGAAGGACGAGGGAGATCTGCCGACCTTTGTAAAGCAGGTCTCCGGTTATGGTCACATTTGTTGACCAGCTTGCGTCCTACGGAAAAGAAGCGTCTCTGATGATGGTGTGCTTCGATCACCATCTTGGTCATTCGGGCAAGAAGGCCATCCTTTGGATAGGAAGGTGTGCCTAAGCTCTGCTTCGCGCCAGTGGTGAAGCTACGCTAGCGTAACAAGGACGGCGTAGTCTACTGAACGAGCCGTGTCTTCTGAAAGAAGCGCGTACGTGAACGTCAAAGGATGGTGCTTGCAGCCAGCGCTGCTGAAAGTGCAGGGTGCATCTCCATTAGGCTGTTGGTGAATTTGCATCTATCCCAAAGCAGAGCATGTTTTCTACTTGAATTCGGGAACGCGCACGTCGCACGTACTTTGACCCAGATACTGGGTTATGCTCCGCATAGCGAAGCGAAGCAGAGCTTACAAAAGGACCCATTCTTTCAGAAGGCGACTAGGTAGTTCATCAAGCCCAGAGGTTTCTTCAAAACGCAACTGCCCCGCGCTTTCCGAAGGACGTACGGGAAGCGCATCAATGATGGTGATCCATGATCACCAGTCAAGAGATTACTCGCTCCCCAAAGGATAAGAGCTCGCACTCCCGGAGAGAGCCTGGATTGCGCCCGGAGGGGGTGGTACTCATCGTAATCATCGATTTCCAACGGACGTACAATCCAAGATTGTGTACACTTGATTGCCAGCACCTGCAGCTACGATCTGCTTTCCAAAGGATCGCGCAGCATAAGGTCAATGCGTGCTCTCTTTCCATCGGAAAGCTTCACCTCTGGCGGGGGACGTGCGTCCTTCCGAAGGAAGGGAACAAGTTCCCTTCCTTCGGGAAGCCTAGCTTGTTTCAGAAAGAGAGTGCGTCCGTTGGAGTCTACCCGATCTCTCTTTCCGAAGGAAGGGAATAAGCTTCACCTCTGGCGGCTTCCCGAAGGAAGGGAAGAAGCTTCACCTCTGGCGGCTTGATGAACTTGTTTCTGAACGTCCTTCGGAAAGCTTCACCTCTGGCGGCTTTCCGAAGGAAGCGAACGTCCTTCGGGAAGCATCACCTCTGGCAGCTTTCCGAAGGAAGCGAACTTGTTTCCGTCCTTCGGCTTACTCCCGAAGGAAGGGCGTCCTTCGCTTCCTTCGGGAAGCTTCACCTCTGGCGGCTTTCTGAAAGAAGTTAGGCTTCCTTCGGAAATCCGGAGGATGGCTACGCGTGGATGGTCAGTAAAACAGCGTATTTGACATCCAGTAAGCTCGGCTTCGCTTCGCTATGCGGAGCATAAACTGGATGTGTCCACTTGAGCTACGATTGCCTTCAAGTTTACTAGAATGCAAATAAAATCAGAAACGCCATCATTAATCCAAATAAGGCGATTGCCTCAGTTAAGGCAAATCCTAAAATGGCATAACTAAATAATTGTTTCATCATAGATGGATTGCGAGATACACCAACGATCAAGCATCCGAAAACAACACCAATACCCACTCCAGCTCCTCCTAATGCGATTGTCGCTAAACCTGCGCCGATTAATTTTGATCCTAAAACTAACATGATAATTTTTTTTGTTCAATTCGTTCACGTTGTGAACGGCACTTTCCTCCATTTGTCCTGAAAGCTGACAATAGTAATACAGCGTATTTGACATCCAGTAAGCTCTGCTTCCGAAGCAAGGACGTCCTTTGTAAAAAGACATCGCGATGCGGAGCATAAACTGGATGTGTACACTTGATCAACGATGCCATCACCAACATCTACGATGATGGTCCCTGCGTGCTTTCTGAAAGACACCATAAGTTAGCCGTCCCCCTCCGTCCTCCGAAGGTCGGAGGGGGACGGAGCGTGTAGGGTAACCTGATGTAACCTCTTTGGATGCGATTCCATCTTCAAAACGTACGTCCCCCGCTACCCGAAGGAAGCGGGGAACGTACGTCTTGAAGAGGAACGTACGTCTTGAAGAGGAACGGAGTGCCTTCCCCCGCTTCCCGAAGGAAGGGAAGACGCTTCACCTCTGGCGCTTCCTTCGGAAAGAGAGCACGCGGACGTAAACCTCAATACGCTATATGCGCAATTGTCTAGCAACAACTTTCTGAAAGACGTGCGTGTGATGATCTAAGATCATCCTAACGTTCACCTAAGGTGAACGTCAATCAGGTACCCTAGTTATGAATGATCAATACAACTGACCCATCCACATCGTGCTACGATTTCTGAGCATATTTCCGCGAGTACGCTAAGCTTTGGTGGGCTTTGTCCGTCCTGCGGAGGACGAGCGGGCTTTCTGAACTTATGCTGTTCTTCATGGAAGACCTCCATCCTCTTTGCGGAGGTCTACGCAGTACAAAGCAGAACGTCTACCTTTGGTTGGCCTGTTGCCTGTACGTCAAGTGTAACCCAAGCTGATGCTTGTTCTTTCTTTCACGAGACCTTACCTTTGATGAACGCTATCACCCACAGGTTTCGTCTACGCGCAAAAAAAAACTAGTAGCTAACCATCATTATAGCTGATGGTGATCCGTGAACGTAACGGAGCATCTAAGTGATGTAATCTTGGATCACCAGCTACTGGCGTCAGTTGCTGTAACACGCAAACGAGACTGACTTGGGGCCACCCCCTTGATGGTGAACATAGCTCACCATCAGCTACGCTGATGGTGACACACCCGCCGTTCTTTGGCCGGGTGTGCACCCTTTGTTTCGTCGTGGAACGCGCTTCCTTCGGACCCCGCGGGGGGGTGTGTAAGGGATGCGCTGTCTTTATGAAAGACGAGCATCGCGGAACTGACCCACCTCGTCGAGGTTCGTCGCTGCTTTATTCAAGATCGCTTACCTTGGTATGCTAAGCACTGCCTAGCCCTCTTCATGGTGATCGAAGCTTACCAACAAGAAGCATAAGGAACCGAGCACCAACACCACGCAGTTCTATCCGCAGCGTTAGCACTGCTGCTTATTGATGGTGATCTTGGGTCACCATGAAGAGTGCTAACGTCCGTCCGTTGGAGTCACTGCGTGCTTGCTGAAGATGGTCACCTAAGGTGACCATGCGATTCGGCCATCCCTCTGAAAGACGTACGTCCTTGGGGGAACGGAGGAATCCTTTCTGAAACAAGTCCGTTTTGCAGATAGTGGGCGCTGGTGCGGAGCACCAGCACGCTTCTTTACGGTAGTTCTCCGAAGGACAGAGTGGGTCCCTCCGTTCCCCGCTTCCTTAGGGGGACGTGCGTCCTTCGGGAAGCGAGGGATGGGCGTCTATGAAGATCATCAGCGTAGCTGATGATGATGAGACGTCCTCGCTGATTCGCGTACCTTGGTCTTCGTGGATGGTGATCAAAGATCACCATGATCATCACCATAATCTACGCTGATGGTCAGAACCGCAGAGCACTCTTCCTGCTGTTCTTCGATCACCATCAAGAAGCATAAGGTCCGGTGCACCAACACCGCGTAGCACTCTTCATGGTGATCGAAGATCACCATCAACAAGCCCAAGGTGCGGAGCACCAGCACGCTCTTTCCGCCAGAGGTTCAACTTTTTCCTTCGGAAAGCTTCACCTCTGGCGGCTTGATGAACTTGTTTCTGAACGTCCTTCGGAAAGCTTCACCTCTGGCGGCTTGATGAACTTGTTTCTGAAAGAAGCTTAACCTATGGCGGCTTCCTTCGGAAAGCTTTACCTCTGGCGGGGTGGCGGCTTTCTGAAAGAAGCTTCACCTCTGGCGCTTCCTTCGGAAAGCTTCACCTATGGCGGGGTGGCGGCTTTCTGAAAGAAGCTCGGGAAGACGGCCTTCTTTCATCAAGCACTCAGAGGATACCAGAGAATACGCGTAGCACTCCTCATGGTGATCGAAGATCACCATCAAGACGCATAAGGTGCGTAGCACCAGCACGAGGATTGACGTAAATGTTACAGAGGTTTCTGAAAGACGCCCGCTCTTTCAGAAAGATACGCGTAGTTCAATTCATGGTGATCTTCGATCACCATCAACAAGCCCGTGCTACGCAAACGTGAACGTCAGCACTCTTCATGGTGATCTTGGATCACCATCAAGACGCATAAGGTGCGGAGCACCCCCACGCTCTTCCACCAACGGACGGAGTGCTTACGCTCGCGTAGCTTCACCTCTGGCGCGAAGCCGAGCTTAGCAGCGACGGCGTAGTTCACGTGATCGTAGATTGCCATCACCATCCTCTACGACCTGCTTTCCAAAGGATCGCGGAGCATAAGGTCTAGGGGTGCTGACCCTCATGGTAGATGGAGGTGATGATGATCATGGTGATCTTTGATCACCATCCACGGACGTGAACTTGAGCACTCTTCATGGTGCTCGTGGATCACCATCAATAGTGCTGACGTTCACGTCTGCGTCGCACGAATAATCACCCATAGGTTACCATAGGATACGCCGTATTGAACGTAGGCAGTGAACTATGCGGACGTAAACGTCAGCACCCCTAGACCTTATGCTGTGCGATCCTTTGTAAAGCAGATCGACGATCTGCTTTACAAAGGAACGCGCAGCATAAGATCAAGAAGCATAAGATGCGGAGCACCAGCACGCTACTTGACGGCCATTATTCGAGGGAAGCGCACCTTAATTTACTCCCTCCGTTCGTCGAAGGAATGACGTTTAACCTCCCTTTGGATAAGAACGCCTTACCTCTGGGTCCTTTGGAAAGCACGTAGGTTATGGTCACCAAAGGTTACCAACAAATGGTGTATTGCTAGACAACCAACGACGGAGCTTACTTAGGAAAACTCTGCTCGGAATATGAAATACACTGTGGCTAAGCTCTGCTTCGCTTCGCTATGCGGAGCATAATCATTTGCACCGTCTCCTAACCAGGATACCTGTCAGGCAGCATACTAGGCGTCTCTGCGCTAACGTTCAACGTGTGTAACCAACCTCATTCTTAAGCAAGGACAAGCCCAGCAGACGCCTTGTGTTTGTGGCTGCCTACACCATTACGCCCGTCCGTTGGGCGGGCTAATAGCTGAATTACAATTTTTTACTTCCCAGGTTTTTTGTTTATACCCACCGTAGGTGATTTTTCATAACCAGACTATCGGCGGCTACCTTGTGACTGACTACATCAACTACGTACGGAGTCGCCTGTGTTTCGCCGTAGAGTAGTTCTATTGGACGGTCACCTTTGGGGACCCGCGCTGAAGATCATCATCTACGCTTATTACGTTCACGTCTGCAAAGCCCAGAGGTTTCTTCAAGATCTTCAAGACGCTCGCTCTCCAAAGGATAAGAGCACGCACTCCCGGAGGGAGCCCGTAGGCGGTGGAATTCATCGAATTTGCCAGCGGCTGCGCCTTCGAAGAATGTGTACACATACTGCGTATACAATCTTCGATTGTAAGCTCTGCTTCGCGCCAGAGGTGAAGCTACGCGAGCGTAAATACAGACAGCGTATGTCACCATCATCTTGGATGATGTCCAATACGGTGTATGACACTTGATCGTAGATTGCCATCACCATCAGCTACGCTGAGGGTCACTGCGTGCTTCGCGTATCCTTCTTAAAGAGCGGGTAACTTGTTGAATGGTGATCTTGGATCACCATCATTGATGCGCATCCCGAACGTCCTTCGGAAAGCGCGGGGCAGTTGCGTCTTGAATATCTTGAAGAAACCTCTGGGATTGAAGGCCGTCTTCCCGAAGGTTACACGTCCTTCGGGAAGCCGCCAGAGGTGAAGCTTCCCCAAGGAACAAGTTGAGCTAATTACAGAAAGCCGCCAGATGTGAAGCTGCTACCCGCTTTCTGAAAGAAGCCCGCCAGAGGTGAAGCTTCTTCCCTTCCTTCGGGAGGACGCACGTCCCCCGCCAGAGGTGAAGCTTTCCGAAGGAAGCCGAAGGAAGCGAAACAAGTTCGCTTCCTTCGGAAAGCCGCCAGAGGTGAAGCTTCCCGAAGGACGTTCAGAAACAAGTTGCTTCCTTCGGGAACCTCTGGCGCTTCCTTCGGAAAGCGGGGGATGGCACTCCGTTCCCCGAAGGAAGCGCAACCTTCGGGAGAAGCGAGCTTCCTTCGGGTCGCGGGCTTCTTTCAGAAAGCACGTCCATCTGAAAGACGTACGTTCCCCGCTTTCCGAAGGAAGCGCGTCCTTCGGTAAGCGGGGGACGGAGTGCGCAGCAGCTAAAGCGTCATTCGGCTTCCTTCGGGAAGACGCGCAAGCCGGAGGTGGGCGGCTAACCTGTGGTGGGGATTGGCAAAGCCAATCCCCTACCTCTGGTTACCTCTTGAATGGTGATCTTGGATCACCCGCATTGATGCGCTTCCCTCTGAAAGACGTCCGTCCCCCTCCGTCCCCCGCGGAGGGTAACGGAGGTATTCCCGGGCAGTTGCGTGTTGAACGCAGAGACCTTATGCTGCGCGATCCTTTGGAAATCAGATCGTAGATGAAGGTGATGGCTATCGATGATTGCCGTCAATGAAAAGACATAAGACCCTCGGATTACCTGTGGGAATGAGAGAGGGGGGGGGTGATACTTCCATAAGCTCGGATTCGCGCCAGAGGTGAAGCTACGCGAGCGTAATAACGTGTAGTTTCAGTCCACCTATGGGTCCAGTTTAGCACAAGTTATATTGTCGACATTCCATAAGATACAAACTTGAATAAATTACAAACCGTCCCTGACTTGACGTGCTGTTGATTCAGGCAACACAGATCTTGATGTATATACAACGTATTTGCTTCTTTCAAGTGCGGCTCCGCCGACGTAGTATGTGTAATTGGTTTCTGGAAGTTCACTTTGTGCACTGCGTGAACGCAAACACAGAACTCTAGATTACCAAAAGTCGGCAGCTGCTAGCGCAAGATGTATGCGCCCTCCCAAGGTGATCCTAGTTAGGGTCAAGTGCATCAACTTGATAGACGTGCACGATGCGGTGAACCAAGATCATCGGCTACGACCTACTTTCCAAAGGACGTCGATGCCAAGTCTTGTTTTCACAATGGGGACCTCCGGTCTTTGTCGCACACTATTCCTACGACGGCAGGAAAAAACCTCACGTCTGCTCGTTCGCCGTTAGCAACCGTCATAGTAAATGCTGGTGATGAAGATTGTCAGCGCATATCTGCAAGATTTTATGAGCTACTTGATGGTGACTCCCCTGCAGGGTTGACGAAGGTTGGACGTCTATGACCATCATCGTATAGGATCCTTGATAGAGCGTATCCCTCTGTGAGCGGTGCTACGCACATAAGTTGTAAACCTTGGGTTGGTTTACAACAGACACGCTTGCAATAACCTACCTGTGGTGACCAAGGACGAGTAACTCTCCGTCGGTGGACGGTCGAAGCGAAGCATCATTATCATCGATGATGATGCCAGAACGCCCGTCCTCCTGCGTATGCGCAGGAGGCCCTTGTTACATAACGCACGCAATAATCTTTGACGAGGAGCACCATTTCCCCTACACACACACCCGCAGGGGGTGTGTGTGTGCACACCCCCTGCGGGTGTGTAGGGGGAGGTTAAGCTATGATTCGCGCCCGAGGTGAAGCTACGTGATCGTAAGTACACGTAGTTCACTGCATTGATCATGGTGATCTTTGTTCACCCTCCACGCGGACGTGTACGACTGCACTCTTGAAGGTGATCGTGGATCATCATCAACAAGCATAAGGTGCGTAGCACAAGAACGCTTCTTTCCGTCCGTTTCACCAAGGACGGAGACGTAAGGGCATCTCTTGATTGGTCACATAAAACGAACCACGCCTCCAATGGACGTACGTAGTGTAAAGCCGTAGATCCTAAAATTGTACGCAGGTCAGTTCGTTATACAACGTATTTGCTTCTTTCAAGTGCGGCTCCGCCGACGTAGTATGTGTAATGGCGTGAACTCTATGGCGACCGCGGGGCCTAGTTGATGGTGATCGAAGATGAAGATCACCATGAATACAGCCATGTGGGTTATGGTCAATTGTTTACGCTCGCGTAGCTTCACATCAGGCGCGAAGCAGAGCTTAATCATCGATTTCCAAAGGACCGAAGATTGTGCACACACGTGTAGGCTACGCCCACCAAACTGCGGTGAAAGCAGGTCTCACAGGGAACCGTTTCGCTAAAAGTCCGCACGAGTTCGGAACGGAGTCAGCTGCACTGAATGGCACATAACGCAATTTCATGGTGATCTTCGATCACCATCAAGGTTTAGGCGGAGGCACGCCTTCGTTTCGAGGTATGTTTTTGCAATTTTCTAATTTTTAATAAAGAAACCATATTTGGTAATATATAAACTAAAGCAAGAATAATTATGGTTGCTACAAACAGAGCTAACCAAAGTACAGTAGAAAAAAAAGCAATAAAATCTAATTGAGGCATTTGTTGTGTAGTTCACTGTAAGTGTACGATGATCACCTAAGGTCACCCTCGGGTTGTCTGAAAGACGTACGTTCGCTGCGTGATTCACGTAGCTTTACGTCCGTCGGATAATAAGATCTGGCTTATGCGTGCTACGCGTAACGTCAACCGAGGTTGAATAAGGGTTATGCTCGCGTAGCTTCACCTCTGGCGCGAAGCAGAGCTTAGTGACTGAAGTCTTTGACTCTGTTCCCCGAAGCACGTAGGGGATATGCGAAATAGGCCATACAGATGCACACATGTCAGGTGCAAAGCTCGAAGTTGTGCTCCCCTTGCGGTGGATCCCTCGAAAGCTTCGCCGTGGTTATCGGACCTCTCTCGTAACCAGCTGCTACGGTTGGGTCAAGTGCAACCGGCCGTCTTTCCGAAGGAAGAGCCCCAACTTGGATTCCAAAAGACGACGTAGCAAACTGCACGTACGTAAGTACTATCTACTAACGTGGAGAAGTGCACTTTACTCAGGCAACCTCTATACCCCCGCAGTGTTTATGACAGATGCCTTTCTCTCGCTGCCTTCGGAAAGCGGGTAACGTACGTCTTAATCGGATTGAATAGAAGCGACGGACTTGTTTCAGATACGTCCTAGATGCTGACGTTCATGTCCGCGTAGCACTCCGTAGGAAGTTGGATCGCCATCCTTTGTAAAGTAGATCGTCGCTCTGCTTATGCTCCGCATAGCGAAGCGAAGCAGAGCTTACCAAAGGACCGCGTAGCACTTTTCATGGTGATCTTCGATCACCATCAAGAACAAGCCCACAGGTTATTTCACTTACTGCGTGCTTAGAGGTGCTTTCTACAAGACGGAGGGGGACGGAGGGATTCCAAGGCAGTTGCGTCTTGAACGAAGTGACCATCATCGTAAATGAGGGTGATGGCAATCGTAGATTGCCATCAAGCATACCAAGGAACGCGGAGCAGCTACGGATGTAGGCGGCCATAGGTTAGTCGTACTCGAGTCGGTCTTGAAGAAAGCACGCAGTGGGTGAACGACGGACATCCGGATTGTTGGTAAACCTCTGGATAACGCAGTCATGGCTCGATATCAGGGTTACGCACAAGGTAAGGCACATTTGACTTGGTGTGAACGACAAAACGTCATATTCACGAATGTAACCGAGGAGTGTGCTCCTAGATCAAAAGTATAAGGCCAACCCCCGTACGTGCTCAGAATATGTTTACGTGTCCGCATGACGGAAGTGATCGAAGCTAACCATCAATGAGCTAACGTTAATGCGTCATTTAAGTAAATAGCAGTTAATACTAAAAACACGTATATTTGTAAACAAGCAATTGCCAGTTCCATGGCAACAATTAAGTGCAGTAACACTATAGGAAAGATATCAATTGCAAAGATAAATGTACCGTTTGACCCAAAAGGAAATGTACTGGTTATCGATAAAAATAAAAAACTAACCAGTATTTTTAATAAAGTGTGACCAGACATCATATTCGCGAATAAACGAATGGCTAAACTAAATAAACGCGAAATCCAACTTAATATTTCAAGTATTACAAGAAAAGGCATAATTAAAAACGGTGTGCCACCCGGCAAAAAAAAACCTAAAAACGTTATACCATGTATTGTAATTGCTAAATACAAGAAAAAGAAAAAAACCGTAAAGGAGAAAAAAAACGTTACGATTAAATGGCTAGTTAACGTAAAACCTAAAGGTATCATACCAAATAAATTAGCACAAGCTAGTATATACGCATAACTAAAAAAATACGGTAAAAATTGTTTACCTTTCGGGGAATTTTCCGCCAAAATTTTCTGGAAAGTTAATAAAAACTGCTCTCCAGCTAATTGCCAAAAATTGGGAATTAATTTTAATGGATAGCGAAATAAATACAAAAACAATAGTAAAAAAATTAGGCAATAAACTGTTAGATTGGTAATCGACCAATCTCTTCCCGCCAATAGTGATGGGCCTATAACGACCCCGTAACGTAACATTTCAAATTGTTCTAATGGGGCAAAATACATAACCAAACATTCTTCGAACTCTATGCAAATAACGTTCACCTTAGGTGAACGTGCAACACAGCGTTGCTGACCGACACACCCGCTTTATGATTCAAAGGACCGTTAGTATGTGTGGCACTACTGTCCCCTCCATTCTTTCCATAATAGGGCATTATTTCTGAAAGCACGCGCGTCCGTTGTAGACGTGCGCAGTCTGCACCCACCATTCAGGCAACGTGCAATCTCTTTCTAAAAGATCGGGGCCTTTGGTAAACTCTGGCGGCTTTCGTTCACTGCGTGCTTTATGAAAGACGGCCGTGCTTACGGTTACGTCCGCAGAGCCCGGAGGTTAGTGTACCAATCTTATGCTTCTTGATGGTGATCGAAGATCACCCTCAAGAGTGCTACGCGGTCCTTTGGAAAGCAGATCGTCTATGATGATCCTAGATGAGTATGATGGTGATCTTTGATCACCATCAACGTACCTATTGGGAACTAAAGCCTATACGGTGGGTGCGTTCCTCCGACCCGCGGGCTTTCCGTCGAGGTTACGCTTTCCTTGGGCTCCAAAGCTACTACGCTTTCCTTGGTCCGTGGCTGGTGATCAAAGATCACCATCATCATCACCATCATCGTCGATCTGCTTTCCAAAGGATCGCGCAGCCTAAGATCAAGGAGCATAAGTTGCGGAGCACCTGCACTCGAAGAACGCGCGTTCTGAACTTGTTCCTTCGGCTTGATGAACTTGTTTTGAAAAAAGCGCGTCCTTCGGCTTTCTGAACGTCATTCGGGAAGCTTCACCTCTGGCGGCGTCCTTCGCTTCCTTCGGAAAGCTTCACCTCTGGCGGGGTGGCGGCTTTCCGAAGGAAGCGCCAGAGGTTCCCGAAGGAAGCAACTTTTTTCTGAACGTCATTCGGGAAGCTTCACCTCTGGCGGCTTGATGAACTTGTTTTGAAAAAAGCGCGTCCTTCGGCTTCCTCCCGAAGGAAGGGCGTCCTTCGCTTCCTTCGGGAAGCTTCACCTCTGGCGGCTTTCTGTACTTGTTTTGAAAAAAGCGCGTCCTTCGGCTTCCTCCCGAAGGAAGGGCGTCCTTCGGCGTCCTCCCGAAGGAAGGGCGTCCTTCGGCGTCCTCCCGAAGGAAGGGCGTCCTTCGCTTCCTTCGGGAAGCTTCACCTCTGGCGGC
>Ga0315901_10002499_pt1 | contig 25215 bp, 21 predicted proteins | sample LakEriMetagenome_10_FD_203761 | JGI IMG/M metagenome (GOLD analysis project Ga0315901, IMG submission 203761) | Freshwater fungal communities from buoy surface, Lake Erie, Ohio, United States - Buoy 2 MA116 | ecosystem: Environmental > Aquatic > Freshwater > Lake | place: USA: Lake Erie, Ohio... | reverse complement strand
ACAAGTCTGGCATCGCGGTCGCTGAAATGACGGCGCAACAGTTCGGCAAATGCTGCGAGTATTTCCCGTTCGTCATGCCCGAAGAAAGACCGTACCCTGAACTGTATCGGTCCGCCGGCGTAAGCAAAATAGCCGGCAGAAATACAGATTACCTTGCCGAATTCGCTGTAAATGGAGGCGCGCTCCCAGGCTTCTTCGGGCGTCTGGTCTTTGGCGATATGCCGTGCCTTCAGCTCCCATAACTTTTGCCAGTCGTCGCTCAACTCGCCGAAGGCAGCTTTACCAGGAGCCGTTTCGATGTCCAGGAATAACAGTTTGGTAAGGTCGAGGTGCTTGAGGAATTCCATGCGGGCGGATCTGTTGGTGAATGCATTACATGCTGCGCACGTACACTTCGTAGCGGTAGGTGATTTTTCGTGCTTCGCCGGGTTTCAGATCGGTTTCCCAACTGAGCTTATTCCATTTATTCAGGCCGCCGCTCATCTGGAGCAAGGATTCTGTTTTCCAGGCCTCGCTGCAGCTCAGCGGATTGCCGTGCAACAAACGCGAAGCGCGGTAGCGAACGGTTTTGTTGCTGTAGTTGCGTATTTCAAGTGTGGCATCCACAGTCAACAGATCCCAGGATTGGTCGCGGTTTGCGCGCACTTGTTCCTTGCGGGCTGATTCGCTTTCCGTGTGGTTGCTCACTATATCCGGAGCGGTGCTTATGTCGACCGTTGCCACGGCTCCATTGGGTGTATAACGCAGGGGTGACTGCCCGATGGCGGTGCGCTTGTCTTTGTCTGCTGTTTCAATCATCACCGGCGCTGCGGTGAGCGGTGCGCCCAAGGTATTGGTGAAGCGGATGCGGTGCATGGCCGCCAGGTTCTCCTGGTTGGCGTAAGGGTAGGCGCTGTAAGGTACATTGTCGTCGCCGCGGTTCACTGCCAGCTCGGTTTCGTACACATGGCTGGTTTTGATTTTCCCTTCCAGCAAGCGGTATTGCATTACGCTGCTGTGGCGCATGGATGTGTTCTGCAGGCTGTACATGTAGAAGTCTTCCACGGCAGAACCGCTGAAATCGCTGCTGCCGTCGCCGTCGGCAAAACGCTCGAAGGAAACGGCTCGGTTGTCGTAAGCGAATCCAGGTGCTTCAGATTCGAACTTGTAAACATTGCCTTCAATACCTTGTGTAATCAGGGCTTCGCGTCCGAATTCAGAAAAGGCGGCTTGACCTATCACAAGGTTCAGACTGGTACCTTCAAAGGCCGGTCCGGCATTGGCCACTTCGGCCTGCAGCACAAGGCTGGCTTCGTCGTTGCCCAGCAATTCAAGCCGGTAGGAGGGGTGCCAGCTCAAGGATTGGCTGAGGTAGGTGATGCCGAGGTCTTTTTCCTTGCCCTGGCCTTTGAAACGAATGGCCAGGTTTTCAACGGCTTTGGGTTGTTTCAGGCTATCGTTGGGTTTGACACTCCATTCCACCGCGCGGATATCGCTGCCCTGCAGCACCTTCCAGCCGCTGCCGGTGCGGATACCCAGTTGCCAGCTGCCACCAAATTCGCGCAAGTTGGCAAACTCATACCCATAGAGTTTTTCGATCGTGCCTTCGTGGCGCTGCGGCGGCTCGCCCTGGGTGATTACGATGGCCTGTTTCCCGATATTGGCTTTGAGCAGGGCTGGCAGGCTGATGGCTTCCTTCGGTGCCAGCATCGAATCGCGGTAACGCTCGGCGCTGATGATGCCGTCTTTGGAACTGAACCAGATGCTGCCGGCTGCGGCTCCCGGGATATCGGCGTCGCGCAGGATATACCGGCCCGATTCGGTATTCACTTTGCCGCTGCGCTGGATATAGGAAGCGCCGTTCTTATAGATATGGATGCTGCGCGTTTGCAGTCCGACCTGTGCACAGGCACTGACAGCCGAAGCAAGCAGGAGCAGGGTGAGGAGTTGGGGGCGTGTTTGCATGGTTTCGGGTTCGAATATAGCGCATCGACTTGCCGGCCGGAACAAATTACGCGCTTATAAACGCTTATATCTGTTTCGTTTTGTGTATATTGTTATCGTTAGAATGTCAAAAATATTATCATGTTACTGAACTGTCACAGCTGGTTCAGCCTGCGCTACGGGATACGCTCGCCGGAGCAATTGCTGGATTGGTATTACCCGAAGGAAGGGGAGGAGGAAGCGGAGCGGGAAGTGTTGCATCCGCTTGAACAGTTGTTGCCGGGTGCCTGGCGTGCGCGAAGGCAGGATGAACTTCAGGATGCGCTGCCGGGCATACCGCCGCTGCTGGCGCTGACGGATATCAATGCGATGTCGGGGATTCCTGATTTTTTTCGTCTGGCAGCGGCCCGCGGTATCCGTGTGGCCGGCGGGGTCGATTTCCGCAACGGCGCGCGGCAGCTCTATGTGGCCTTGCCTTTCAACGCTGCAGGCTATGAAGAGATGAACCGCTGGCTGAGTGCGCATCTCATGGAGCAGCGTCCTTTTCCTTCCCGCGCGCCTGCTTTCGAACATTGTGCAGTGGTTTATCCGCTTGCGGAGGTGTTGAAGGGCGACTTCGCGGCAGGCCTGCGCAGCCATGAGTATATCGGCGTGAAGCCATCCGACATGAAAAGGCTCCCGCTGCTGCGCCTGGCCTGTCCGGAGAAGATGGTTGCACTTTGCACTGCCACGTTCCGCGACAAGATCGATTTCAATACGCACCGCCTCCTGCGCAGCATCGATGCCAACTGCCTGCTCAGCCGCCTGCCCGAAGCGCATTGTGGCCGGCCCGATGAGCTGCTGCGCACGCCTGAACAGGTCTTGCAGGTCTATGCCGACTATCCGGCCCTGCTTACCCGCGCGGTGAATCTGTTGGAACGCTGCTGTTTCGCACCTGAATTCGGTGAAAACCAGAACAAGCGCTGCTTCAGCGGTCAGCCCGACGAAGATGTGCGCTTGCTGCGGCAACTGGCAGAGGAAGGCTTGCGGGATCGCTATCCGAAGGTGGACCGCAAACTGCGGCAGCGGTTGGACAAGGAACTGCATACCATTATCGGGTTGGGGTTTACGGCCTATTTCCTCATCAGCTGGGACATGGTGCGCTACGCCCGCAGCCGCGGCTATTTCCATGTCGGGCGCGGCAGCGGGGCCAACAGCCTGGTGGCTTACTGTCTTTACATCACCAATGTAGACCCGGTGGAGCTCGATCTCTATTTTGAGCGCTTCATCAACCCGCACCGCAGCAGTCCGCCCGATTTCGACCTCGACTTCAGCTGGAAAGACCGCGACGACGTGATCCGCTATGTGTTTGAGCGGCACGGGCCGGAACATACGGCCTTGCTGGCCACTTACAGCACTTTTCAGACCGGAGCGGTGGTGCGCGAATTGGGCAAGGTGTTTGGATTTCCGAAGGAAGAGATAGACAGCATCCTCGACAAGCCCTCGTACCGGAGAACGGCGCTGCGCAGGCCTGAGACAGGCGACCGCGACATGCTGGGGCTGATGTTTCGCTATGCGCAGCGCATCCACGACATGCCGAATTACCGCAGCATCCACGCCGGTGGCATCCTGATCAGTCACCGCCCGATTTTCGCTTACAGTGCCACCGACCTGCCGCCGAAAGGCTTTCCGACGGTGCAGTTCAGCATGCTGGAGGCGGAAGACCTGGGTTTGCACAAGTTCGATGTACTCAGCCAGCGCGGGTTGGGCCATATCCGCGATGCGGTGGACATCGTGCAGCAGAACCGCGGTATAGAATTGGATATCCACCGGATCAACGACTTCAAGCGCGACGAGCGGGTGGCGCGGCTGATTGCACATGGGCGCACGATGGGTTGTTTTTACGTCGAAAGCCCGGCCATGCGGCAGTTGTTGCGCAAGCTGCGCTGCTGCGATTATCCGACGCTGGTGGCGGCCAGCAGCGTGATACGGCCCGGTGTGTCGTCGAGCGGCATGATGCGCGAGTACATCCTGCGGCATACCGATCCGCAGCAGCGTGCCAGGGCGCATCCGGTGCTGATGGAGTTGATGCCCGACACCTATGGGGTGATGGTGTACCAGGAGGATGTAATCCGTGTGGCGCATCTCTTTGCCGGGCTCGGGCTCGACGAGAGCGATGTGCTGCGCCGCGGGATGAGCGGGAAATTCCGCAGCCGGGCCGAGTTCAAGCGTGTACAGGAACGTTTCTTCGAAAGCTGCAGGCAACGCGGTCATGCCGAAGAACTCATTGCCGGTGTATGGCAACAGATCGAAAGCTTTGCCGGATACAGTTTTGCCAAAGGCCACAGCGCCAGTTATGCGGTGGAAAGCTATCAGAGCCTGTACCTGAAGGCCCATTATCCGCTGGAGTTCTACACGGCGGTAATCAACAATTTCGGTGGGTTCTACCGCACCGAATTCTATGTACATGCGGCGCGGCAATGCGGAGCCAATGTGGAGGCACCCTGCGTGAACCGGAGCCTGGCGCATTGCCGGCTGGAAGCGCAGACGCTGTACCTGGGCCTGTCGATGATTTCGGGTATTGAGCAGCAGACGGTGGAAGCCATCCTGCGCGCCCGGGCGGCCGAAGGACCTTTTGCCGGCATGGCCGATTTTGTGGCGCGCACCTCTTGCGGACTCGAGCAGCTGAAGTTGCTGGTGCGGATCGGTGCCCTGCGCTTCGCCGGCAAGTCGAAGAAGGCCTTGATGTGGGAAGCCCATTGGCTGCTGAACAAGCAACCTGCGGTGCCGGCCTCACAACCGCTGTTCCGCGAGGCGCCGCGCAGCTATACCTTGCCCGAGCTGACGGAGCTGCCGCTGGAGGATGCGTTCGAACAGCTGGAGCTGCTGGGTTTTCCGCTTTGCGACCCTTTTGCGCTGGTCGACCCCTCAGCGCGCGACCCGCAGGCGGCCGGAGCGGTGGATCCGGAACGCTTGGGCGTGGGTGCGCGCATTGTCTGCGAAGGCTATCTGGTTACCGTGAAGCCCACGCGCACCCGCAAGGGCGAAGAGATGAATTTTGGCACCTGGACAGACCGGCGGGGACAGTTTTTTGATACCGTTCATTTTCCGCCATCCGTGCGGGCTTTCCCTTTCCGCGGGCGGGGTGTTTACCGCATCAGCGGCCGCGTGTATGAAGATTTTGGTGTTTACGGCATCGAGGCAGACCGCATGGAACGCCTGCCGTATGTGCATGATCCGAGGTATGGGTGAGGGGTTATTTTTCTCTGAATTGTTCAAAGAAGCTCAAGTCAGGCTCGTAAACAACTCTTGGAGTAACCCCAAGTTCTTTTTTCTCAAACATCTCTACCAACTTCTCGCCATCAATTAATTCGAGCTTGATGTTGTTTCTTTCAATGTCCAGAGCGGCTTTGGCAAAGGTGCCGGTTGTTATAATGAGACCTTTCTCAACGCTCCGTTTGTTAGTTTCCATCACGCCAATAAAAGCCTGTACTTTTTCTGTGGGAACCGTTCCACTGTAGCGTTTACACTGGAAGTAGACACTCATATTGACAAACGGGTTCAGTTTCAGATTGGCATATCCATCAATTCCACCATCATGAGACATTTGGGTTATTTCGATGTTTTCGAAATCATATTCACGAAGCAGTCTTCCACACAATTGCTCAAATCCTTTCGGAGAAAGGCTTTGTAATACTTCAAGAAGTGTTGGTTTTATACTGGTGTTGTTGGCAGAAGGTTCAAGTTCGTCCTGTATTTCAACTATGGACTGCGTATCGATAGTTGTTGATGCTCCGGACTTTCCGTCGCGCATATCCTGAAATATTTTCACCCATTTCAGGAAAATAGCTCTCGCTTGTTCTTCGTTCAGGTGGGTTTCCCATCCTTTGTGGCTAAGAGCCCAGACACCATACTTTGAAGAGCTTAACAATTCTTCCCAAACCAAATACTGGCGTGCCCATGCCAGTTGATTCTGGAATTTTAAGACACCTGATTTTTCATGACGTTCATTCAGTATATTTTCACTTAAGTTGAATTTTTCGCCTATCCACTCAGTTACTTCTTTTGGGCGAGCTGATCCTCCCAGATCTCTCAGGGCATCCAGAATAGGTCCAAACCACTTAATGAATTCACTCTTACGCGCTTTTGTGTTCTTGGTCATTTGCGGTACAATATTCAACTTAGTTTATGAATGACTTGATTCAATGTTCTTGATCAGAGCAGATATTTCATCTCGCAACATGGGTAGATGGTTGTCCACTACACTTTGAATGGTTTCATCGGAAATGCTGTCATAAGCGTGAATGATAAGATTACGGAGCGCAATTATATTTTTTAGCGTTAGTTATCGGGTATTCTGGGGCAACGTGCGTGATACGTCTGACTGCTTCACCGATGATTTCTAAATTTCGTTCAATAGCTTTTTTCTGCATAAGTTGACCAAGGGAGTCCTTGTTATGCTGAAAAGATGGTGCTTTGAAGGATTCTATTTCAGCACAAGCTAAAGATATATCATAAAGATATTTAAGAATCTTCTCTTCCATAGATGATTCGTTTATCCCGATCCACCACCCTTCTGAAAACCGGATTCCGGATGGCCTGGTTCTCAACGAGATCAACCTGGCGATGGAACAGTGCTTCCAGTTCTGATTTGAAGTTCATGTAATTGCTGAAGTATCCCGACTTGTCTATTGGGTTGAATTGCACCAGCAAGTCTATGTCGCTGGTGTCGTTGAATGAAGGTGTGTTAGCGGATCCAAACAGGTACAGTGATCTTACATTATGCTTTTGGCACAAAGTATAAAGTTGCGTCCGGTAAGGGTCTACCTTGAACATGCAACGAAAATAAGCATAACATGCCGCGTTCCTGCAGGGGTTTTCCGGACAAGCCGGGTGTGTTTCTCCTTCTGTGACAAGTGGAATTCATGGCAGTATAGTGCCCACCCGCGTTTTATCCCCTACCTTTGCGGTCTTAATACCAACGATTGAATCCCTTTGAACAACTGGGTGTGAGCAGCGAAATACAGGCTGCCATCGCCCGCCTGGGTTTTGAACAACCCACGCCTATCCAGGAACAAGCCATTCCCGTTCTGCTCGAAACCGGCCGCGATCTCACTGCCCTGGCGCAGACCGGAACCGGAAAAACAGCCGCATTTGGCATTCCCCTTATCCAACTTTTGGATGCAAGCATCAACCAGTTACAGGCCCTGGTGATTTGTCCGACCCGCGAACTGTGCCTGCAAATTTCACGCGATCTCGAATCGTATGCCGTGAATATTCCCGGTGTCGAAATCGCTGCAGTCTATGGCGGCAGCAGCATCGATAAACAGATCAAGGCCATTCGTGGCGGCGCCCAGATTGTGGTAGCCACCCCCGGCCGCCTGATGGATCTGATGAGCCGCAAGGCCGTGCACCTCGAGAAAGTGCGTTTTGTGGTGCTCGACGAAGCAGACGAAATGCTGAACATGGGTTTTGAAGAGGATGTGGAGCATATCCTTTCCTTCACTCCGGCCGTGAAGCGCGTGTGTCTGTTCTCGGCTACCATGCCCCCGGAAATCCGCCGCATCGCCAAGAAATACATGACCGATCCGGTGGAAGTGGCCGTAGGCAAAGCCAACTCAGGCAATGCCAATATCGAACACGAATATGCTGTCGTGCAGGCGCGCGATAAGTATCCTACCTTGAAGCGGGTGCTTGACTACACGGGCGATTCATTCTACGGCATCGTCTTCCTGACGACCAAGATGGAAACCCAGGATATTTCGGATAAGCTTATCCGCGACGGCTACAGCGCAGATTGCCTCCACGGCGACCTGAGCCAGCAACAACGCGATAAGGTGATGAACCGTTTCCGCCACAAAGCCGTTCGTATCCTGCTCGCTACCGACGTGGCAGCCCGCGGCATCGATGTAAGCGGACTCACACACGTGATCCATTACAACCTTCCCGATGCGATTGAGAACTACACCCACCGCAGTGGCCGGACTGCCCGCGCCGGAAAAAGTGGTATTTCCTTTACCCTTTTGAATGTGCGCGAATCGTACAAGCTGAAGGAAATCGAAAAGAAGTCAGGTATCACTTTCAAGCGGATACAGATTCCCAGTGCCCGCGAAGTGCTTGACCGTAAACTGCTCAATTTCACCCAGCACATAGCCAGCCAGTTGGTAGACGAGAGCCTGTTCGATGCTGAGAACTTCCAGAACATGGAAGTGCTGATGGCCATGGAAAAACAGGATCTGGTGAAGAAGATTCTTTCGCTGGAGCTGAACCGATTTGCGGCTGATTACCTCGATGCTCCCGATCTGAACGTGAGCGGCAAGACTGCCGAATCGATGGATCAGAGCGAAGGCGGCGGATCACGCGTATTTGTGAGCGTAGGCAAGAAAGACGGTTTCGATACCCTTGGTTTCAAAGATTGGGTTGCCGATCTGTGCGGCCTGAAGAAAAAACAGCTCCATGTGTATGTAAAAGGCGTTTACTCGTTTGTGGATGTGACGCCAACCTTGGTGCCTGCTGTTTTGGAAGGACTCAATGGTGCACAATTCAACGAACGTTCGGTGCGTGCAGAACTTACTGCCTCCAAGGCCGGTGGTTTTCAGCCTGAAGGTTCCTGGAAGAAGAAAGACGATGGAAACCGCGGAGGCGGTGGCGGATATGGAAAGAAGTCTTACGGCGACAACAAAGGCCGGCAGGGTGGAGGCTATAAAGGCAAGTCTGACCGCAAGTCTTACGGCAGCGGAGAGTCGCGCGGGTTCAAGAAGCGCGCTTACTGATTCTGTTCAATAGCCGTAACGGTCGGCCCAGCGGCTGCGCAGGAATTTTCTGATTTCTTCTTCGCGTGCATTCTGCCCGGGATCGTAGAAAACGGTTCCGCGCAGCGCATCCGGCAGGTATTCCTGCAGGGCAAAGCCACCGGGATAATCGTGCGGGTATTGGTAGCCACTTCCATAGCCAACACTCTTTAGTAAGGAATTGGCAGCATTCCGCAGGTGGATTGGCACGGGTAAATCTCCTGTTTTACGCACGGTGTCTTGCGCCATGCCGATGGCCAGGTATGCCCGGTTGCTTTTCGGGCTCGAAGCCAGGTACGTCGCACATTGGCTCAGGATGATGCGCGCCTCGGGCATGCCGGTCATTTCCACTGCCTGGAAGCAAGCCGTTGCCAGTGCCAGGGCCGTTGGGTTGGCGTTGCCAATGTCTTCTGAGGCCAGGATGAGCATGCGCCGGGCGATGAAACGGATTTCTTCACCGCCTTCCAGCATACGGGCCAGCCAGTAAACAGCCGCATTTGGGTCACTTCCGCGGATGCTCTTGATGAAAGCGGAAATAACATCGTAGTGCATCTCGCCCGATTTGTCGTACGCGGCTTGTTTGTGCAGCAGGACGGCGGCCACTTTTTCGTCGGAGATTTCTACGTTGCCGTTTTGGGCCATTCCGGCAAGCAGTTCCAGCAGGTTCAGCAGTTTGCGTGCATCGCCGCCGGCGTGGTGAAAGAGTGCGGCGGCAGAGCGGATTTCGAATTCCAGTTCCTTCAGTTGATCATCTTTTTCGATGGCGCGTTTGAGCACCGCAGACAGGGCTTCCTCACCCAACTCCTTTAGTATGTAGGTCTGGCATCGGCTCAGCAGGGCCCTGTTCACTTCAAAGCCCGGGTTTTCAGTAGTGGCGCCTATTAACGCTATTTCACCTGCTTCCACAGCACCGAGCAGGGCGTCTTGCTGCGCTTTGTTGAAGCGGTGGATCTCGTCGATGAAGAGGATGAGTTTCCCGTTGGTGCGTGCCTCATCGATCACTTTGCGCAGTTCGCTTACGCCGGCGCTGATGGCGCTCAGTTTACGCAAGGGCAGGCCGGCTTCATTACCCAGGATATTGGCGAGCGTAGTTTTCCCCGAGCCGGGTGGGCCCCAAAGGATCAGGTTGGGAACGACACCGGCATGCAGAGCAATCCGCAGCGGACCATTTTCACCTGTCAGATGTTCTTGCCCGCAGAGTTCATCCAGTCTTGCGGGCCGCATGCGTTCGGCCAGGGGGATGGAGTTCACGGTGTAAACATAATGCAAGATCAACCTAGGTGACTTCACACATCTTTCGATTGCTTGTTTTCCAAGGAAAGCAAAAGCTTTCTGCCGGTTATATATTTGCCGACCATGTTGCTACAGGGAAAAACCGCATTGATTACCGGGGCGACCCGCGGAATTGGAAAAGGTCTTGCACGCCGCTTTGCGGCTGAAGGCGCCAATATTGCGTTCACGTACGCTGCTTCCGCAGAAGCTGCCGTGCGCTTGCAACAAGAGCTGGAATCGGAATTCGGTGTAAAAGTGCGCGGCTGGCAGTCTGATGCGGCCGACTTTGCTGCTTCTGAAGCACTGGCAACTGCCGTTATAGCCGAATTTGGTAAAGTAGACGTATTGGTCAACAACGCAGGCATTACCAGGGATAACCTGTTAATGCGTATGACGGAAGATCAATGGGATGAAGTAATCCGCGTCAACCTCAAGTCTGCCTTCAACCTCACCAAGGCTTTCCTGCGCCATTTCCTTGGGAATCGCAGTGGTTCCATCATCAATATGTCTTCCGTTGTTGGCGTTGATGGCAATGCAGGTCAGGCCAATTATGCCGCATCCAAGGCCGGATTGATCGGATTTTCCAAGAGCATAGCACAAGAACTCGGTTCGCGGAATATCCGCTGCAATGTAGTAGCCCCCGGTTTCATCGAAACGGAGATGACCGAAAAACTCGACGAGCAAGTGAAGAAGGGTTGGGTTGAGAATATCCCACTGAAACGCGCAGGCACACCGGATGATGTGGCCAATGTTTGCGTGTTCCTTGCCAGCGATCTCAGCACTTACGTGACCGGACAAACGATTTCCGTTTGTGGTGGTATGCTGATGAAATGAGCCTGAACCATGCCGCTCGACCAGGAACAAGACGAAACCGAAGTCCGCGATTTCCCACATGAAAAGAACATGTCGTTCTTTGATCATGTCGATGAACTTCGCAAACACATCATCCGCGCATTCCTGAGTATCGCTGTGGGCTTCGTGCTCGCATTCGTATACATCAAAGAGGTGGTTCACGGTATCATTTTCGCGCCCTTCCGCCAGGATTTCTTTACCTACCGCGTGCTTTGCGATGCCGGTAAGAACTGGTTCGGCGACAACAGGCTTTGCATTGCACCGCCCGCCGTTCAGATCCAGAACCTGCAGCTTCAGGGGCAATTCGTTTCCGCATTTAAAATCGCTTTCATCGCCGGATTGATGATTGCATTCCCATATATCGTATGGGAATTGTGGCGCTTTATTCGTCCGGCGCTTTCGCTCAAGGAAGTGAAAAAGACGCGCGGAACCATCTTCTTCGTCGCTTTGCTTTTTGCCTTCGGTGTGCTGTTTAGTTATTACATCCTGGTTCCGGTATCAGTGAATTTCTTCGTCAATTTCACCATCAGCGATGAAGTACAGAACATCGTTACCATGCAAAACGTGGTGAATTATGTAGGCTTCCTCTGTCTGGCAACCGGTCTGGTATTCGAGATGCCGGTGCTGATGTATGTACTCGCGCGCATCGGTTTGGTAACAGCGAGTTTTTTAAGAAAATACCGTCGCTATGCGGTGGTTATTATCTTCATTGTGGCAGCTATCGCGACACCTTCACCCGATATGCTCAGCCAGCTTATCCTTGCCATTCCCTTATATGCCTTGTATGAACTGGGCATCCTGATAGCATCCCGCAACGAAACAAAAGAAACGCCATGAGCCAGAATTATAGCATTGCCGTCGGAGGCGACCACGCCGGATTCAAATTGAAAAACCAGTTGCTGGTTCACTTGCTGGAACTGGGGCATGAACCGGTCGATTTCGGTCCGGATTCAGCAGACAGCGTAGACTATCCTGATCATGCGCACGCCGTAGCCGAAAGTGTTGCCAAGGGAGAGAATCAATTGGGAATCCTCATCTGCGGCAGCGGAAACGGTGTTTGCATCACAGCCAATAAGCACGCCGATATCCGGGCTGCCCTTTGCTGGAAGCCGGAGATAGCTGCTTTGGCGCGGCAGCACAACGATGCCAATATCATTTGCCTGCCTGCCCGCTTCCTTTCCGTGAAACAGGCATTCGAAACGGTTGAAGCCTGGCTGAATGCGGAATTTGAAGGTGGCCGGCATCAGAACCGTGTAGCCAAAATCAATTGCTGAAATGGGGCTCAAATCCTGGCTTGCGAAACCATTGGCCCGCAGCGTCAGGCGCTCTATCTCTGCATGGGCAGCCGATGGGGCCAAGGCGCAAGACAACCAGTTCAGGTATTTGGTGCATAACCTGGCGCGTACGGCATTCGGAAAAGCGCATGGCATTCGACCGAATATCAGCCGGGATGAATTCAGGAAACAGATTCCGATTGCCGACTACGAAGCGCTCCGGCCCTGGATTGAGCGCATCATCGCCGGAGAACGCGATGTGTTGTGGCCGGGCAGACCGAAGTATTTCGCCAAAACCTCAGGAACCACATCGGGCGTAAAGTTTATTCCGATCACAGCGGCCAGCATGCCGCATCATATTGCCGGCGCCCGGAATGCCCTGTTGTGCTATATCGCCGAAACGGGTAAGGCAGATTTTGTGGATGGTAAACTGATTTTCCTCTCCGGTAGCCCTGTGCTGCACAAGGAAGGCGGTATCCTCACAGGTCGACTGAGCGGCATCGTAAACCACCATATTCCCGGATATCTGCGGCGGAGCCAGATGCCAACCTACGACACCAATTGCATTGAAGATTGGGAAGTAAAGGTGAACCGCATTGCCGACGAAACCCTGGATCAGCGCATGACGCTTATCAGCGGTATTCCGCCCTGGGTGCAGATGTATTTCGATACGGTACTGGAGAAAAAAGGAGTTTCAACGGTGAAAGAGGTTTTCCCCGATTTCAATCTGTTTGTTTACGGTGGAGTGAACTTTGAACCCTACCGCAAGAAGCTGTTTGATACCATCGGCGAGCGCATCGACAGCATTGAAACCTATCCGGCGAGTGAAGGCTTTATTGCATTCCAGGATCGCCAATCGGATCCTTCCTTGCTGATGCTGCTGAACAGCGGGATATACTATGAATTTGTTCCGGTTTCGGAATACCATCAACCCAATCCACCCCGATTCGGCATAGATGAAGTTGAGGTTGGCGTGAATTATGCGGTTATCATGCATACCAATGCCGGTTTATGGGGTTATAGCATAGGCGATACCGTGCGCTTTGTGTCCAAGAATCCCTACAAGATATTGGTGACAGGCAGGATCAAGCACTTCATTTCTGCCTTCGGTGAACATGTGATAGGGGAGGAAGTGGAACGCGCCATGGCTGCAGTCTGTGCCCAGTTTGGGGTTTCTACCGTTGAATATACCGTAGCCCCCGTGGTTGCACCTGCGAGCGGTTTGCCGTATCATGAATGGCTGGTGGAATTCGATCGCCGTCCGGTTGATATGGGGGTGTTCAGCGCGGCGCTGGACCAGGCGATGCAGGAGCAGAATATCTATTACCGCGATCTGATCAGCGGATCCGTGTTGCAGTCGCTGCAAGTACGCGAAATGCCGCAGGGCTCCTTTATTGCCTATATGCGCAGTATTGGCAAGCTGGGTGGACAGAACAAGGTGCCCAGGCTGAGCAACGACCGCGAACTGGCCGGTAAGCTCTTTGAAGCCAACGGTCTCAAAGACTGACGTATTTTTCTTGTGAAGGCAAGGCCCGGTGTGCGAAATTTGCGCCATGCTCGGACTGAAAATGGCTACCGACCCGCGTTGGGTGAATATTGCAGAAAAAAGCATTGAAGAGATTCTGACCGATCACGCATTTTGTGAACAGAAAGCCGCCAGCAGTGGTATTTCGCTGATTGTGCGTTATCCTGAGCGCACCGAAATGGTGGAGGAGGTGACGGCTGTGGTAGCCGAAGAATGGGGGCATTTCAGAAAGGTGCTCAAGGAACTGAACAAGCGGGGGCATTCGCTCGGGCCGCAGCGCAAAGATGAATACGTCGGTGCTTTATTGAAGGTAAAAAAGCATAGCAACGACCGCGACAAAAATCTGGTGGAAGATTTGTTGGTCTGTGCGATGATCGAGGCGCGGAGTTGTGAACGTTTCCGGCTTTTGTCGCTGCATATCAGCGATCCGGCTTTAAAGTCTTTTTACCACGAATTCATGGTAAGCGAGGCGGGGCATTACCGGATGTTTCTGGATCTGGCATGCAAATACCGCCCGGAAGCTGAGGTGAAAGTCCGCTGGCAGGAGTTCCTCGATGCCGAAGCAGCGATCCTCGCAGCGATGGAGTTGCGCGGTGATCGCATGCATTGATCAGAAGGCCGACCAGATTTGGAGGAGGCGTTCCCAATTCCAGTAAGGCCCTTCCACGCAATACGGCCAATGCAGGCTGGCGGGAATTACAATTGCTGCACAGATGGCGACAAAACTTATAATGGACAACCGCACGGCCGGCCGGTGCCAGGTATCTGCAAGCGGGCGCATCATGGTCAGTACGAAGAGCGGATAAAAGTCTATGAACCCGCGATGGCCGAATCCGCAAGCCAAACCCCAGGCCCACCAGGATGCATAGGTGAGGGTAATGAGTGCAAAAATCCCGCCGGTGGTAAGTGCGAGCGATCGGTAGTTGCCCGCGGTTTTCCGCATCAGGATGAACAAACAGGGGATAAGCAGGAGGAAGAACGGACTCATGGGGAAGAATCCGTTTTCCGGGGCGAACAGCACTTTCCATACATGAGGGGAACGCCAATAAATGAACCCTTCCTCGCCATAGGGTTCAAAACCATGTTTTTTCAGGTAAATACGATACAGGAGCCAGGGTAAAACTGGTATGGCGGCTATTGCAGCGGCGCGGAGCCACAGGAATATATTGCTGAAACTTTCGCGGCCGTGGAATACAACCCACCACAGCAGGAAAGGGGAAAGGAAGAGCATGTTCACCGGCCGCACGCTGAAGATGAGACCCATAGCCAGGGCAGCCGCGTAGAGGTGTAGAGGTTTTTCAGACAGCTGAAATAGACGCAATTGCCAGAGTAACCAGGCCATCAGGAAGAAGGAATAGACATGCGATAGTCCGGGTTCTTCGACGATATAATAGAAAAGGTTGGTTCCGAGCAAGGTGCCGGTTACTCCCAGCCATGCCATTTTTCGGTTATTGAGCAACAAAAGCAGGCGCCATAAGAAGTACAAGCCGGCAAAAGCATAGGTTCCACCGGCGATGATGGCGGCGGCATGGTAAGGAGGCGAGAATCCGTCGGCAGGTACGCCACTGATATGTGCCCAGGCATGCGCAGCCAGAAAAAAGGGAACGCGCATGATGGCGACGCCGGGCGGATATTTGGTTAGGATGCCGTTGCGCCAGGCATCGGTACGAAAACCGCCGCCCGTATTGTAGTCTGCACCCGGAGGCATTTTGGCTGCATCCCAATGGTAAATGAAGGTTGCGGGCAGGAAGACATGGTATCCGGCCTTGTCGGCCCAGATTTCGTCGTGATAATTGTAGAAGCCGAATTTCCAGTTGCGGTTAAAAGCCAGGAATACAAAAACAGCAAATAGACTGAACCATACTACCCGGTTTGCATTGCGCATGGGAGTTACCATGGCTCAAAGCTATTGACTGGTAGGGTTTTTTTGAAGTATTAGTGGAGTCGAAAAAAAATATTTGTATTATTGAAACAGGAATGGCGAGCATAACGGAGCAGAATTATCTGAAAGCGATCTATAAGCTGGGTCATATGTACGGCAAGACGGAGGCCGTCAGCACGGGCGATCTGGCGCAGGAATTGGGTACAACGGCTGCGACGGTAACCGACACTTTACAGCGTTTATCGCGAAAGCGTTGGGTGGAATATGCACGTTACAAGGGCGTGGTATTGACAGGCGAGGGGCTTGGAATGGCTGCTGAATTGGTTGGATTGCATCGCTTGTGGGAAGTGTTCCTGGTTGAGAAGTTGGGCTATGCTTGGCATGAAGTGCACGATATCGCAGAGCAGCTTGAGCATGTTTATCATGCAGAGCTGGCCGAGCGCCTGGGCAATTACCTCGGGAATCCGACGCACGACCCGCATGGTGATCCCATTTTTGGCAAGGGCGATGAAAGTTTGTGTAAGTTGTCGGAGTTGGAGGAAGGCTCCGGTTTCTTGATCAGCCGTGTGGATGATCAGGATCCGGAATGGCTTGTTTTCGCGGCGGAACAAGGATTGCTGCCGGGCGTTTCGGGCAGGTTGATGCGTTTGCGGCCGATTGACGGAGTTTTTGAATTGCTGCTGGGCAGGAAACAGGTTTTCCTCGGCACCAATTCAGCGGATAAATTGATGGTTAAAGTATTAGACAGGGCCTGATATGCTGGATCAAATAAAAGATTGGTTTCTGGCCTTGCATCCGGTGATGCAGGGGTTGCTGGCAACGACATTCACCTGGATGATGACGGCGGCCGGTGCAGGTTTGGTTTTCTTCTTTCGAGACATGAGCCGCAAGTGGCTGGATACGATGCTTGGCTTCACAGGAGGCGTCATGATCGCGGCCAGTTATTGGTCATTGCTTGCTCCGGCGATCGAAATGGCCGGAGATACGTATGGAGAGACCTGGGCCTGGATACCTGCGGCGGTGGGTTTTGTGACAGGTGCCTTATTCATTTATGGATTAGATAAGGTGTTACCGCACCTGCATCTTAACGCAGCCATGCAAAATGCAGAAGGGCCAAAGACGGATTGGAACAGGACGCTATTGCTTGTTATGGCGATTACCCTTCACAATATCCCGGAAGGCCTGGCGGTAGGTGTTGCTTTTGGGGCCGTTGCACAAGGGCTTCCCCACGCTGATTTAGGTGCTGCGGTGGCTTTGGCTTTGGGCATTGGTTTGCAGAACTTCCCTGAAGGGCTGGCTGTGAGCATGCCGTTGCGCAGAAGCGGACTCAGTGCGCGCAAGAGTTTTTTCTGGGGTCAGTTGTCGGCCGTTGTTGAGCCATTGGCCGGCGTAGTTGGTGCAGCGGCCGTAATGGTCGCGCAACCGGTTTTGCCTTATGCCTTGGCATTTGCAGCCGGTGCAATGATTTTCGTTGTGGTTGAAGAAGTGATACCGGAAACGCAGCAGGATAAGCATGCTGACACGGCAACCCTTGGCCTGATTGCGGGCTTTGTGGTAATGATGATACTCGACGTCGCGCTGGGTTAGTATTTTAGGTCACCTCAACTCAAACCTGTCCAGAAATTGTTTTGACTTTTTTGTTTGTAGTGCGTAAACTTGCACTCAGTCTTTTGGGCCTTTTCGAACCTAAATAATCGACAGGCCATTTTCCATGAAACAATCCATGAACAACAACCTAACCAATATTGAAGAAAATCCACAGTTGCTCGATCTTATGATTGCCGATATGGAGCGAGCGCCACAGGAATACAAACCAACCAATTACTGGGAGTATAAAGCAAAGTTTTTCCTTCCTGCTTTGACAAAGGAAGGATTGAAAGATTTTCGCAGAAAATCTGCTTCTGTATTTAGTTCATTCGGAGGTGTGGATGTTTGGCCTAAATACTGGTTTGATTTACGTAAATCAAGGCTATTTAATAACAGGATCTTTAGTAAAATACCAGGTTGGCAGACAGTTCTGCAAACCGGATCCGGAATCATTGACACCGTTATTAAAGCATTGGCTCCCGGACTCATCAGGAATAAAGTACTTATTCCCTATAAAGTAGCGAAGGATGTAGAAAAGAAATATAGTGCTCCGGCCATTGATAAGATCGAGGCTTCGTTGGTGGCAAATCCGGAATACGTTTTTCAAGTGAATGGAAAGAACTATACAAATAACTTTGTAGATTATTACATACGGTATGCCTATTGCTGCCAATTCGTAGATTTTTCCCAAATAAAAATAATAGTTGAATTGGGAAGTGGTTCTTGTAAATTGACTGAAGTAATTAAAAAGTATCATCCCGAAATCACATTCCTGAATTTCGACATTGCACCGCAGCTTTATGTTGGAGAAATGTATTTGCGTTCTGTTTTTCCCGGTGATGTTGTTTCTTACGAGCAAAACCGTGGTTTAACTTCATTGCCGGCATTGGAAGCTGGAAAAATGTATTTCTTCGGAGCTTGGCAATTTCCGATTTTAAAAGATTTCAGCTATGATCTGTTTATGAACCTAACCAGTTTTCAGGAAATGGAACCTGACATTGTGGCCAACTATATTGGCTTCATAAATGGCAACAGCCAGTATGTGTATTTACATGAACAAATGGCAGGTAAAGAAGTGGCGCAGAATAAAGGAGATTTTGGCGTTATGAAGCCAACGGTGCTGCAGGATTATATAAAGAACTTTTCCAAATATGACCTGATAGACAAGATACCATCTATCAAAGAAACCGGTGAGCTCAAATGGGTGGGTCACATGGATACTTTTTGGAAACGAAAAGAATAATTACAGGGAGTGTTCAACGAACTGTTTCAGCAGTTAAAATTAGTTAATTCTTTCAGTCATTGTTGCTAACAGTGTATAACAGGGGGGCTGGGGGAGTTGGTAACTTGTGAATTGCTGTGAATAGGTTGTTAATTGGGGATTCGACCTTCGAAGATGATGGCCAGTTGGCCGTATACCAGAAGCCAGTTGTGGACAGGCTTTGACCATCTCTGTAAGGCTTTTTGGGTCGTTAGGTACATGATCTCGATGAGCGCCGTGTCATTAACGAAGGCGCCTTTGGTATTGGTGGCTTTTCGCAGCATCCGTTGGAAGGCTTCTACTGTGTTGTTGGTGTATACGATGTGGCGGATGGGCTCTGGATATTTGAAATTAGTGGACAGGTTGTCCCAGTTCTCGAACCAGCTCCTTGTCAGGGTCGGATAACGCTTAATCCACTTGTTCTTCAGCAGTTCCAGCTCCTGATAAGCGACTTCCTTATTGCTGGCCTGATAGACCTTCTTGAAGTCGGCAATCACTTCCTTTACGTCTTTGGTAGCCACGCGCTTGAAGGTGTTGCGCAGCTGGTGGATAATGCACAACTGGCATTGTGTTTTAGGGAACATCGAGCCTATGGCTTCGGTAAAGCCGGAAAGATTATTAGAGGCTATCAGCACGTCTTTTACGCCTCGATTGCACAGATCCTGGAGTACTTCCAGCCAGAAACGAGAACTTTCATTCTCGCCCAGGTAAAAGCCGGGTACGTCTTTCTTCCCTTCCAGATCCAGGCCCAGCACGCAATAGATAGCCTTATTGATCACCATTCCATCTATCCGTACCTTATAGTGGATGGCATCCATCCACAGAATTGTGTAAATCTCTTCCTACGGACGGTCGCTTCCTGAATTTCACCTCCGGAAGTATACGGTCCGTTATCTGGTTAATCGCCGCGTCAGACACGGAGATGCCGTAGAAATCCCGGATATGGCCTCGGAATCATCATAGCTCATGGCGTGGCTGTAAAGGCTCAAAATCTTCTCGTCTATCTCCGCTGTAATCGTGGTCTGACGCTTCTTTACGATCGCCGGCTCAAAGGTGCCTTCCCGGTCTCGCGGGGTACTCAGTTCAAAGTTGCCGGTCGAGCCGTTCATCTGCTTGGTTAGCTTGCCGTTGCGCCGGTTAGACTTCACGTCAACAGACTCCGAATGTTGCAGCCAATGCGCATCCATCTAGCCCTCTAAGGCCGCTTCCAGCGCCCGCTTGATAAAGGGTTTAAAGAATCCGTTCTCTCCTGTCAGCGGCTTACCGTTGCGAATGGCCTCGATCAAGGCCTGTTCCCATGGCTCTAACCCTTGTATGGCGTTACCCGAACCCAAGGGCGGGATCGGCGCTTGTATCGGGAGAATGGATACGATTATAAACCCTGTTTTTTGGCTTCGTTCCAGTAAGCGTCCAACACTTCCAGGGGCATTTCGCCCATGCGACGATTGTCTCTGACCGCACATTGTTCCATGTAGGTGAACCTCCGCATGAATTTGCGGTTAGATTTCTCCAAGGCATCGTCAGGGTTGATGCCGCTTAAGCGGGCATAGTTGACGAGTGAGAACAGGAGGTCGCCGAATTCTTCTTCCTGTTCTTTTCCGGGAGCGGCATCCCGTAACTCCTGCCATTCTTCCTGTACTTTATCGATGGCACCACCGATGGTTTTCCAATCGAAGCCCACTTGAGCAACTTTCTCCTGCATCCGGTAGGCTTTTACCAACGAAGCAAGACTGCGCGGCACACCATCGAGTACGGAACGCGTTTCATTCCGACCTTTCTCGGCGAGTTTGATTTTTTCCCAGTTTTGCTTGACCGTCTCTGCATCATCGGCTTTTGCTTCGCCATAGATATGCGGATGTCTGCGGATCAGCTTAGCGCAGAGGCTGTCGATCACGTCTCCGATGTCAAAGACCCCTTTTTCGTCGCCTATCTTGCTGTAGAAGACGATATGCAGAAGGATGTCGCCGAGTTCTTTTTTGACGTCATCCGGATTGCCGTCGATGATGGCGTCGCTGAGTTCGGCAGTTTCTTCATGGGTAAGGTGTCGGATGCTCTCCCATGTTTGTTCGCGATCCCAAGGACATTGTGCCCGCAGTTCGTCCATGATTTTCAACAGACGATCGAACTGCATCAGTTTTTCATACCGGGTCAATCGTCACCTCCCTGGGGTGCTGTTCCCCTGCTTTCCAATGCAGCCAATTTGTCTTTGGCTTCCTGCACCAGCGCAGGCATATCAGAGAAATTCGCGATAACGCTGTTCCAAGTAGCCCGGGCAGAGAATTCATCGCCCATTTTCAGGTAGATGTCTCCCAACAGGTTGAACGATTTACCCAGCCATTCGTCGTAGCTGCTGAATTGGTTGTTGAAGTCGAAAACGGATTTCTTGGCGGCCTGCAGGCTGTCGCTCTGGAAGAGAATCAGGGCCTCCATGTATTTGCTTTCTGCAGCGTATAGGTTATCGTATTTACCAAAGTTGCGGCGGAAGTACTCCAAAGCCCTGAATTTCTCATCGCGGGCATAGCGGATGCGTCCCAGAACAAGCAAGGCTTCGCTGAGCATATCGGCCTTGGTAAACTCCAATCCGGTCAGTTGTTCGGCTTTTCGTTCGGCCAGGGCCTGGTTTCCGGTTTCAAGTCCACAACGCATTTGCCTGTGAACGGCGTAGAGCAGGTTGTCCCGGTTGGCTGTGAGTTTTTCCAGTTTCTCCAGGTATGAAATCAGTTCTGCGCAGCGCGATTTGTCGCGGCCCCAGATATCGGCAATGCCGAGGAGTGATTCTTCCTGGTATTCGGATGCTGCCGCATCGGCAACAACCCGGTAATGGAACACTGCTTTCTCTTTTTCCTTGCGTTTCTCATGGCTGATGGCCTTGAAGTAATTGGCAGGTACTACAAAGAAACCGTTGCGGAAATCGTTCAGGTATTTTTCAAACTCGCGCACCGCTCCTTCATAATCTTTCCGCTCGTAGAGTGTGTATGCTGAGTTATAAAGGATAGAATCGCGGCGAGAGGCGGTAACTGAAACATTGGGAACGGTATTGAGCCAGGAGAGGTATTCGCTTCCGCGGCCATTTTCCCTGTAAATCTTTTCGATTTTCTCCAAGGCGCGTTGGGCTTCCGGTGTTCCGGGGAACTCGGTTACCAGCCTTTTATACATCTCAATGGCTTTGTCGTCTTTTTCCTGTTTATAGTAAAGTTGACCGAGGCTTTGGTAAGCGCGGCGCACAATCAGTTTACCCTGGAAGTCCTGGATTAGGTAGAGCAGGTTTCGTTCGGCATCTTTGATCTGTCCGATGGTAATCTGTTCGCTGGCTTGTTCGAAAATCGCATCCGGCACATAGGGCGACTCAGGATATTCGTTCGGAATGCGCTTCATGGTGGCAATCTTCTGCTGTGACTGCCCGGTAAAGCCGTATATCATACCCTTTTGGAAGAGGGCATAATCGGAAGCAGCGCCTTTCTTTCCTGAGACATAGGAATAGTTTTCCAACGCAGCATCCATATTGCGGGTCATGAAGTAGCAATCACCGAGGCGCAGCATCGCGTCTGAATAAACGAATTCATTGTAGCTTCCGCTGCGCGACTGGGTCTTGTATTGTTGAAACAAGGCGGCAGCTTCGCCGTAACGACGCTGTTTGAAACGGCAGTAACCCATTCCATAGAACGCCCAGGGGTAATAGGGGACGGAGGTGCATTCAGGGGCTTCCGCAAAACGCTGGTACCACTGGATGGCTTCGGCGTATTCGCCTTTTTGCAACAGGATTTCGCCTTTCCAATACGCTGCTTCACCGGCGGTTCGGCGATCGTTTTTGTACTGAAGGCTTTTATCGAACATTTTGATGGCGGCGTCGAAGTCGCGGTCGCGCATGGAACGTTGCCCTTGATAGAGTGTGACTTTTTGGTAGGTTTCCCTTGCTTGCGGATCCAATTCGCCCATGGATTCCAGCACTTGTATAGCGGTGCGGTAATCGTCTGAATTCAGGAACAAACCGGCCAGCAGTTTCTGGGCTTGCTTCTTATCTGCTGATTGCGGAAACAGTTCAGTAAAGCGCTGCAGATAGGTGATGGCATTTTTATTGAAACCCAGCTCCACGGCCATCTTAGCGTAGTTGAGCATGGCATTTTCCTGAACTTTCTTGTTGAAATCGCTTCGTTGCGCTTCGAAGAATGCGTTATATGCGTCTTGTTTCCGTCCCAGTTTCAGGAAGCATTCGGCCAGGTTTAAACTGGCAACTTGTGCCATGGAGTCTCCGGCGTTGGCGATGGCCTGGTACCAACGTACTGCTTCGTTATACTGCCTGACTTTGTAAAAGGTGTAACCGACTTCATACACTTCTCCTTTTTCCAGGCTATCGATGCCGTAGCCGCTGCGGTTAAAAGCTTCAGCGGCCGATTCAAATTCATTCAGCCGGTAATGGCATTTACCTTTCAGGAACGCAGACCTGTTTTTGTAGGAAGCGATATTCAGCTTTTCCAGGTAGGTGACTGCTTTTTGGTAGTCGCCTTTCATGTAGTAAATCTGAGCGACAAAGAACCGCAGGGATTGCGGTCCGTTGTCTTCGATTTTGCGAAAGGCCTGGAGGGCTTTATTGTACTCGCCCATGTAATAGCAAGCGTAGCCGTAGTAGTAATTAGCGCGGATTTCGTATTCAGGGTTGCCTTCGGTGAGTGGTTCAAGCGTTTCGATGGCTTCTTTGTATTTGCGTGTCAGAACCTGGCTGTAACCCATATTGAAGCGCAACCTGTTGCGCTCTTCTAAGGGGATTCCACTGGCATCAGCATTTTTGTAATACGTGAGGGCACGGCTGTATTTGCCGTTCCGGAAATAGTAATCGCCCAAAGCGAGATTTGCGTTGTTGGTTTTATAGGAACCCGGGTTCCTTTCCAGAAAAGCGATCAGCGCAGCTTCTCCATCGCTGTGATCGGCGAACAGTTTAGCTACGGCAACGTAGTATTCGGCATCTGCACGCGTCATCCTGTCGGCATTGCCCTGTGACAGAAATCGGTTGAATTCAGCTATGGCTCCATTCCACTTGCCCTGTTCGAACAGGTTTTCCGCCCGCCGGTAAAGAACGCCCGGACCGCTGTATAATTCTGTTTGCTGGGACTGGGCGGGGAAGCCGGCTGCAAGCAGAATGGTGAGTATGAGGTTGCGCAAACGCATATCCATGCAAAAATATAACGCAAGAAGGCGCTGCTTCTGATGGAGTTTTGAACAAATCGGCCGGATGTACATGAAAGTCTATGGACGGAAGGCGTCGAGAAAATGCATGATACAGGTGGTATTGCCGTTTTTGATGATGGCAATGACATCAAAACGGATACTTTCCTGTGGATAGTGAACCTCGAGCAGATGCGCAGCCGTGCGGACAAGTCTTTGTTGTTTAGTAATGTGAACGGCGCATTCCGGATACCCGAACCCGATGGATTTCCTGGATTTGACTTCGACGGCAATCAGGCTGCCAAGAGGATCTCTTGCCACCAGGTCAATTTCACCTTCCCTTGTGCGGAAGTTGCGGTGCAATACCTGATAACCCAGTTTTTGAAGAAAGGCTTCCGCCGTTTCCTCACCCCGCTGACCGAATTGAAGTGCGTCCATGCTGCAATCAACAGCGGCCTTGCAATTGGATTCGTTCGATAAACGGATAAAATAGCTTCCCTAAACAAAATCAAAGCTCGTAGCGGCGAAATTTGCAGTATGGAAACGCCCTTGGTTCCTTTCGAATTATCATCCTACGCGCTTGTCTGGCAGCAACAGCAGCGTTGGTTTGCTGAGGCAATGGAGGCCAGATCAATGGGCAAGGCGCCCGTAAGCCGACTCTTGCTTGGAGAACATTTGCCGGTTTATACTTTTGGACGGCATGCGAACAAGGAGAATCTGACTGCCGATGCGAACTGGCTCAGGGCAAAAGGCGCGGAAATTCACCAAATTGAACGCGGGGGTGATATCACTTTTCACGGTCCGGGTCAGTTGGTGGCTTATCCTATGTTCGATCTGGAGGCGGCTGGTATGGGAGTGAAGCGATTTGTTGAGTCGATTGAATCTGCCATTATCGCATGTATAGGCCAATGGGGTATATCAGGCGCTGTTGTTCCCGGCAGGCCCGGCGTTTGGGTTGGAGCAGAAACGAAGCAGGAACGTAAGATTGCAGCGATCGGTGTGTATTGCAGCCGCCATTATGCGATGCACGGTCTGGCCTTGAACGTGAATACCGATCTGGAATGGTTCAAACACATGATACCTTGTGGTATCGCAGATCGCGGTGTTACGTCGATGGAAATTGAAATCGGTCGGAAACTACCGTTCAAAGAGGTTGCCGACGCGTTGACGGCAGCATTTGAACAGTACTTTCCATTTACATTTGTAGCAGATACCCCAATCAAACCTACAACATGAAGAACAGAACGCTACTCGTTATCATCGGTCTGGTATTGCTGCTTGCCGGTCCGGCCGCCTGCAACTACAACGGATTTGTTAACAAGGATGAGGAAGTTAAGAAAGCATGGAGCTTTGTGCAAAGTGCGTATCAGCGACGCGCAGACCTCATACCCCAATTGGTAAACACGGTGAAGGGTGCCGCAAATTATGAACAACAGACTTTGATTGGGGTGATTGAAAAAAGGGCTAGTCAACTTAATCAGGGAGCTAAAATCGATCCGGATAAACTTACTGAAGAAAATATCCAGAAGTTTCAAGCTGCACAGGCTGAGATAGGCAGTGGCATTGGTCGCCTTCTGGCTGTAGTGGAAAATTATCCAACCCTTACCGCGACCAAAGGCTTCCAGGATCTTCAGGTTCAGCTGGAAGAGACAGAGAACCGTATCAAAGCTGAGCGCGACAAGTTCAATGAAGCTGTTAAGCAATACAAC
>Ga0315901_10002498_pt1 | contig 25223 bp, 18 predicted proteins | sample LakEriMetagenome_10_FD_203761 | JGI IMG/M metagenome (GOLD analysis project Ga0315901, IMG submission 203761) | Freshwater fungal communities from buoy surface, Lake Erie, Ohio, United States - Buoy 2 MA116 | ecosystem: Environmental > Aquatic > Freshwater > Lake | place: USA: Lake Erie, Ohio... | reverse complement strand
GCTGTTGGGCAAGGGATGGCAGTGAAATCACAGAGGCGGTCAGTCTACTTGTTGCTTTGAGTCAAAAAGGCTTTCACGTGGATTGCTTTGCTCCCAACCGCAAGATGCATCATGTGGTTGATCATCTGTCCGGGCGTGAGGTTGTTGAGGAAAGCCGTCACCAGTTGCATGAGGCAGCACGTATTGCGCGGGGCCGGATTCATCCCCTCACCGAGATGAAGGTTCAGCATTTTGATGCGGTCGTACTTGCAGGTGGCTTTGGTGCTGCAAAAAATCTCTGCAATTATGCATTTTCCGGAGTAGATGCGCATTTGGAGGTCGATGTAAAGGCCGCTCTCCTGCCTTTTTTGGATGCACACAAACCTCTCGGTGCGTTGTGTATCGCTCCTATCGTTCTCGCATTACTGTGCCGTGAGGCTCATTTTGTGGGAGCTCAAGTCACATTGGGAGATGGAAGTGCCCAAGAGGCAGTTCGTGCGGTAGAAAGTTGGGGCCTTCGCCATGTTCCAGTGGGCCGCCGCGATGCATGTATTGATCGCCAGTTCAGGATGGTGACAGCCCCCGCTTATATGTTCGATGATGCAACACCTGCCGATGTTTTTGCTTGTGCGGTGGCTTTGGTTGATGGTGTGCAATCTTTGCTGGATGGTCATCATAGTGCAACATGAATTTGGTCGCAGCTCTGCTGGATGGGCTGTGATTCTTTTTTTGCTGAAGCGGTATTTACTCTCATCGTGGGGAGCACGTCGCCGCCGCGTTCAATCGGCCTTGGGTCTTGTTCTTCCTGTGGCCGGAATTGCTGTCGGCGTGTGTGCTTTTACGATTATTTTAAGTGTGATGGGCGGATTTGTTCAGGGGCTTAAAAAACGTCTGCTCGTGGTCGAGCCTCATTTGGAAGTTGTTGTGAAGGATGGTTTTGGTCGAATTCCGGCCGATCCGTCTCTGTTACCCCTTATAATGTCCTTGTCTGATCGAATTGAATCGGTCGCTCCATTTATTAAAACTGATGTGATCATTCAATCGAGCCGCAAGCCTATTACAGCACTTTTGTGGGGTGTTGATTCACAGCGCGCTGATGTCACGATGGGATTTAATGGTTCCTTGTCGCCTTCAGATGTGTTGTTAAGAAATTTGGCAGAGGATCTGTCACCGGAACTCGGCGCATTGGAGGGTGCCGGCCCTTTTCCATCGATGATTGGCGGCTCGACTTTGCTTGATGCGATTGATGGAGATGTTGGTGATCGCTTGACGTTGATTTCAACCCAACCCGACGAAGGTTTGGGAGGATTTGTTCCCAAACAGCAGCCCGTGGTTGTGATGGCAAAATTTCAAACTGGCTCAGTGAGTCATGATTCCAAAGTCATTTTCACTCGTCTTAGTGTTGCACAAAAATTTATTGATGCAGAAAATGAATGGTCAGGAATTCAAGTTGCGCTGAAGGAACCTCTGGATGCTGAGGTTGTTGCGCATCAGATTAATTCAGCGCTTGAAAAGCAGCAGTTGCGGGCAAAGCCGTGGACTGAATCCAACAAAGCTCTCCTTAAAGCTCTGCGGCTCGAGCGCTGGGGTATGTCATTTGTTTTATACATGGTCATTCTTGTTGGGTGTTTTAGCATCACCATTACACTGGTTCTTGCAGTCCGCAGGAAGGCGCGAGAGATGGCCATTTTGAGGGCTGTTGGATTACGGCGATTGGATCTCGGTCTGCTGTATCTCTTGAAAGGCGGAAGCATTGGTGTTCTGGGCGTTGTACTGGGCTTATCGGTGGGTCTTGCGGCTCTGCAATTAATCTCACACATTCGCTTGCCTGTTCTGCAGGATGCCTACTCAGGGCGAGGCTTGCCTGTTTTGATTTCATGGCAGGATTTGGCCATCGTCAGCTTGGGAAGCGTACTTCTCTCGGTTGCAGCATCACTCTGGCCTGCTGTCGAAGTGATGAGGATTGATCCGGTTGAAACGCTTTCGGATCGGGCGGTTTGAGTTTGCTCAAAAATCCGAAATTATGACACCTGAAATGCAGATGACGGACAAAAAGTTTTGCCAATATGACGCAGTTGCTTCTCAGACAAAGGAAAATCGAATGACTCATGCGGCGGTCGAGGTCAGTGACCTTCATAAAATTTACCAGATGGGAGAACTGCAACTGGAAGCTCTCTCGGGAGTCACTTTCTCTGTCGCTGCCGGTGAAAGTGTTGCCATTGTCGGAGAAAGTGGTTCGGGAAAAAGCACCTTGCTTCATATTGTCGGAGCCTTGGATTCTCCCACATCGGGGCATATACGGGTTGGTGGACTGGATCCATTTCAGGGGCACGACCGTGAGGTTAGTTTCTTTCGCAATCGCCACATTGGCTTTGTGTTTCAGCATAATAACCTTTTGCCGGAATTCAGTGCACTTGAGAACGTCTTAATGCCCGGATTGATTGCAGGCCAAAAGTATGAAGTGACACATGCGCGTGCCATTTCGTTGTTGGAACGTGTCGGATTAGGGGCGCGATTGTCCCATTACCCAGGTCAACTGAGTGGTGGTGAACAGCAGCGTGTCGCCATCGCCCGTGCTCTGATCAATCAGCCGGTCTTGCTGTTGGCAGACGAGCCTTCAGGAAATCTCGACAGCCGAAATGCGGCAAATATTCACGCACTTTTTGCTGAAATAAACCGCGATTTTCGTACCACTGTGATGGTCGTGACCCATCATCATGAATTTGCTCATTCTCTTCCGCGTCAAATTGAAATGCGTGACGGTAAAATTGTCTCAGACTCCGGCAGATAAACCTTTTCTGTGAGCAATGCGGAGCGACTTCCGGGGAGCAGACGTTTGCAAAATTCCTGATGATGATAAATAGTCTCCCGGCTCGCCATCACAGAAGGGTGTATGATTTATGTCCAAAAGGTTCAGGCGTTTCCTGCCCGCCGTACTGTTGAACAGTGTTCTCTTGGTTTTACTGTGTCTGGCCAGCCCGTGCCCGCAGGTCTTTGCATCCGAATCCGACGCTTTGCAGACAATCATTGATATCCGTGTTGAGGGCAGTAAGGCGGTTCAACCGGAAGCCATTCTGGGTTTAATGGATAGCAAAGTGGGTGGCGTTTTAAGTCAGACAGATGTGAGCGACGATATTCGTAATATTTTCAACAGCGGTTATTTTCGGGATGTTCGCATTGATGCTCAAACACGTCCTAATGGTGTTGCGCTGATTGTTGTTGTGGAAGAAAAACCGAGTTTGCGTGAAATTAAATTTATAGGTTTTGATGCCATATCATCAACAACCATCTCCGATAAATTACAAGTGAAAAAGTTTACAATTCTGGATGAACGAAAAATCACCGCGGATTTGCGAGTCATTGAGCAAATGTATGTTGAAAAAGGCTATTATCTCGCGCGAGCGATGTATTCCATTGAGCCCCAGGAGACGGGTGAAGTGACCCTTGTGTATCAGGTTGTTGAAAATATGCCTGTATGGGTATCGCATGTACGGTTGCTTGGTAACGCGCATTTTGGCGATTCAGAACTCAAGAGTAATATGGCAACGCGAGAAAAGCGGTGGTCATCGTGGTTCACAAGCGGTGGTTCGTTTAAAGATGAGTTTGTGAACCGTGACAAAGAATTTTTGGCCTATATTTATCGCGATAATGGATTTGCTGAAGCCAATGTTTCAACTCCTCAGTCTCGACTGGATGTGAGCCGACAAACGATCGACGTGAGTTTCAATATTGAGGAGGGTGAGCGTTTTCAGGTGGGCAGCATCAAGGTGAGTGGAGATTTGCTGCTCAATGAGAATGGGGAAAAAATTTATTCGGAGAAAGATCTGGTTGAAAAGTTTCTCCTGAAAAGCGGAAAGTGGTTCCGGATATCCCAATTTCAGACTGACATGAGAATGCTGACCGATCTCTACGGTGATCATGGCTACGCGTTTGCCGATATTCTTCCCAAGACAGCTGCAAATCGTGAAACAAAGACCATTGATATTGAATTTGTTATTACAAAAGGTGAAAAGGTTTACTTCAGGAATATTATTGTCGAAGGCAATGTTAAAACCCGAGACAATGTGATCCGTCGTAATATCAAGGTTGCAGAAGGTGAACTCTTTCATGCGACCCGACTTGAAAAGAGTAGGGCAGCAGTTGAACGACTTGGATACTTTCAGGAAGTGCAAATCATTCGCGAACCCGATGTTCGCAATCAGCGCATGGATTTGCGTGTAAAAGTCAAAGAGAAATCCACGGGAACCCTGTCCGCCTCGCTGGGAGCTTCTCCTTCATCAGATACGCGTTCGATCAATTTCTTTGCTCAGGGTTCATACTCGGAGGCAAATTTGCTCGGCAAAGGATGGAATGCAGGATTATCGGCGAACTTCAATCCAACGGGAAGTTATAGCCTAAATATCAGCCTGACTGAGCCAAGCTTAAATGACGGTCCTTGGAGCGTTACGGGATTTGCTGCCTACGACTATGAATTGGCTCGCCCCATCTCATTTGAGCCCGAACGTTATACAAAAACGATTCGTCTGGGTTTGAGCGTTGGCCGCGAGATTATTGAGGACCTCAGAGTCAGCGGGGGATATTCGATTGAGAAGGTAGTGAGAAATGACGTCACGCCGATCGGCAAGCTTTTCACAAAGCAAGGTATCACCGAAAGACTGACGCAGTCTCTCAGTTATGATAAAACGGACAGTTACCTCATGCCAACATCGGGTTATTCCCTGTCGCTCACCAATACTCTTGCGTTGCGCGTTTTAGGTGGCGATAATCAGTTTGGTCTCACTGAAATGTCGCTCAATTACTATCTCCCTGTGTTTATCGGTGAAGATTTCAAAACCAATTTCAGGTTTGTCGCTGAACCTGCTTTTGTCTATCCGTTAAGGGGAAAGCCAGTCCCATATTGGGAAAGACTAAGCTTGGGAACACTGTACAATATGAAGGCTTATTATCAGGAAGACAATGTCATAGGGCCTCGGATCGAAGTTCTGACAAGTCCATTCGCACAGAGCGTCAATCGCGTGCTTGCGGGTGGCAACCGTCGTCTTTACGGTGCCGCAGAGTATTTTGTGCCATTGATTCCTGAAGCAAACTTGCGGCTTGTCAGTTTTGTTGAAACAGGGACTGTTTTGGATGAAGGTGAATCACTTGATTTTGAGAGCTTCAAACACGATGTTGGCTTTGGTCTGCGTTGGCAAACGCCTATTGCGCCCTTTCGCTTTGAATGGGCATGGCCTCTGAAAAAAGGCGGTGGGCTGGGCAACATGGAGTTCATCTTTTCTGTCGGAAATGATAATATTTCAAGTCTGACGCGCTGATTGTGTCTGGGCTGTGCGAGTGGGATGGGAGGTTTTTATGGTTTTGAGTTTTGAACGCAAAAAGACCCTGGGATCAATTTGGGGTGAGTCACGTGGATTGCTTGCCGGTTTGGGGTTGGCTGTGGCTGTTCTGGTCGCTACAAGCGTGCCTCTCACTGCGGCAGCCGCTCCGGCAGCAAAAACTGGAGTCACAGCCAACCGTGTTGCTCTGATTGATTTTCAAGCTGCGATTCTTCAAACAGAAGAAGGCAAGGCCGCGAAGGCAAAAATTGAGAAGGAAGTGGACTCGCGCAAGAAAGAACTGTTGAGTCAGCAGCAGGAACTTAAAAAGTTGGAAGATGACTTTGAGGCTAAGCGTTCTGTTTTGTCAGAAGATGAAAAAGGCTCCAGGACACGAGACCTGCAGTCGAAGTATATGGCTTTTCAGCGCTCTCAAGTGACTTTAGATCAGGAAGTCCGGCAAAAAGAAATGCAGGAAACTCAGAAGATCTTTCAGAAGCTTTCTAGCATCGTCGAGGAATATGCCAAGAAACATAATTTCGATCTGGTTTTTGAGAAAGGCGCGGGTGCCGTGCTCTATATTGCTCAAAATTCAGATATCACCACCGATGTTGTTGCAATTTATAACCAGCGCCACAAGGTCAAGAAGTAATGGCGCTGTCTCTCTCGGAACTCTGTGAGAGGTTTGGGTGCGTTGTTTTTGCGCCGCAACAGTCGATGGTCGTGGGTCCTTTGACTGGCATTGCTCCTCTTTCCTCTGCGACTCAGGAGCAGATTTCCTTTCTTGCTAATGAGCGATATCTCGACGATGCCATCACGACCCAAGCGGGAGCTGTGCTCTGCAATGCCTCTTGCGCCGAACGACTATTTGGCCACACGCGTAGTCTTCTTCTTGTGTGTCGTGATCCCTATGTGACCTTTGCGCGCGTCTCCCAATTTTTTTTCAAGCCCCAACATGGTTTTTCGGGCGTCTCCCCCCATGCATTTATTGATTCTTCTGCCCGCATTGATCCTTCAGCGACTCTGTTTCCGTTTGTTTATGTGGGACCCGGAGCGGTTGTAGGGCCTCGGAGTGTCTTGTACCCAGGTGTATTCGTTGGCGGTGCTTCAGAGGTTGGTGCCGATTGTATTATTTATCCGAATGCCGTTGTTCGCGAAGGTTGTCGATTGGGTGAAAGGTGTATTTTGAACCCAGGGGCAGTGATTGGGGGCGATGGCTTTGGTTTTGCTCCAACAGGAGATGAGAACGTTAAAATTCCGCAGGTTGGAGGCGTTGATATCGGAGCGGATGTTGAGGTCGGTTCAAATGCCTCTGTTGACCGTGGCGCGCTGTTGAACACTGTCATCGGTGAACAATCAAAGATTGATTCACTCGTTCAGATTGGACATAACGTGAAGATTGGCCGTGCGTGTTTTATTGCGGGTCAAACAGGTGTTGCCGGATCGACTGAAATTGGTCACCGTGTCACCTTGGCGGGTCAGGTTGGAGTTGCTGGACACCTGAAGATTGCTGACAAGGTGACGGTGCTTGCTCAGACGGGAGTCTCGCAGAGTTTGAATGAACCTGGGGTGTACGTCGGTTTTCCGGCTCGTTTGAACCGCGAATTTTTGCGGCGCGAGGCAATTCTTGATCGCGTCGTCAGCGAACGACTTGAGGAAAGAAAAAATAGACTGAGCACCAAAAAAAGTAAGGCTGAGCGGCAATCGGATGAACTCTGATTGCAATAAAAAGTCGAAGTGATTAGCTCTGTGGATATTGTTAGGAAGGTTTCGTCTTTATGGAAATTCAAAAACCTTTGTTCGACTATTTGAAAGTCTGTGAATTGCTTCCGCATCGCCCTCCGATGCTGCTCGTCGATAAGGTATTATCTATCGATTTTGATGCCTTGGAAACCCATGCTATCAAATGTGTCACCGGTGGAGAAATGTATTTGGCTGGACATTTTCCGGGGCAACCAATTGTTCCGGGGGTTTATCTTGTGGAAGGCCTAGCTCAGGCTGCGGCAGCCATGTGTTTTGCTAATTTCGAGAAACTGGGCGAGAAAGTTGAAAAAAAATGCATGCTCACTGGCATAGATGAGGTCAAGTTTAGGAGACCCGTCGTACCAGGAGATGTCATTCATTATTTTGTTAAATACGAACGTCATCGCGGTCCCTTTGTTTGGTTTAAAGGTGTTGCCAAGATTGATGACGAGATTGCTGCTGAAGCCAAATTTTCAGCCATTCTTGCCAGAGCTCCGTTGAGCTAACGAAAACTTGTTTAAAGGAAATCTTTCATGAGTACGTCCGTCTCCATCCATCCAACAGCCATTGTTCATCCGGATGCTGAGCTTGATGCGGGTGTGATCGTTGGGCCGTTTTGCACCGTTGGCGCACATGTAAAAGTCGGCCGCGGGACAAAGCTAATTTCCCATGTTGTTTTAGACGGACACACAACGCTGGGTGAGGAAAACGAAATCTTTCCATTTGCCAGTGTTGGAACAATTCCACAGGACCTCAAGTACAAAGGTGAGCCGACGCTCTTAATCATTGGGGATCGAAATAAAATTCGCGAATCTGCAACTCTTCAGCCTGGGACTGTCCAAGGCGGGGGGCGAACTGTTGTCGGTCATAACAATTTATTGATGGCATATACTCATGTGGCTCATGATTGCATTATTGGTCATGACAACATTTTCGCCAACTCTGTCCAGCTGTCGGGGCATGTTGAGGTTCACAACGGTGCGGTCATTGGCGGAATTTCGGGGATCCACCAGTTTTGTCGGATTGGCGATATGGCCATGGTCGCCGCAGGTTCGATTGTCGTTCAGGACGTTCCAAATTTTTGTGTAGCTCAAGGCGACCGAGCAACGCTGCGTGGGATGAATGTGATTGGCATGAGACGAAAGGGATTGACGGCAGGAGATTTGTCAGTCCTTAAATCCGTTTACAAACAATTCTTCCTTTCTCCCTTGCCGACTGTTGCTGAAACCGTGGAAGCTTGCCGTCAGTCGGGATTTTTGGATAACCCGCATGCAAGACGCCTGATTGATTTTATCTGTTCAGCGCGTCGCGGTGTTGTCCGTCCTGCCTCAGGAGGCAACAATGATGATCTCTCAGCGACCATCTGAATCCAAGTCTGTCTCAATTTGTCTTGTCGTTGGTGAAGCGAGCGGGGATGCACAAGGGGCTTTGCTGGCGAAAGCTCTGCGCGCTGAATTTGACCAGCATGGAATAAAAACAAATTTGTGGGGAAGCGCGGGACCGCAAATGATTGCGTCGGGTGTTGAACCCGTGGTCCATGTCAATGAACTAAACGCGATGGGCATCGCCGAGGTTATAGCGGTTTATCCCCGCCTATCTTCAGCCGCGCATCGATTGCAGGCTGAACTCAAACGCCGTTCGCCGGACATCACCATCCTAATCGATTATCCGGGGCTCAATCTGCGTTTGATGGAAGACGCTTATCACATGGGCTCATGCGTTGTTTATCATATTCCGCCGAAAGTGTGGGCTCATGGGATAGGGCGAATCACTCGTTTACGTGATTGTACTTTTCTTGTCACATGTATTTTGCCTTTTGAAGAAAAGCTCTTGCGGCATGCCGGAATTAATGCCCATTTCGTTGGAAATCCCTTGAAAGATCAGATTCAGGATCTTGAAGGTCGTCATGCAAATATTCTTGCCGGAAAAATACATCACGCAGAGGTCCGTGAATGCATTGGGCTGGTTCCGGGGAGTCGAACAGGCGAAGTTGAACGAGTCTTTCCAGAGATGATCAGAGCGTTTGCTCGCACGCGCACAGCCCTCAATCGTCCATTGAAGGCAGTTGTGCCGGTTGCTCCGACCGTTTCTCAAGACTGGTTAGAGGCGATTTTAAGGCAGACTTTAGCCAGCGAAGAACAGAATCAATATTCAGAAGTTCCGGAGATTGAATTCGTGCAAAGTCGACCTTTGATTGAGGTTTTGCAGGGATGTCAGTACGCTTGGGTGTGTTCTGGAACCGCAGCGCTCGAGGTCGCTTTGCTGGGGATTCCTCACTCTGTCGTTTATAAAATGCATTGGTTGAGTTATTCAATCGCTCAACGGATTGTTAAATTGCCGTTTATTAGTCTTGAAAATCTATGCTCTGGAAGGGAAATCGTTCCTGAATTTATACAAGATAAAATGACAGCCGAAGCATTGTCCGCTCATGCGCTAACGATACTGAAATCACCCGAGCGCGCAGAACACATGCGTTCCGAGTTGCTCGCTTTAAGACAATTGTTTCCTCCTCACAGCGCACAAAATGCTGCAGCTGCAGTATTGGATTGTTATTTGAATTTGCCAACAGAGTCTTCCAAACGTTTTCATGCCAAAGCAGTCCGTGAATTGATTATTGAGGACGAGGAATGGGGGGTGAACAGGTGAATCTTTCTGGTCAGTCCTCCCGCTCATCTGCTGACAAAGCTCAAGAGACTGCGGAGTCCCTCGCTGCTCTCAATCAACAGATTGGATCTAAAGTTTGGTTACATCCTCTCTTTTCAATTATCTGGTCCTCATCTCGTAAGGATGTTGTCCTTGGTTTATTGTTGAGTCCTATTCATGCGGCAGCCGAAATCATGCTTGCCTTTTTGTCTGGGGCTTTGCTGCAGCTGATTTTTTCAACTGGCTCGGAAGTGACGCTTCAACGGATTCTTCCAAGTCGGATCGCAGAGTCTCTCAGATCTTTTGCATCTTTAAATCGTCAAGAGCTAATGACGCTGATTTCTGCGCTGTTAATTCTGATTGGATTTGTCCGAATGGTGACGAGTTTTGGGAGTAATTATTTGCTTGAGCGCGCGGGGCATCGGGTCGCCCATGCCTTGCGTTCAGAATTTTTGAATTCGTATCTTCACAGCAGTGGAAGAATTTTAGATGCGCGTCATCCTGATGAAATGACCAATCGAATATTGCTTGATACGACCTTGATGCAAGGCCTTGTGAGCAAGGGAACCATTGGGGCTTTGAGAGATGGGATGGTCGTCATTGGTGCTGCTTTGTCGATGGTTTGGATTGCTTCCCAGTTTGTTTTTATACTGTTGTTACTTTTTGTGCCTTTTTTTCTTTTTCTTCGAAGAATTTCGCGTCGACTGGAGTTTTTTACCCGTGAAGCTGCGCGCCGCCAAGTTCAATTGGCGACACGCGGCTTGCAGATGCGGCAAGGGCTGTTGGCGATTCATGGAATGGGTGCGCAACGGCGTGAAAAAGATGATCTTAGTGAGCTCAGTGAAAGCTATTATGGATTTATGAAAGGGACTCTATTTTTGAGAACAGCCTTTCGGCCGGGAACTGAATTTGCGGCTATTACAATTCTTGCCGCCGCACTGCACTGGCGCTTGAATTTGTCCGTCGATGTGGATGTTGCCAGTTATTCAACTATGTTTGTGCTCGCTGCGCTGTCATTTCGACCCCTGAAAAACGTATCTTCCTTTGTGTCGCAATTTGCTGAGCTTAAAGCAGTATGGAAGCGTCTGATGGATGAGTGGGATCTGACGCATCAATCTCAGTCTGATGACCTGCGTACCGTTCTGCCGCATAGCAACCAATTGATGCGTTCTGGTCTGGCTCTGGAGCTTCGTCATGTTGTCTACGATGCGTTCAACGGGCGAAGAATTTTGAATGACTGTAGTCTTGCGATTCCCGTGAGATCGCGGATCGCACTTGTAGGCGAAAGCGGAGCTGGAAAATCGACAGTCCTGCGTTTGATGGCTGGATTGTTGCCAGAGACGTCTGGTTTGGTTTTAGGATCAGAAAACACGGTTCTTGCAACTCAAACTCCGTATGTTTTTCAGGGGACAATTCTTGAAAATATCATTTATCCCCTGGTTCCAAAAAAGAGTGGCGAGATGAATCGTGCGAGAGACAAGGCGGCATCTCTGGTCTTAAGTCTCATGCTGGCTCATACACAGGCCGGTGCAGAGCTTTTTCTCAATAAAAAAATCGGATTTATGGGCGAGGGATTGTCCGGCGGAGAAAAAGCGCGTGTCGCATTAGCTAGGCTCCTCTTTGCAGACAAGCCTGTTTTGCTGCTGGACGAGCCGACGGCCAATCTCGATCCTGAATCGTCGAAAGCCTTTTGGGATGCTGTTTGGAAATGGCAGAAACAGGCCGGCGACCAGCGGGCTGTTGTAGCCGTGACTCATCATATGAATGATCTGGCAAGCTTTGAACAGTGCCATTTATTTTCAAACGGTTCATTAATTGCAAGTGGAAGTTCAGAAGAAATTCTTGCGGCAAGAATGCGTTTATCGGAGGTTGAAACCCCAAATGCGGGTCTTGGAGGGCCCCTTTTTGTATGAAGACAGCATGGACTGAGCGAGTCCGTGAGCAGCTGGATCGTCCATTAACGTCTCGAAGCTTGCTTTTTGTTTTCTTGAGCCTTTTGATTGCACTTCCTCTGAGTTTTGTCTGGGCAGGTGCTGCCGCCGTTCGGATGAAACGCAGGAGCAAGGGCGCGCTTGGACCCAAAAATAACGAACCGTGGATTGTGTCGGTCGGGAATGTTGCCGTGGGCGGCATGGGCAAAAGTCCGATTGTTCGAGCGTTGGCTCGCATGGCCCTCTCTGAGGGTTTTGATGTTGCTATACTCACTAGAGGCGTGGCTGCGCAGGCGAATGTGCCGAGGGTCGGGTGTATCGCGGAGGGAGCTGATTTTTGGAGCCAGGATTGGTCCGATGAAACGCTAGAACACGCTGTGTTGCTGGGTGCGCGGTTAGATGAGGGACCACGTGTCTGGTTGGGGCAGGGGGGCGATCGGGGGCAAGTCTTTGAAATGCTCATGTATCGGCGAAAGCAACGGACTCTAAGCGGCGAGAAACTCTCATCATTTTCATCTTCACCTCCTGGTTTCGAAAATGCAGCCGGAGATCGTCCACTGTTGGTTTTGTTGGATGATGGTTTGTCGCAAACAGCGTTGCGTGTTCATCGGGACGTCGTTGTCTGGGATCCTCAATCACTTCTGTCGGCTCCTCGTGTGTGCCTGCCTTTTGGTCCTTATCGGATGGGCTGGCCTGGTCCTTTTTGGTCGAATTCTCTTCCGGTGGCCGACTTGATTGTCTGGTCGCGACTTGTTGATTTGAACCAGATGTCTCTTTTTCGTAAGACCATTCATAAAGCTCAAGACATGCTGAATGCGAGAACCGAAAAAAATTGGATAGCTTGCGAGCAGGTTAACTTGAGCAAAGTTATTCTTGCGGACAGCGGCGGCGGATTTTTTCTGGAAGACGTGACGGTTGAGCAGATCACTTCACCTTACGCCGTCTTGCTTGGGCTCGCCCGTCCACATCGATTTTTGGAGACGCTGGGATTACTTAAAGCCAATGGTTCACCCGCGTTTATTAAAGTACTTCAGACTCCTGAACAGGTCATCACTTTAAAGGATCACGGCCAATTGAATGGAAAAGCACGAGCTCTTTTGCAAAGTCGACATCCTTTGTTGACTTCGCTGAAGGATGTCTGTCGCTGGTGGAAAGACGATGGCTTTAAAGCAAAGATTCTGCGCAATGAAATCTATGTCCTGAGACTCGGGGTCCATTTCAAAAAATTACAGGACGAGGCCTCTGAGCTGTGTTTCTCAGACATTATTAACAGGGATTAATCAGTTCAGAAAGATAACTTCATGATGCAAGACAGACGTTTTAGACCCAATGTCGCCGCTCTGGTTCGGATCGGTGATAGTTTTTTGAGTTGCCGTCGCACCCAGCCTGCTCATGTGTGGCAAACTGTCCAAGGCGGAATTGAAAGCTCAGATACCGATGTTCGGTCTGCACTTTTGCGTGAGTTGCGCGAAGAATTGGGTGTCGACTCAAATGATGTCAAGGTCGTTGCGCAATCAAGCGTCTGGCGGCGATATCTCTTTCCTGCAGAAGTGAAGAATTTGAATTCCAAGCGCTCATATATTGGGCAGGAACAGCTGTGGTTTCTTGTGGAGCTTCCATCGATGGATTGCATTCGTTTGCAACAATCTGAGGGTGAATTTTCTGAAGTTCAGCTTGTTGAACTTCAGACACTCATTGCGCAAATGGTCCTTTGGAAATTGCCGGTTGTGAAAGATTTCTGCTATGAAGCAGGATTGATGTCTCCCGTTCATCGTTCCTGATTTAACGAGGTTTACATGTCGACTTCTGATTCGACGCCTGTTTCCAGCTCTGCTTCGACAGCTGTCCCGACGCCAGGCGCGGCTTCTTTTGCGTCCGATGAAATTGATCTTGTCGAATTGCTCGGCTTCTTTTGGAAAATCCGCCGTGAAATTGCGGTCGGATTGGTAACCGGTCTCGTGCTGGGAAGTGTGGTTGGTTTTCGGGTTTTGCCAGTGACTTATAAATCACAAATTCCGCTCTCTCTCGGTCGAGCAGAAGACTCTGTCAAAGATCCCAAAGCGTTCGCAGACCAATTCAACAAACGTTTGAATTCTGCTCTGGTTGCCCAGAGTTTTTGGCAAGAATTGGCAGCACAATCTCCTGAATTTGCGGCTGCGTTGAAAGACGGAGGATTGACCCCTGAGCAATTGGCTGCGCGGCAGGTTCTTGAACCAACCCCTGACAAAGTTCCGCTAAGACTCCGCGAATCAGCGAGTCCACGTGATTTTATCCTGGATATCTCACTTCCGGTGCGGGGCTTGTCTCTCAAGACGGATGCGGTTGTTGTATCGGCTCTTGGGAAAGGTCTTGACGTCAGTCTGGGTCTTGCATCCGAAAGTCTGCAGTCTTCGGATAGCGAAAAAAAACAGATAGAACAGCTGCAAAATGAATTAAAAGTACAAAAAAGAGAGAGTCGCGATCGTTTCCTGAAGGCCAAACAGGAGTTCTTGAAGGTTGAGTTGATGCTGGCCAAATTAACCCGTGGCTTGGATGTTTTTTCAAATTCAAACCGTAGTTTTTCTGAGGCCGTGCATTTCCACTTGTCAGGGGCAACAAGTGCCGCGGCAGGTGTCTCAGCAGGTGTCCCAGCTGGTGCCGCTGGAAATCCCAACACAGTGATTGAGGTCCAGGAACAATTTATACTGAACTCGCAATTCGAAAACATTCAACGCATGGTGGCTCTTTTGCAGCTTGAAAATCGCCTCAAGAGTGAGGCGGCAGAGCAGACTCTTCAGCGCGCGCAATTATTGCGTGACGAAATTTTTCAGCTCATCCCTTTGGCTCGGCGAGAAGTTCGCGAGCAAGTGCAGAAAGAGGGTAAATTGAGGGAACTGTTTTTGAAACGAGAAAAAATGCTGAATCCGTCTGACGGGATAAATGCCCTCTCAGAAGATTTAATGGTGGAAGAATTGCCTAAGCTCGTTTCATCCGAAATGAACTCGGCTGCATTTCCTCGTGAAGCGCCCGTCAGCAAGCGCAAGGTAGCAATCGTTCTTGGGATGTTTTTAGGTGCATTTTTTGGATTTGCTGTCGGCGGTATGAGGGTGTTTGTACAAAAAAATGCCAAGCGCTTGAAAGAGGTTGTTGCGCAATGAGTCAAAATCGAAAATCGAAATTATTTGAATCGGCCCTTGAGGCCATTCATGATATTCAAAATGGTGCAACGTTGATGGTGGGCGGGTTTGGTCTCTGTGGAATTCCCGAACATTTAATCGAGGCATTGCGGGTTAAAGGTGTCCGAGATCTGACCTGTATTTCGAATAATGCCGGGGTAGATGATTTTGGGTTGGGAAAACTTTTGCAAACCGGTCAGATTCGAAAAATGATTTCAAGCTATGTCGGCGAGAACAAGATTTTCGAGCAGCAGTTTTTGTCGGGTGCGCTTGAGGTCGATTTGGTTCCACAGGGCACACTGGCGGAGCGCATTCGTGCTGGCGGAGCTGGAATTCCTGCTTTTTTTACTCCAACCGGTGTTGGCACTCGTGTCGCTGAAGGTAAAGAAACGCGCGTCTTTGAGGACGGTCGTGAGTACGTTCTCGAGCGTGCCTTGCGGGCCGATTTTGCTCTCATCAAAGGCTGGCGGGCCGATCCAGCTGGTAACCTTCAGTACAACATGACCGCTATGAATTTTAATCCGATGATGGCTTCGGCCGCCAGAGTCACAATTGCGGAAGTTGAAGAATTGGTGGGCGAAGGAGAAATGAATCCTTTGGCCATTCACACCCCGGGAATATACGTGAAACGTTTATTGTTGGGCAAAAATTATGAAAAGCGAATTGAGCAACGCACGGTTCAGCCGCGATCGTGATCAGTGGAGCACAAAGCATGAACTTCAAACTTTTATCCCGTGAACAGTTGGCGCGTCGTGCGTCTGCAGAGTTACGCCCCGGAATGTATGTCAACTTGGGTATTGGAATTCCCACTTTGGTTGCTAACGAAATTAAACCACACATGAACATCACTCTTCAGTCCGAGAACGGAATTCTGGGCATGGGTCCATTTCCGTTGGAAGGCTTTGAGCGCGCTGATTTGATTAATGCTGGAAAGCAGACTGTTACTTTGGCGCCCGGAGCAGCGATTTTCTCTTCGGCAGATTCCTTTGCCATGATTCGCGGCGGGCACATTGACTTAACTATTCTGGGTGCCATGGAAGTATCGGAACAGGGCGATATTGCGAATTGGATGATTCCCGGAAAAATGGTCAAGGGCATGGGCGGTGCGATGGATCTAGTTGCAGGCTCGCCGAACGTTGTCGTCGTCATGCAGCACTGCGCACCTGACGGAAGTCCGAAGGTTCTCAAAACCTGTCGGTTGCCGCTGACCGGTCAACGTTGCGTGAAAAAAATCATCTCTGATCGTGCTGTCATGGTGGTCACAACCGAAGGCCTCGTGGTGACCGAAATAATCGCTGGCTTGTCTTATGATGAGCTGCAAGGGTGCACCGAGGCTCGTTTGCTGAAATCACCTGAGGGGATTAAGATCTTGAATCCCTGATTGGCTTTGTGTGGCCAATCCCTTCGTGAAGGAGGCGGCCTGTGAGTTCAAATCCAACATTGCACGAAAAAAAGTCGTTATTTGAAGCGAATATTCCTGATGCTCTCAAACAGTCTTTGCGAGTCGTCGGTTGCACGCGCTCGGTTTGGAACGTGGCTGTTCCTGGTTCAAAAAGTATGACCAATCGGGCGATTGTTCTGGGGGCAATGACGGGGCGCTCGCTTCAACTGCAGTCACCGCTGTTGGCAGATGATACGTGGTGGGGTTTTTTGGCACTTGAGCAGTTGGGCTTTCGCCTTGATTTGAGTGATCTTCCGAATTCTGTTCGAGTGCAACCTCCGCAGACCGCAAAGGGTAAAATCCAGAATGACCGACACGCGGCGCTGATTCATGTTGGACAGGCCGGTACATTGGGTCGTTTTATTCCTGCGGTTTTATTAAACTGGAAGCGTATTTATCCGGATTCACAACTCACACACTTCATGGTGACCGCGCATGACCAGCTGGCGCGGCGTCCATTGGCGCCTTTGCTTTCGGCACTCACTGAACTGAATGGAAAGGTTGAGTCAGACGTGGCAGCGATTCCTGGAAGTGGTGATCCGAAATCCTTTCCTCTGTCTGTCTTTGTCTCTGATTTGCGCGGAGCTTGTCGCGTCGACAGTTCGTCTTCCGGGCAATTTTTGAGTGGTGTTCTGATGGCTGCCGCAGGTTCTCGAAACGATTGCATGGTCACCCGGAGTCGGAGCTTGGTGCAGCCTGATTATGTTCGAATGACCATTCGAATGCTTGAAACCTTTGGTGTGCGCCTTTCTTGCGATCGGGAATTGAATCAGATTCACATACATCCGGGTGAGTGGACTCCCCCGCGCGCTTATACCATCGAAGCGGATGCGTCGACCGCCTGTTATTACGCTGCACTTGCTTGTGTTTTAAAGGCTGATGTTCATATTGAAAACTTGGGCCTGGCGACTCTGCAGCCCGATTTTGAATTTTTTTCGATCCTTGAAAAATTCGGATTCGCAGTCGAGGTTACTGAACATGGTGTAAAAGTCTATGGCTCACGCGGATTTTCAGAGGGGCAGAGCTCATTGTCTTTGGACCTTTCCCGGTGCAGCGATCAGGCCTTAACTGTTGGTGTCATGTCGGTTGTCACACGTCGACCGGTGGAGGTTCGTGGGGTGGCTCACATCCGACATCACGAATCCGATCGGATTAAATATTTTTGTCAAAATTGTCTCTCTCTGGGACTTGAAGTCTCGGAGTTTCCGGATGGATTTCGAGTTAACTCTCAGCGGATTGCGGACGGTCTTCAAGGTGAGTGGCCAACACACCATGATCACAGATTCGCACTGAGCGGATTGGTTTTGTCTGCCTGGGCGCCAGGAGTATGTGTTTTGGAGCCGCAGTGCATGCAAAAGACTGCCCCCTCGCTGGTGGCGCATTTATCCTCTCTGGGGCTTCTTTTTGACCGCTGAGTCTCTCTTTTTTCTTTATCCAATTTCTGCCTCTAAAACGCTGAATGCGTGTTTTGTTTTTTGATGGACTGATTGTTTTTTGACGAATGACGGGCAGTTTTTTTCCAGTTTTTAATGGAAGCTGAAAAATATTCTCAAGTCGACGAAGTTATCGTCCGATAGGCTTACGCAGTAAGGGCAGCGGAGGCAACGAGGATTTGTCGGACCGTGGAGGATGAAGTTATGCAGTTCAAGCCGTTTCATTTGGGTGGTCTATTGGTCGTGGGTCTTGTGATGACAATTGGCTGTAGACCAAGAGACTTCAATGACACAAGAGTTTCCTCCGTCGGTGGTCAAGGGGATCAGTTTGCTGAAACCTTGTTGAGCTATCATCGTTCGATGATGTCCCAGAGTGATGTTTCTCAGCTGAGCGCTCCCGATTTTTATGTTTTTAATCGCGGATGTGCGGTTGGAATGCCGAGTGAGGAAGTGGCTCGGCGTACCATCGACGGAGCTCGCGACCCTTCTTACGGCCCCGCACCGGATGCCCACATTGATACCTGTCAGCAGGCCTATATCGATCCGGCTACTTTTGACATGCGGGCGATCGTCAGACGACAGTTCAATTCTACAGCGGGTTCAAACACACCCGGAACACCCCGCGCAGTCGGTCAATCATCTATAGTCGATGTGTTGCAGGTCCCACCGAATACCAAAACAAGAAAGCGATGCTATAATTCTCTTCCCAGTGCCCGTGCGATTTATCGGGTCTATGCTGGACGGCCTTACTATGAAGTTCAATCGCGCGGTGTGACCGTCGGGGTGATCACTGAGATTCAGACGGTCGTGAATCAAGGTTTGGACAAAAGCACATCCAATCAGGTCGATCTCGACAATGGTTTCTACCCTCGCGTCTATTTGATGCCTGGATTGTGCGGCGTGAGTGCGCCTTACACGACGTGTCAGGGCAAAGGCTCCAAAGGATGTGGTGGAGGGATAGGGTTGCCACCTCAGCTTCCTGTCCCGCCCACACCATTGCCGGGAGCGGGTGGGCCTGGTTCACAAACAGGCGGAAATAGTGGTGGTGGTTTGCCTCCTCCTTCGTGCGGTGCTTACGGGCAGGGTTCGCAGTCGCAGCCAGGTGGCTCGCAAGGCAACTGTCAGCCAACCCAGCCATCTCGACCAACTCAGCCGGTACAACCCTCTGTTCCACCCGCTGATCCTGGAGCCACGCAGCCAGGCTACCAGACACCGCAGCAGATACCGCGACGCGGCTGACCTGCGCTGAGCAGAGGTGACTTCAGTGATTCTGATTCTCGAGCATCTTGGTAAGTTTTTTGGCAAACACGCCTGGATTTCGGACCGGTGAGCCCTCAGCCAAGAGAGCCGTGTCGTACAGAACCTCGACCCACTCTTCGATAGAAGCGTCGGCGGGGTTTGCCTGAGCCTTACGAGATAATGCAAGGATGATCGGGTGCGAGGGATTCACCTCAAGAATTCTCTTTCCGCCTGCAAATTCCTTGTTTGTGGCTTTCATCAGGCGTTCCATGTGTGCGCTCAGACCGTGCTCGTCGGCGACCAGACAGCAGGGGCTGTCCACAAGGCGGTTTGAAATTTTAACGTCTTTGAGCAGATCGGTGCACTTTCTGCGAAAGATTTCCAGCAATGGAGCGATTTGTTCTGGGCTTGCCTCTTCGGCAGATGGCTTTTTCGCGGGTTCGCTTCCGACACCCGTTAAATCCAATTGTCCTTTGGAAATCGATTTCAAGGGAGCTTCGCCGAACTTTGGATAATCCATCACAAACCATTCATCGATTGGATCAGTGAGGAAAAGAACCTCAATTCCCCGCGATGTGAGGGATTCCAAATGGGGGCTGGCTGAAACGGCTTCAAAACTAGGGCCCGACAAAAAGTAAATTTCTTTTTGTGCATCAGCTTTGCGTTCCCAATACTCCTTCAAAGAGACCCAAGCATCGCGTCCTGTTTTCGTTGAGCGGAACCTCACCAACTCTGCAAGGTTTTCATGATTTTCATGATCGAAGTGGAAGCCTTCTTTGAGAACAGCTCCAAAGCGTGAATAAAAATTCAAGTATTTTTCATTCTCATTCTTTGCGAGATTTTGAAGTGACGTGAGGATTTTTTTGACAACTTGTTTGCGAATAGCAGGTAGTTTTGTGTTTTGTTGGAGAATTTCGCGCGAAACATTCAAAGGGAGTTCGTCTGTTTCAACGACACCGCTCACAAAGCGCAGGTATTCTGGAATCAATTCCTTACATTTGTCGGTGATACTGACACGTTTAACGTAGAGATGTAGTCCATGGGAATCGCGCTGATACAAATCGAAGGGGACTTCGGACGGAACAAATGCAACGGCCTGAAACGACAGCAACCCTTCTGCATTGATATGCTCCCACAGCAAAGGTTCTTGCCAGTCATTGCTCAACTGCTTGTAAAGCTCTTTGTAGTCGTCCGGAGAATTGTCTTTTTTGGCCCGCGCCCAGACGGGAGTCGATTTGTTGAGCCGCTCTTCTTTATCTTCTTTGTCTTTCCACAAGATTGGATAGGTGACGTAATCCGAATATTTGCGAATGATTCCTTTGATGCGCCACTCTTCGAGAAATTCTTTTTCCTCATCTTTAATGACGAGCTCAATGCGTGTTCCGCGATCCTCTCGCTGTCCAGCTTCCAGTGTGTAGGAGCCGTTCCCGGTACTTTCCCACAGCCATGCGCTGTCACCGGCCGCAGCCCGAGTTTCAACACGGATTTTTTCAGCCACCATAAATGCAGCATAAAAACCAACACCGAATTGTCCAATCAGTTGTGCATCTTTTTTGTCAGATTCGTTCAGTTTTTCGAGGAATTTTTTTGTTCCCGAATTAGCAATCGTACCAAGGTTGGCAATCAACTCATCGCGTGTCATGCCGATTCCGGTGTCTTCAATAATCAACAGTCGGTTGTCGGGTTGCACGCTGAGGCGAATTCCTGTCTCTTGTTTTGCGCTCAGCAGATTATTTTTTGTGATCTCTTCAAAGCGGACTTTGTCGATGGCATCTGATGCATTTGAAATCAGTTCACGTAAGAAAATTTCCTTGTTCGAATACAACGAATGGATCATCAGGTTGAGAAGTTGCTGTGTTTCGGCCTGAAAAGAGTGAATTTCTTGTGTCATAGGCTGCCTCCGGCGTTAAAATCGCCGTAAAGTTAGATCCTCTCTTGAATTCGTCAAGAGGGTGAGCGCGGAAAACCGCTTCGATAGTTAGAATTCGTTAAATTTCCGTAATGACCCAACAGAAATCGGCAGCCGAGTGCCCCGTAAAGTCCGAACGACCAGCCAAGAGAATAGGTCCGTCGCTGGGTTGGTTGGTGGGCTCGATACCGATGGTCGAATGCGGTCGGCCATCACCCCATCCATTGTGGCACCACCAGATACCGACCCACGGCAGACTTGCATTCTGCAGCACATCGATGCGGATCCCAACGCTATGACGGATCAGTGAGGTCACAAAAATCTGCGGAGCTGCGGTCTGAACGTAAAATTTTGAGGCCTGAGGCGATTGATTCTCCGCAAAAACGCGAGAGGCGAGCCGCTGACGAGGGTATCCTGCATTGAGCGCAGTTTTCAGATCTGTATGACCGGGACTCGTGGCCCACTCGAGCGTGTCGCCTGGTTCAGCCGCAAAGAGCGCATGAGAGGCGTAGGTGGAAATCAGGTTTAAATGGCCGTTGAGATCGTGGTTACAGCTTTCGGTGAAGGCATCAAGGGGCATTTGCTGTGGAAAATTGATTTGGAATTGAAAGACCCCCAAGACATTATCTCTAGACTTCGCCTCATGGTTCAGATCGTGACGAGCGGGATGTGTTGATGCAGCTTGTTCTTCGCCTATGTTGCGGGCAGTTACAGTTCGTTTAAAAGAGTGATGCTGCCCGCATCGCCATCCCGTTGAGCACTCTTGATTTAAAACGGAGAAAAATTCAGGTGTACGAGCCCAAAGTGCGCCATGATCGCGCAACGAAAAAATCTGAGAACCACCAATGGTAGGAAAGCATTCGTCGCCTCCCCACGCATCAAGACTTGTAAATTTATCACGTCCATCTTCGCTCAGGGCCTGGTTGCGTTCGTCCTCATGCGGTCTCACGAGCAGGTCGTTGTTCTTGGCACGCAATGCGGCAATTTTTCCAGTGGATGGCGCAATGTGAAGATCCACGGAACCCGATTTGAGTATGACGTCGCTCGGTCCTGTCATCCCGTGCATTCCTTTCATTTTCTATTAGTGCGGATTTTTGGGGACCCTGAGGTCGGTCATGATTTGGGTAAAAATTCCGGAGATTTCGAAGTCAGCGATAGAGTCCTTCTTGGCTTGTAAAATGCCTTGTTGAATTTTCACTCCATCACGACAGCTCGGACAGCCGCTGACGACAACATCGGCAGGGGCGCTTCGGATCTGGTCAAAGAGATTTTCTGCGATTTGTGTTCCGATTCGTGGATGTTTTAACCGTGAGGTTCCGGATAGTCCGCAGCAGTTATCATAAGCTTTGACGCTTGAGTAATAGAGGCGGAGCAGCTCCATTTGAGCAGCTGTTGCTGTTTTGGTGTTGTGGCAGGGAACTTTCAGTCCGACAGTGACTGATAGGGGTTGAGCTGGAACAAGAGATGTCAGGGACATATTTTTTTCTTTGGCCGTTTTTTTCAAGAGGTCCATCGCGATTTCAGCTGTGTCCTGAACGTCATAGTCCAAAAACCGAAGCTCAAATGAACTGGGCAATGCTGCACGGGCTTTGAGGATTTCAATTTTTTCAGGTTGACGAAGAATATTTTTGAACTCACGAATTGCTTCGCAGCAGGTCGGGCAATTGGAGAACATGACAAACTTTGGATCACCCGCTGTTCCCTTATCTCTCCATTCTTCAACAAGACGAAAAATGCATTTGGCAATTTCCACCATCGAATTGAAATGCGCTTTCAAAGCTCGATCGTGCAGTCCCTCGGCTTCGTAGGGGAACCCGCAACACATCTTTTTTTCCAAATCAACTAAGCGCGCACCTAGAACCGTCTTAAAGTAGTCATCTACAGCGCTGGTGGCTTGTGGAACTCCAAAGGTATCCATGCAGCCTCGGTATCGAATGTAGATGGTTTGCGGAGTAAGGGAGTCACTGGCAGACACACTGGCACTGTCATCAGAGGCGATTACCACAAAATTGTCTTCTGATTTGATTTTGCGACCGCTTTGAGATGGCTCGTAATGGGCAACAGACAAAGTAGGCGGAACTGTATAGGTTTTGAGCCAGTCTGGAATCGTACGCACACGACGGAGCACATTAAGAAAAGGTAAACCGATCTGCATGAACAAAGCGAGTATTTTGTATGTAAATGACTTAAAGAAGTCCTCTCCCATCAGACGATCATACAAAAATCCCCAAAGTCGAGAGCCCATGGACGGCAGGCGGCCCATGGTTTGGTAAGCGCGCATGAGGGGGTGAATTTCAATGTCCACGGGGCAAGCTTTGTCACAGCGTCGGCAATAAAAACACTTCTTAAGCAGATCAGCGCTTTCGGACAACATTTTATTGGTCACAACCATAATTTTATCAATTTGAGACTGGTTGCGGGTGGAGCGCACAGACGCTCTTAAAACAGCAATCTTCTCCATGAACATCAAGATATTTCGTTTGCTTGGTAACGTCGATTTGCTGCTTTTTCTTTGACCTTTGGCTTCGAGTTGATGCTCTGCGTCGATGACAGGACAAACTTTACAGCTGTTGCAACGCGTGCATTTTTGTCCATCCGAAATTGCGAGCTGTTCAGCGGCAAGCAGTGCTTTAGTGGCAGGGCCCGATTTCAGAGCCTCCTGAATCTGACGAGCATTAATATTTAAAAGGCGGGCGCGCAGCGATCGCGCGAAACTTGTGCGCAGAAAAAGTGTCTCAGGATTAAAAAGGTCTTCTGGATCTAGAATATCTTTTATGCGACACATTCTATCGAAATCATTTTTAGGGATATGATTAATCCATAAAAAGGCGGCCTTGCCCGCAACACCATGTTCTCCTGTAAATCTTGCACTACCGTGCGTTTCATGTGCCGGAGCCAAACTCTGCGCTTCACCAATAACTTTTTCCAGATAATCCCAGGCAATCGACGCTTGTTCCTCATCATACAAGTCAAAGCCACCGATATTCCAATGAATAATGGCTGTGTGGCGTGGAGTTAGATGACCAAAAAGGACATCCTGCTTTTGATGAGCCAGCTCGGAAGGTTGGGTGCGCTCGACGATTCGCAAAACATCCGGCAGATACTCACTGCGAATCTCCATATCCGTCTTGCATTTTGTGCGTAATTTTTTGGGGAGCTCCTCGCGCGGGCGCTTCATGATGTCAAATTCTTGGGTGCTGTGATGGATGTCCAGCACACTTGTCTTTTCAATGTGACGCAAATGATCAGTCGGCGGCAGACCCGACTCAGCCAGTGCGATAAAAGCGGTGGCCTCGCAGCGCTGCATACGTGCCAAGCAAGCCTGAGGATCTTTTTCTTCGACGGAGAGAATAATGACAGCTTCATCTGTTGAATGAAAAACGTTGGGAAAGTCCTGCAAAAGAAACCTGCGGATGCTCTGCCCTGTGATGATTTCGAAATACTCCGGATGTTCCTTCTGAGGCAAGGCTTTAAGGGCTCGGACAACACGTGTGGCTGCGTCGACAGAAGAAAAATGCCATCGAGCACCCATGAGATAATCACGAGGTTTTTCGATCTCAAAGGTCACTTCGTAAATAAAGCCAGTTGTTCCTTCGGCGCCGACGAACGCAGACAGAGGAAGCTTTGGTGCGTCAGCCATCGTATCGTTCCCGAGGTAGTTTTCGGGATGCAAATCGCGCAGAGCACGTTGTGCTAGCATGTTTGCGTTCGCCTTCATTCCCGTCAGCGGAACGCTGATGTTGTCGGGTGAGGGCTCACAGATAGCTTTTAAATCACGTTTAGCAGCTGCTTTAAATTGAGTCTCAAAACGTGCCGTATCGTGGATACTGAAAAACTTCCGAGCCATAAGAAATGGTTCGTTTTCGATGTCTGATGTTTCCCGCTCGTCGGGTGCGAAACAAACAGCGGAGCCGCGGCCAGTGACAGCTCTCCCGTGGACGATCACTTCAAAAGCTTTGCGGCCGCCATTGCTGCCGGTGGCAGCAATCCCGCCTGTGGCTGCCCGTGGTGTGTTTGGATCGCAACGCAGGACGAATCCTCGCTTGGCCAAATATCCGACCAGATCTTTGAAGGGAACACCGGCTCCGACAGTCACTTCAAAGAGTCCATTGCAACGCCGGCTTGGACGGATCTCTGAGATATGATCGATTCCCCGGACACTGATGGTGATAGCAGGAGCCATGGGAGTGACTCCCATGTTGTAGCCGCCACCCTCGCCATAGGGAATCATCGGAATTTTGTGGGTGTAAAAAAGCTTGACGATTTTTTGCAAAGCGGCCGCCGAATAAACATGAATAACTGCCTCGGTTATGAGAGCCCGATGTTCCATGCTGTCTGCGGAAAAAGCTTCACGATCGAGCCACAGCGCTGAAAAATTTCCTCGTCCGACAATCTCTTCGATTCGTGATTTGAGTTCGGCCAACTTCTTTCGCAGCAT
>Ga0315901_10002497_pt1 | contig 25226 bp, 15 predicted proteins | sample LakEriMetagenome_10_FD_203761 | JGI IMG/M metagenome (GOLD analysis project Ga0315901, IMG submission 203761) | Freshwater fungal communities from buoy surface, Lake Erie, Ohio, United States - Buoy 2 MA116 | ecosystem: Environmental > Aquatic > Freshwater > Lake | place: USA: Lake Erie, Ohio... | reverse complement strand
GCCGCGTGCTGCGGCTCGACGCCGCGTCGAGCCGCCACGCCGCCGCCGCTCCGCGGCGGCCACGGTCGCCCGGAGGTGCGACCGCCCGGCCGGCTGGGCACACTTCAGCTGTGCCCACGCCGGCCCAAGGCCGCCGGGGCCATGGATGGCCCGGCGGCCGTAAAGAAAGGATGCCCCGGCCTGGGCGAGCTAGGCGGAGTGCCCACCCAAGCCGTTGGGGCATCCTTCTGGACGAAACTACTCGGTCCGCACCATCACGAAGCCGTGATAGGCCTCGTTGCCGTGCTCGCCGATGTCGAGGCCCTCGACCTCTTCGTGCGGAGAGACACGCAGGCCCACGACCGCCTTGAGGATCAGCCAGCAGACCGCCGACACCGGGACCACGTAGGCACCGACTGCCAGCACGCCCACGATCTGGGCGATCAACTGCTTGGCGCCGCCGCCGAAGAACAGGCCCGCATACGGGCCGCCGACGGCCGCCCAGCCCACCGGCGTGTTGACCACGCTGGTCGACAGGTCACTCGTCGTGAACAGGCCCACGCAGAGCGTGCCGAAAATGCCGCACACGAGATGGACGCTCGTCGCCCCGACCGGATCGTCGACCTTGATGCGGTCGAAGAACAGCACCGAGAGGACCACCAACACGCCGGCGATCGCACCGATAACGGCGGAGCACTGGATGTTGGTGAACGCGGCGCTCGCCGTGATCCCCACCAGCCCCGCGAGGCAGCCGTTGAGCGTCATGCCGATATCGGGTTTCCCCAGCAGCAGCCAGGCCGTGAGCGTGGCCGTCAACGTGGCGGCCGCGGCGGCCATGTTCGTGTTCACGGCGACCTGCGATGCCAATGCACCGCCATTTTCCGCGACGCCGAACGTGCTGCCCGGATTGAACCCGAACCAGCCGAACCACAGCACAAGGCAGCCGATGAACGCCGCCATCATGTTGTGGCCCGGGAGCGCCCGGGGCTTCCCATCGGCCCCGTACTTGCCGATCCGCGGGCCGAGAATGATGGCCCCGGTGAGGGCCGCCCAGCCGCCAACGGAATGCACGGCAGTGCAGCCGGCGAAGTCCCAGAAGTTCCACTCTTTGGCGAGATAGCCGAAGCCCCAGATCCAGTGGCCGGTGACCGGATAGATCAACAGGGCCATGAGGAAGCTGAAGATCACAAAGGTGTGGTACTTGATCCGCTCGGCGACGGCGCCGGAGACGATCGTGGCGGCCGTTCCGGCAAACACGAGTTGGAAGAAGAACTTCGTCCACAGCGGCACGCTGGCCCAACTGATGGCGCCATACACACCCTGGTACTTGTCTCCCACGGCCGGGCTGTTGTCGGCGCCCATCACCATCCACGAACCGGAGTTGCCGATGAAGGCGCCGTCGCCGGCACCAAACATCAAGTCCCAGCCGAAGAGGAAGTAGGCCAGGGAAGTGGCGGCGAAGACCACGAAGTTCTTCGAGAGGATGTTGACGCAGTTCTTCGAGCGGGCAAATCCCGACTCCACGCACCCGAAGCCGAGGTTCATGAAGAACACGAGCATGCCGCAGACCAACACCCACACGGTGTCGGCGGCGACCCAGAGCTTCGAGACCATTTCATCGGCCGAATAGGGCGTGGGGGCCGCAGGCGCAGCGGTGGACGCCGCCACATCGGGCGCAGCAGCTGCCGCTGCATCGGCGACCGCATCCTCCGCCCCGGCGACGCCGCACAGGCTCAGGCACAGGAAAGCGAGCAGGAGGCAACAGGCCCCCGGCGCAGAAATAACCCGTGGCCCGCGCGGGGCCAACTCGAAGAATCGCATCGTGCAACTCCAGAAGGAAGAAAGAGCCGAACGGGGCCGCCTCCGCAGCGGTTGCCCATTCGGGTGGCAGGAAACGGACCACGCACACCGGCCCGCAGCAGGTGCAAAGCACGTGCCATACGCCTGTGACACGCCGCCGACGCCGCCCCTGCCCCACCCCCGCGAAACCGCTAACATCCCTTGTTTTCCAGGGCCTCGCCGCCGTGGGCGACAGATGCACTTTTTTTTCGCCCTTGTCTCGCGATGCTGTCTTCCATTCCGGCACGCGCGTTTTGAAAGCACATCCTGCCCATGAGTGCGGCACCTGATCCCCCGCCGATCGAGGTCCACGCGGACGAAGACGTCGATCTCAGCCCGCTTCTGGCCCTGCCGCGGGCGGAATTGATCGCTCGTCTGGCCGCCATCTTTCCGGCCGCAGCAGGGAGTGCCGCCCTTTTGATCGCTGGGGCACCGGCCCTGCGCGGCGGCCGGGCCGCCGCCGTCGAACGGCTGGCGGCGGTCGATCCCGTGGCCTACGCCCGATCGCGCAACCACGTGGATGGCGCCGTGAGCCGGCTCTCACCCTGGATCCGGCATGGTGTGCTGTCCTTGGCGGAAGTCCGCGACGCCGCCCTGGCCCGCGTCGCCCGGCCCGAGGACGCGGAGAAGTTCGTGTCGGAACTCGGCTGGCGAGACTACTGGCGCCGAGTGCATGCCGCCCTCGGCGATCGGATTCTCGCCGACATCGAACCGGCGGCGCGGACCGCACGCCGCCCGCAGCCGCTCGCCGCCATGCCGGCCGACGTCCTCGAGGCCCGCACCGGCATGGCCTGCATCGATGCGTTCGTCCGCCGGTTGCACGACACCGGCTGGCTCCACAATCACGAGCGGATGTGGCTGGCTTCGTGGCTCGTGCACGTCCGCGGCGTCCACTGGCGGGCCGGCGCCGATTGGTTTCTTACGCACCTCCTCGACGGCGATCCCGCGAGCAACCATCTCTCCTGGCAGTGGGTGGCCGGCACCTTCTCCGCGAAGCCGTACCTCTTCAATCGGGAAAATCTCGAGACCTACACGTCCGGTCGCCACTGCCGCGACTGCCCGCTGCTCGGCCGCTGCGACGTCGAGGGCTCGTACGAGGCGCTCGACGCCCGTCTCTTCAGCCCCGGCACGCCGCCGCGACCGCCGCTCCGCATCCGGCCCGCGGCCCCATGGTCGTCTGCGGCGGCCACGAACGATCACCATCGGCCGCTGGTCTGGCTGACGCTCGACTCCGCCGCCGCGACGAGCCCGGCCGCGACGGCCTATCCCGACGCTCCGCGACTGTTCGTGATCGACCGGCAGTGGCTCGCGACCGAGCGGCCGTCGCTCGGTCGGCTCGCGTTCCTCTTCGAGTGCCTCGCCGACGTGCCGGGCGTCGAGATCCGCGTCGGCAACTCGGCAGCGATCGTGGCCGCCTGCGCGGCGGCGCGCGGCTGCGACGCCGTCGCGGTCGCCGACTCCTCCTGCCCGCATGTCCGCCACGCCGCGGCGGACATCTCCGCCACGCTGCCGGTGCACGTCATCGACTGCCCCCCCTTCTGCGATGCCTCACGGGTCGATGATCTGGGCCGCTTCTCCCGATACTGGCAGCGGGTCAGTCGGTCGGCCCTGCGGCCCACCGGTTCGTGAACCAGGCGGCGATCGCCGCGCCGAAGTCCTCCCATGGCGCGGACACGGGCGGTGCCGCGAGCCGCAGCACGCGGCCGTCGTCGGGATGCGGAAACTCGAGCGTGGCCGCGTGCAGGGCGAGCCGGCCGGCGGCGCCATCGCGCGGGCCATACAGCGGGTCGCCGCCGATCGGGCAGCCGAGCCATGCCAGATGCGCCCGCAACTGATGCGATCTGCCGGTGACGGGCTCCAGTTCCACGAGCGTCCGCAGGGCGTCACCCGCACGACGCATCGCGACGACCCACCACCGGGTCGTCGCCCGCCGGCCGAGGATCGGATCGACCCGCTTGGCCGGCGGCCGATCGGGATCGTCGGCCAGCGGCAGGTGGATCGCGCCGGCGGCCGCAGGCGGCCCGCCCGTCACGACGGCCAGATACCGCTTCGCCACCTGCCGCGACTCGAATGCCCTGCCGAGGGCAGCGCGGGCGGCCGCGGTGCGGGCGAGCACGAGCAGTCCGGACGTGTCGCGGTCGAGCCGGTGCACGGCTTCGAGCGGCCCCCACTCCGCCGCCATGACGGTGGCCACGGCGGGCGGATCGAGCGTCGAGCGCGCCGGTACGCTCGGCATCCCACTCGGCTTGTCGACGACCACGATGTGCTGGTCGGCGCACACGATCCGCACCGCAGCACCGGTGGTCACAGGAGTCCCAGCAGCACGTTCCACCGGCAGAGCAGGTCGGCCGGCGGCGCGTCGCCATCAGCCGCGACCGTGCCCACCGGAAACCCGGCCGCCTCCAGGCGGCGGCGGTCGGCGGCGATGCGTCGCGCGACGTCCCCCTCGCCCCCCGGCCCCATCAGCACCCAGCGCGACCGGCCCGGCTCGGCCGGTTCGAGTTTCGTCGCCCGCGGCAAGGCCGCGTCGATGGCCGCGACACCGGCGACGGCGACGCCGAGCCTGTCGGCCACGAACCAGGCGAAACCGCCGCCGGCCTCGCGGCCCGCGACGGCGATCCGCGCCGGGTCGATGGGCCGCTTGGCGTCGAGGGCCGCGAGGCTGCGGCGAATCGCGGGCAGGTCGTCGCTGCTCCAGAGCCGCGGATCAACCGAGCCCGGCAGGATCACGGCCACGTCCCAGGCCGCGGCCGCCGCCTTCCATGGCGCCGCCTCGGCCTCCGTCACCGGCCCGTGTGGCGGGCCAAAATACAGCAGCACTCCCACCGGCTCCTTGCGGCCCGCGTGCGGGATCACCGCCAGCGGCGGCCGTGGCTCCTCGGGAGAGGCGAGCTTCACGATGGCCGCATCGACCGGACCGCGGAGCGGATCTCGTGCGGCGGGCTGCCAGCCTTCGAGCACCGGCGGCACATCCGTCGCTGCGCCGGCGGTGGTCACCGACAGCGTCCGCGGCGTGCCATCCCGCATCACCTCCAGCCCGATGGCATCGCCCGGGGCGACACCCGCCAAAACTCCGGCCAGCCCGGCCGCCCCATCGATCGCCACGCGGCCCGCGCCCTCCACGTCACCGCCGAGCACGACGGCGCGAATGATCTCGCCTGCACCGAGGCCGGCCGTAGCCGCCGGGCCCGCGGGCAGAAGCCACTCGGCCGTCACCCCTTCGGCACCCGCCGGCGCCGCCGCGGGCAGAACGCCGATCACCGCGGCCCGCCACGGCGGCAAGGCATCGACCAGCCTCACCCGGGCCTCGATGCGCCGCGGATCGGCGGCGCCGCGCTCCACCACGACCGCGAGTTCTTCGCCGGCCCGGCGTGGCATGATCTGGTGTCGGGCCTCACCGATCCGCGTGATCGGGCGGTCGCCGATCCGCACGAACCGATCGCCGGGCCGCAGGCCGGCCACCGCCGCCGGAGAGCCCTGACGGCAGGAGGCGATCACCGGCTCCCCGTTGATCACGTCCCGCGACCGCCAGGTGATGCCGAGGACGCCCGCCGCCAGGTTTTCCCCGCGCTGCAACCGCGGCAGCACGGCGAGCATGTCTTCGAGCGGCACCGCGAAGCCGATGCCCGCATCGTAGAGCTCGGTGCCGAGATTCATGCCCGCCGTGTCGGCCGGCAGCGGCGCGAGGATGCCGATCACGCGGCCGGCAATGTCGATGAGCGGCCCGCCGTAGTTGGCGGGCGACACCGAGGCGTCGGTCTGCACCGCCCGCCCCCAGGCGCGATCGACGGCGGAGACGACACCCACCGCCACGCTCGGCGCCGCCTGGTCCCAGCCGCGGCCCACGGCGATCGCCCACTGGCCCGCCGCCAACTCGCGACGCGGCGCCGGCTCGAGGGCCGGCAGATCGGCGATGGCTTGCGTCTGGAGCAGCACGAGGCCGCGCGACTCGTCGCGGCCCGCAACCCGGGCCGCCTGCCGGCCGCCATCGGCGCGCACGACCACGGCCTCCGCCACATCGCCCGGCACGGCGAAGGCCGTGGTCAGAATCCAGGCCGCGTCCGCTGCGGAGGCGACGACGAGCCCGGTCGATGGGCCGGAGCCAACCGCCGCCTCGCCCGCGGCCGCACCGGCGGCCGACGCCGTCGGCTCGATCCGCACCACGGCGGCGGCGACCCGGGCCACGGCGGTGCGAAACGCCGCCTCCTCGGCGAGCGTCGGCTCGCCCGGATCGGCCGCGCACACCGACCGCGCAATGACACACAAGGCGATGACGAGCGCCGCTCCCGCTTCATGCCACAGACAAGTCCCACGCCCCGCTCCCTTCATCGCGTCTCCTTGTCCTGCGGTCGCGGGCCGACGTCGACCTCGACGACGGCGCCGTCGCGGACGACCGCGAGTCGCACCGGATCGCCGGCCGCCAGTTCTCCGAGCGCACGTTCGACCGCGGCCCGCGACGCGACGGCGCGGCCATTGACGGCGATCACCAGGTCATCGCGGACGAGCCCGGCCCGCGCGGCGGGCGAATCGCCCACCAGCGACTCGACGTAGGGGGGCGTGCTGTCGAGCAGGTCGGGCACGAGCACGATGCCCAGCCGCCGCGGGTCGAACGGCCGCGGCTCGACGGCCGCCGGACGAGCGACCGTGCCCGCCTCGATCTCGGCGCATCCCCGCGCGAGCTCATCGGTCGGTAGAGCATAGTTGAGCCAGATCCCACTGGCCGTCGAGCGCAGCTCCTTGCCGAGCATCCCCAGCAGCCGGCCCCGGGCGTCCACCAGCGCGCCGCCGGCAGAGCCCGGGTTGTTGGTCGTGCAGTCGAGCACGTACACGGCGCCGCGGTACGGCGCGTCGACCGCCCCGCGGCGGGCCGCGAGCGGCACCACGGCCGAGACGACGCCTCGCTGGGCGCTGACCCGCTCGTCCCCCACGGCCACGCCGAACAGGTTCGAGAGCGCCAGCACCCGGGTGCCGGGCGCGGCCCGCTCCCCGGCGGCCGGCGCGAAGGCGGGCAGGCCCTCGGCGTCGATGGCGAGCAGCGCGAGCTCCCGCCGCGGGTCGACGCCCACGAGCCGCGCGCGAAACCGGCGGCCGTCGTCGAGCACGCAGTCGATCTCGTCGGAGTCGAGCACCGTGCTCGCCGCGGTGGCAATCTTGCCGTCGGGCGCGACGAGGATCCCCGACTGATAGCCCTCGAGCCCCCGCAGTCCGCCGGCGCCGTAGATCTTCACCACCTTGCGGGCGGCGGCGGCGATCACTTCCTGCGGCGTATCCCCCGCGGCCGCGGCCGGGAGTCCGAAGCCGGAGAGCAGCGTCACGACGAGCAGGCGACGGAATGCGGTCGTCACGGCCGTTCTCCCCCGGCTTCCGCCGCCACGCGCAACGTCGCGAACGGCACGGTGCCGCGCCGCACGTCGATCACCGCCGGCAGGCCGTCCACATCACCCGCGAACCGCACCTCGCACGGATCGGCATCGGGCGCGGTCCACAAATCGATGCCCACGACCCGGCCGGCGCCGTCCACGAACAACCGCGCCTCGACACCGGCGACCGCCGACTCGAGCACGTCCACGAGCGGCGGCAGCGCCAACGCCCCGACCGCGGCCGGATCGGCCGGCGCCGTTCCCCAGTACGTCGTGCGGCCCGTCGCCGCCGGCCCCGCGCGGACGAGCCGCCGCCAGACGACCAACGCCGCGAGCAGCCCGCCGCTCCCCGGCGGCTCCGGCCGCACGTCGAGATCGGCCCGTGGGTCGATCGTCGACCGTCCAGTCGGCAGGTCGATCGTGGCCGCGTCGTCGGCGAGCTCGATGCGAAAGTCTCCCCCTGTAGCGAGCGTGCCCGCCAGCACCCAACGGTCGGCCCTGGCGGTCAGGCCGGCCGCCAGGGCCTTCGCCACGCGGTCCCGCTCGACGACGTTGAAGTGGTGGTTGGCAAACCCGGGGCGGGGATCGACGAGGCCGCGGACCGCGGCCGGTAGGCCGGCGGGTTGTCCGGCGGCGGGCGGCGGCTTCTGGGGCGGTCGCCCCTCCGGCCCGCCGTCACGATCCGGCTCATTTCCCGGCTCCTGCGCGTCGCCCGCCAGGATCGCGGCCAGTTCGGCCGGTGTGTGCACCGCCGCAAGCCGCACCAGCGCCTCGTGCCGGCGGCCGCCGCGACGGTAGACGAGCGGCACCTGCCAGCCGGCCGGCAGCGTGCCGAGCACGTTCTTGAAGGCGTTCACGGTGCGCACCGGCCGCCCCGCGAGCGACACGATCTCGTCGTCATGCCGCAGGCCGCGCCGCCAGGCGTCGGAGGCATCGAGGATGTCGGAGACCACCACCCGGCCGTCGGCGCTCGTCGCCACGACCGCGCCGAGCGTCGCATGGTCCGCGATCCGGCCAGCCCGCAGCAGGCCCATGAAGTTCCGCAGCTGGTTGGCCGAGATCGCATAGCCCACGCCCACGTTCACCCGGCCGCGCTTTTCGAACGAGGCCCGCCCGTTGACGCCGATCAGCCGGCCGGCCGCATCGAACAGGCCGCCGCCAGAGTTGCCGGGATTGATGGCGGCATCCACCTGGAGGCAGTCGGCGTATTCGAGGATCGTGCCGGCGGGGAACTGATAGCGATGCACCCCGGACACGATGCCCACGCTGATCGACGGCCGCAGGTCGGTGGCCAGAAGGAACGGATTGCCGGCCGCGAAGCAGAAGTCGCCCGGCTCGACGAGATCGCTGTCGGCCAGCGTCACGAACGGAAAGTCGTCGCGGCCGAGGAGCTTGACGAGGGCGACGTCCCCCGTGGGATCGAGGCCCACCAGCACCGCGTCGTAGAGCCGTCCATCGTCGAGCCCGCACTTCATCACCAGACCTGCGGGCTGCGTGACGTGGAAGTTGGAGAGTGCGTAGCCGTCGGGACTGACCAGCACGCCCGAGCCGCCGCCGGCGGCGCCCGCGAAGATCGAAACCGCCGCGGCCGAGGCCCGCCGGATCGTCTCGACCCGGCGCCGCTCGGCCGCGAGCACCTCCGCATCGCCGGCCGCCCACGCGGACATGGCCCAGCCGGCACAGACCAGCGCCGCGCCGAAGGCGATCCACGGTCGCGGCGACAGGGATGGGACGGGCATCACTTCTCGAACACCGGATCGGTGAACCGCAGCGGGCAGCCCATGCCGCCCCCGGCGGGAAACTCGACGTTGATCGCCAGACGGCGGCCGCCGGAGACGTCGACATCGACGGGACTCGCCGTGGCGTCGTCGATGCGGCGGCGAAACATCTCGCGGTCGTCGAGCAGCACCGTGACCACGACGCCGGCGGGCAGTTTTCCCGGCGCGGCGGCCACGGCCGTGCGAAAGCGGCGGGCATCGGCCGGCACCCGCCACACGACGTGGCTCCGCGGACGGAGCACGAGCGCGGCGGGCTCCGGACCCACGAACCGCGGGGCGAAGTACGCGCCGAGCCCCTCCATGCGGCCCAGGGTGCCGAAGAACGGCTCCGTCTCCGACCGCTCCGCAGCGAGCTTCTCCAGCCGCACCGTCCGCCCCGCGGCGTAATCGACCGACCGGAGCACCGCGGCGGGCAGCCGCACCGCGTCGTCCACGACGAGGGCCTGCGGCGTCCACGACACCGTGCGGGCCGTGAGCCGACCACCATCGACATCCACCTGCGTGCCGCCGCCGACCTCCGGTGCCCGCAGAAACCACAGTCCCACCACCTTGGGCCGCTTGACCGGGATGCGTTCTTCGTCGAGGACGACCGTCACCGTTTCGGCGGTCACTGCGGCGATCGCGCACTCGACCACGTCGAGCCGCTCGCCCCCCTCCTCCTGCTTGCCGACCACGAGCAGATCGGTCTGCGGCGACTCCGGCAGCACGGCCCGCCAGTCGGGCGGCGCGGTGTCGCCTGCGGCCCGCGGCCTGCGCAGCGTCACGCTCCGCACCCGCTGCATCGGCAGTTCCGCGGCACCGTCACCCAGCGGCACCGTGGCCGCGGCTCCCTCCCAGACGAAGTCATTGCCGGACAGCGTGCTCCCGTCGGCGCACTCCACCACGACCGGCCCGCGGGCCACCGGCCCTTCGACCACGATCCGCCGCACGGTGGTCACGGCCACGGGATCGGCGCCGAGCAGCGTCACCGCGGTCGGGGAAACAGCGGCGAGCGTTCCCGAGACGGTCGTGCCGTCGGTCTTCTCGAGCGTCGCGACGACCGCCGGATCGGCGGCGGCGGCCACGGCGGTCACCAGGGAGACGAGCAGCCCTCCCCACACCCGGCCCGGCTTCATCGCTCCTCCCCGCCGGCGGCCAGCCGCTTGAAATACTGTTCGATCGCCTCGCGGTAATGCGGCGGGAACTCGCGGCCGATCTGCTGTAGGGCCTCCTCGCGCTCGTGCGGCGGCAGGTTGCCCCAGCCGTCCGCGGCGCCGATGTCGCGGTTCTGCACGTCGCCGGCCCCCTTGCCGCCGGCCACGCGGCTGTCGTCCAGCGGCTTGCCGGCGCCCCCCTGGGCCGAGCCGCCCCCCCCGCCGCCGCCGCCGCCCTGCTCTTGCTGTTGCCGCTGCTCTTCGAGCTTCTTGATCAGCTTGTCGAGCGACTCGACGACACCATCCTGGAGCTCCCTCGTGCCCGCGCCCATTCGGCCGAGCTCCAGCCGCCGCCCCACGTCGCGCATCCGCCGCGCGATGTGGTCGAGCGAATCGCGTTCGATCCCGGCCGCATCGGCCCGCAGCAGCCGGGCGACCCGGGCATACCGCGCGGGCAGCTGCTCCTCCCGCTCCAACAGTCGGTCGAGCGACTCGATCGCCCCGTCGGCGTCGAGCAGCCAGTGCTGGCAGGCGGCGCGGTGAAAGAGCAGCGTCGCCGGATCGACGCTGGCTGTCGGATCGAGCCCGGCGAGCAGCGGCAGCGCCTCGTCGAAGCGGTCGCGCCGCACGAGCTCCCGGCCCCACCACAGCCGCACGGCGTCGCGGAGGAACGTGTCGATCTGCGGGTCGTCGAGCCACGACGCATCCGGCGTGGCGTTGCGCGCCATGGCGGCCGCCATCGCGGCCATGGGCGGTTCCCGCGCGGCGATCGAGTCGATCACGGCGTCGAGGATGTCGCCCCGGCCGGCGGCGACCGCGGCCCACGTCTCCTCGAGCCGCTGCCGTGCCTCGGCCTGGGCCGGCGGCCGGCGGTCGAGCGACTTCTCGACCTGCGCCCGCACATCCCGCGATGGCGGCGGACTCCACGATGGTTCGCGGGCGAACTCCGCCGCCGGCCCGGCCGGTGCACGCGGCGCGCTCCAGGCCCCACCGGCCCAGCCGCCGACGGCGACGGCGACGAAGATCAGGGCCGTTGCGGGCAGGAGTCTCATGCGTCGTTCACAGGTACGGTGCGGCCGGCAGGCGGTGCTTCCATCATAAAGGGGCCGTCGGGCTGGCGGGAAAAGCCATTCTGCCTGGCCAAAAAACCCATGACCGTCGAATCCGCGGCGCCGTGCGGCATGGATGGCGGGATGGTTTTCAGACCCGGTGTCCCCGGGTTGCCACCCGGGGCTTCTTGGACGCCCACAAAAAGCCCCCGGCGGAAGCCGGGGGACTCCGCGTCGCATGCATGCCCGGGTGCCATGCTGTGCAGGAGCGAACCACCGCATCACACGCCGCCGTGCGGCATGGAGGGCGGGATGGTTTTCAGACCCGGTGTCCCCGGGTTGCCACCCGGGGCTTCTTGGACGCCCACAAAAAGCCCCCGGCGGAAGCCGGGGGACACGGCGGCTCCGACCATCGCATCCGTGTCAATCCTCCGTGCGGCCGGCGACGATGTCGTGGGCGGCCCGCTCGATCTTCCGCTGCCGCTCCGCGAGCCGCTCCAGCGCCGTGCGGAGCTCCGGCGTCTCCGCCCGACCGGCCCCATCGTCGAGCAGCTGGGCGAACCGCTGCGTGCGGGCATTGATCCGCACTTGCAGGCTGCGGATCATCTTCAACTCGGACAGCTTGTCCACCAGCGGCTGCTCGCCCGGCTCCTGCGGCCGACCGCCGCCGGCCCCGGCCTGCCGCTGCTCCTGGTCGCGCTGCGACTTCTCGAGCGCCGCCAGCAGTTCTTCCAGGTTCGTCACCAGGTCGGTGAGCAGGCCACGGGTGGTGCCCCCCACGTCGCCGCGACTCAGGCGACCGGCAGCCTGGGCGGCGTCGTCGCGGATGCTCTCCAGCGCCTGCGGGATCGCCACGGCCGAGCCGTCGTCGCGCACGAGCACGAGCGCCCGGGCGGCCTCCGCGGCGATCGCCTGCTGCTCGCGGCCGAGCCGCGCCGCCTCCAGTTCTCGCTCGCGGCCGGCCGCGCCTCCCTCCGCCACCCCTTCGACACCGGCCCGCACCTGCCGTTCGGCCTTGAGCATCTCGCGAACGCGGGTCTCCAACTGCACCAGCAGCCGCTCCACCTCCTGCTCGCGCATCTGCCGCAGGATCTCCTCCAATTCGGCCCGGGCCGCCTCCAGTTCCTCGACCGCCTGTTCCTGCTCGCGGCGGGCGTCCTTTCGCCGGGCCTCCTCGAGTCGCTCGCGGGCCGACCGCATCCGCTTCTCGGCTGCCGCCAGCCGCTGCCGCGTGCGCTGCGCGCGGGCGGCGTCGTCGTCACCCTGGGATTCAGCTTCCTCCGCGGCCGCGGCCACGTCACCGGCGGCGGGTGCCCCCGGCTCCCCGCCGTCCGCGGCCTGCTCCGGCGGCCGCTTCCCGCCGTCCGCTCCGCCCGCAGCGGACGGATCGCCTTCCTCCGGCGCCGACCGCTCCCGATCCGCACCGAAGCGTGCCGACCCCGCGCGGGCATCCATCCGCCGCGCGAAGCCCTGGATGTCTTCGGCGAGGGCCCGGGTCTCCTCGGCCAAGGCCCGCTGCCGCTCGGCCAGTTCCGCTTCCCGCCCGCCGGCCTCGGTCGAGCCCTCGATGTCCCGCTGGCGGGCGAGTGCCTTGACGAGCCGCGCCACGTACTGCCGCACCTCTTGCTTGGTGCTGGCCTGCAGCCGATCCGTGTCGCCCGACTCGAGCAGGTCGAGCAGCGCCCGAAACTGCTCGATCGCCCCGGCCTGGCTGGTGCCGGCCTTGAGCAACTGCCCCTTCTCCAGCAGATCGACGATCGTGTCGAGCCGATCGCCCACCTGCTCCGCGCGGGCCTTGTCGAACACGCTGCGCAGCAACGCCGCCCGCGGCGGGTCGCTCGCGGCGAGCAGGTCGGCGAGCCGGAGGAACGACCGCTCGAGATCGCGATACTGCCGCAGCACCTCCTGCTCGCGATCGACCAGTCCGGGCTGCGCATCGCCGGGCGCTGCGGCCGCCATGCCCGCCACCGCGGCGAGCAGGCCGATCGCCGCCGCGCCGCCCATCCCCCCCTTCCTCCCGGCCACGATGCCGCGCATGGTCACTCCAGTGCCTCCCGGGCGCGTTGCTTCTGCCGCCGCAGCGTCTCGACGCGGATCTCCTCCTGCGTCCGCAGCACGCTGCGCAGCCTCTCGATCACCTCGTTGAACGACTCCGACTCCATCATCCGCGCCAGCACCCCCCGCATCCTTGCGAGCACCTCGTCGGCCCGCCGGCCGAGCGGCTCGACGGCCGCGGCCGGGGTGGCCCGGCAGGCGGCGGCCAGCCCGGGCAGGTCAGTGGTCGCAATCGCGGTGAGCGGTGCGGCGATCTGGGTGACGAGCCGCGTTTCGAGTTCGGCCGTGAGCAGGGCGTTGTTGGCGAACTCCAGGCGGATGTCGCGGAACGCCGCGGCGATTTCCGCCGTCTCGCCGGCCGCCCGGGCGACGGCCTCGCCGAAGCGGCCGCCGGCATCGGCAGTGTCGTCGCGGGTCAGCCGCGCCCGGCCCTGCGCGAGATCCTCGATCGCGGCCTCGTAGCGGCGCCGCAGCACGATCTCCCGGGCCTCGAGCATCGCCTGCAGGGCTTCGGGCGTGACCACGTCGAGCGTCCAGGTGTCGCTCGTGCCGATCTGCGGCCCGCCGTCGAGCGTGCAGGCGTCGCTGGCGGCGACCGTCACCTCCAGCCGCATGCCCGGCACGAGTCCCAACGGCTCCACGTCCACCGGCGGATCGTCCGCGGAGAACTCCACGAGCGGCGGGCCGCCCCGGACCGTGGCGATCGCCACGGTCCGGCCCGTGGGCTCCGGGCCGGCCGGAGCGGCGGCCGGCGGCTGCACGGCCAGCCGCACCTCGGCGGCCGCCACCGCATGATCGTCGCTGATCGTCCCCTCCAGCGGCAGCCGGGCGCGGGGCGTGACCGCCGTGGAGATGCCGCGCAACCGGGCGGCCACCCGCGGCTGCTCGTCGGGCACCGCCAGGAGCGTGAACGTGATCGGCTCCCGGTTCGTGAGGCCATCGGTGTCGACGAGTTCGAGCGTCACGACGAGGTCGCGATCGAGGATGTCGACCAGGCCCGCGACGAGGGTTCCCGACGGGCCGGCGGGCCCCTCCCCCACGAGCACGGTATCCGCGCCCGGCACCGTGCCGACGGGCCGCACCGTGATCCGCCCCGCGGCCAGCGGCTTCGTCGCCCGGCAGTCGATGGCCACCCGCGAGCCGCGCGGCAGGCTCACCAGCCGCGACACCGGCGGCGTGCGGGTCGGCCCACCCAGGTACTCCGGCGGCACGCCGCGAATCTCGATCGCCTCCGCCGCCGGCGGCGGGACGACCAGGAGCCGGAGGTTGCGCAGCCGCGCATCGCCGCCGCGGATCTCCAGCCGCAGATCCTCGCCCACGGCTTCGATCACGTGGCCGAACGTCTGGCTCTGTCCGTCGACGCCGCCACGGGTTCCCATCCGCGCCGTCTTCCAGCCGGTCGGGCCCCGCATTCGCAGATCGACCGCTGCGGGGGGCCCGCCCGCACCGCGGGCCCGGACAATGAGATCGACGTCGGCGCCGCGGGCCACCTTGCGAACGCCGTCCACGAAGCCTTCCACCTCCAAGGCCGTGCGCCGCGGCCACGGCTCGTCGCGCAGCAGCAGCGCCCTCCGCACCCACACGCCGGCGACCGCCGGCCGCACCGCCACGAAGCCGGCGATCGTCGCGACCGCCGCGACCGCCGCGACCGCCAGCAACGAGAGGCTGCGGTGGCGGAAGATCCGCCGCCGATCAACGCGGCCGACCAGCGCCTCGGCCGCGGCGGTCGTCCGGGCCAGGAGCGTCGGATCGACATCCTCACGCCGTTTCCCCGCCAGACTGATCGCGGTCGACAGGCCGTCGCGAAACTCCGGATGGCTGCGCTCGACGATCACCGCCAGGGCGTCATCACGCAGGGGCACCGCGAGCCGCACGACGAGCCGGCCCACGAGCACCCACAGGAGGCAGGCCGCCGTCGCCACGAGCAGCGCCCCCCGGACCCACGGCGGCGGCTCCACGCACCAGTCGAAGGCGAGCGACGCCCAGAATCCGCCACCGGCCAGGAGCGCGAGCCAGGCGAGCGACTCGATCCAGATCCACCTCCGGGCGCGCCGGCGGACGTCGGCAAGCAGGTGCCGCAGCGGCCCGCTCGCGGGCGTCACGGTCGCGGCGGGGATGGTGGCGGAGGACATGGCGGTTGGTGCGCGAGCCGCTGGCGGCCCGGTCAGGCGAGTTTCACGCAGCGACGGATGATCCACTCGATGCACAGGCAGCCGACGCCGAGGCCGAGCAGGGCGGTGTTCAGCCGCCGCTTGAAGTCGGCGTCGTCCGCGCCGGCCTCGTACTCGCGGCGCGAGCGGTCGGGGATCGTGGCCACGAGCCGCGCGGCGTCGGCCGCCGTCCACTCCGACCCGGGTGTCGCCAGCGTGCCGCCGGTGGCGGCGGCCACCTGCTCGAGAAGGCCGCGATCGAGGCTCGGCTTCGCCAGCTCGCGGTCGGGCAGCTGCACCTGGATGCGTTTGGAGAGTTTCTCGTCCCCTGCAGCCTCGACCTCGATCTGCCAGCCTCCCTCCCGGGACGCGACAAACCCGCCCTGCAGGGAGCCGGGCCGCCCCGGCTCCGCGGCGAGCGTCACCGGCACCGCGCCGCCGTCCGGCCCCACCACCCGACAGTCGACGCCGGTGGAGGATGCGGCGTCGGGCAGCACGACCCGCACGGTCACGTTCGCGCCGACCGGAAATCGGTCCCGATCCACCAGCAGCCGGACGCGGCGGCCGCCGCGCAGCAGCCGCCCCTGCGACACATGCCGCACGAGTTGCGCGGCGAGCCGGTCGTACACTGCATCGTCGAGAGCCCGCAGCCGCCACAGTTCGCCACTGCCGGCATACAGCACGCTGCCCGAACCGTAGAACTGCCCGGCGAGATAGACCGGCTGCTGCCCGGTGCCGCGGCCGGCCGCCGCGTGCGCGTAGACGGTGGCGCCGGGCTTCGCGCCGCCGGTCTCGTGGCATGCATACACCCCCGGAAACTCGGCCCACACCGTCTGGTTGGCGACGCGGCTGGCCGCCAGCCAGAGGAACTCGGCATCACGACCTTCGGGAGTGAACAGCAAGGGCATGGCCGCGGCGGACGTGGGCCCACTCGCACCGAGGCGGGGGCCGCGGCGCAGCTCCACCGGATAGAGGCCGCGGATCGCCGCCGTGTGGGGCGCCGCCGGCCAGGCATCGGTGAACAGACCGCCCGCGAACAGGAGCAGGCCGCCCGATTCACGGGCCACCCAGCGGTCGAGGCGGGCCACGGCCGGTGGATCGAGCAGCCGCCAGTCGTAGTCGAAGGCCACGATCGCATCGTACGCGGCGAGGGCTTCGTCGCTCGCTGGAAAGGCGTCGAGGATGCGTCGCGCGTCCTGCGAGATGCCGGCGACCGCGGTGCCAAGGAGCACGTCCACGGCGAAGCTCTTGTCGCGCTGGAGGATGTTCCGCATGAACTGATACTCGCGGCTCGGGCCGCTGGCCATGAGCAGCACCTGCGTCACGCGATCCACGACCTCGATCTCGACTTCCTGGGCGTCGTCGGTCGGCGTTCGGTCCGCGGGCGGAGCGGCGACCCGCACCACGAGCGACTGCCGGCCGGCCGCCGCCAGCCCCGGCACGTCGAACCGCACGGCGACGAGCTCGCCGTCGGCGCCGAGCACGACGTCGGTCGCATCGACGGCCCGCCGCGCAGTGCCGCCGGCGCCGTCCGCCGCCGGCCCGGCGGCGAGTTCGACCCGCGCGGTCTGGCCCGCCAACCCTTGGGCCTGCAGGTAGGCGGTCACCGCGAACCGATCTCCGGGGAAGACCCGCGCCGGCGCGATGAGATCGGCCACGCGGACGTTGGCAGGCAGCCGCTCCGACCCGAGGCCCAACGCGTGGACGGCCACGCCCGCATCCGCGAGTCCGGCGGCCGCGGCGACCGGATCCACGCCCGCGTTGTTGCCGCCGTCGGTGAGCACGACCACCCCCGCCAGCACGCCCGCCGGTTCCTGATCGACGACCCGAGCCAAAGCCTCGCCCAGCCGCGTCTCGGAGCCGCGCGGCGTGAGCTGGGCCGCCCACGCCGGCTCGGAGTCCGCCGGACTGTCACGGGGGCCGCTTCCCGCCGCCGCCAGCGGCAGGGTCACCAGCCGCTCCGCGTCGGCGTCGAAACGCCACAGCGACACCTCGTGCCGGGCGGCGAGCGCGTCGAGCAGGCCCCCCGCGGCGAGCAGGTCCTGGCCGCGGTCGGCCCGGCTCACGGCCGCCGGCCCTGCGGCCGCGGCGGCCAGCGTCATGCTGGCGCTGGTATCGACCAGCACGGCCACCCGCGACGGCGACACGATCTCGTGCTCGGCGGTCCGCTCGAAGTCGAGCACCGCGACGGCCACGGCCCCGAGCGCGGCGAGCCGCAGCGCCGCGAGCAGCCAGCGGACGGCCGCCGGCAGTTCGGCGGCATCGCGGCGCACCATCCACACGGCGAACGCCCCCCCGAGGCTGGCCACCGTCACCGCGACGGGCATCTCCCACCAGTCGGAAAAGCCTTCCACCAGGCGGCTCGATACCGCATGCCGGATGCTCTCGGCGGCGGCGAACAGGCACGGCGGTGGCGAGGCGTGGGGCATGGGGCTTCAGGCGGCGCGGCGCCGCGGGTGGTAACTCGCGGCGTAGGACAGCAGCTGCTCGGCGACGAGCGCCACGAGGAGCCCGTAGAGCAGCGGCTTGACGAGCGGCTCGCCCGCCGTCGATACGGTGGCCGGCTGCAGGGCGTCGGCGGCATCGTAGCGAAACGGAATGCCGGCCAGGGCGGCATCGAGCCGCGGGCGGCCGATCCGCTCCAGCCGCCCCTCCTCCGGATCCACGTTCACCGCGAGCATCCGCTCCCGTTCAGTGCCGTCCAGTCGGCGCCAGCGGGCGGAATAGGCGCCGGCCGTCGCCGTCGCCGGCAGCCGGGCGGCGAATCCATCCGCGGTGGCGGCCGCCGCCTGGCGGACGATCGTCCCGGTGGGCGGCACCACGAAATCGACCTCCGGCTCGTCGGCGTTGCGATCCAGTTCGACCACCAGCGGATCGCCGACGGTCGGCGCCACGCCGCGATGCCGGCCGCGGGCGACGTGCCCCTCAAGTTCCAAGAGCACGACGACCCAGCTCGGATTGCCACGGGCCCAGTTGTTCCACGTCGGCGCCGCCGTCGTCAGCACGGCGACGACCATGCCCGCGCCGTACGGCCGCTCGACCACCAGCGGCACTCCCGTCCGCAGCGACAGCAGCCGGCGCACGCCCGCGCCGGCATCGCCCCCGCGGGCCACCGCCATGAACCGGCCGACCCGCACCGCGTCGAGGAACGGGTTCCGCTGGCCCGCGAGGACGGCGACCACAGGATGCTGCTCCACGACCAGGTCGGGCGCAGGATTGACGGCGGTGTCGGGCAGCAGGTCCACCGGCCCGGCGAGCGGCACCGGGAACAGCCCGTCGCCGCCGCGCTGCAACGTGCGGTTGATCGTTTCGGCATCGCTCCGCGGACCGAGGAAGAACACGACGCCTCCGCCGGCCCGCGCGTAGGTCTCGAGGGCCGTGATCTCCGGCGCGTCGAGCCGGTTCACGTCGAGCAGCCAGACGGCGTCGAAGGCGGCGAGGTCGAGCGTGGCGAGGGCCCGCGGCGGCTCGACCCGGGGCCGCAGGCCGGTCGGCGCCCCCGACCCCGGCGCCAGGGCGGCGGCCACGTAGAAGGCGTCGCCGGCCCGGTCGGCGGGCGCCGGGGCACCGTCGATGACGAGCACGTCGATGCGTTCGGCGACGTCGATCGCGGCCGTCCGCAGATTGTCGGCCGCCACCGCATCGCCGGGGAGCCGCGCGTCCACCGCGTGGCTCCCGGCGCGGGTGAACCGCGTCTCGAACCGCCGGGTCACGGCCGACTGCGGCGGAATCTCGGCCAACCGCAGCCCCGGCCGCGCCGCGCCGTCCTCACGGAGCTCGACCTGCACGTCGTGGGCCGGCTCGTCGCCGACGTTGCGGACGGTCACGTCCCAGGGCAGCAGCACGCCCGCCGCCGCCGCGCCGGCGGCCGGTGCGAGCCGCTCCACGATCAGGTTCGGAGCCGGATCCGCGGCGCAGTCCACCAGCCGCAGGGCGGCGCCGGCGGCGGCGAGCCGGCGCAGGCTGGCGACGGTCTCCTCGGCGGCCAGCCAGTCGCGGGCGCGAAAGTCGCTCACCAGCCACACCACCGTGGCCGGGCCCGATTCCGCCGCCAGGATGTCGGCCGTCGTCGCCAGGGCCTGGCGTGGCCCGACGCTCCGCGCCGCAGCCGCCAGCCGCGCCACCTCCTCCCGCGCCGCCCCCACCGTCCCCGGCGTCGCGGCCTGCCTGGGAATCCCGAACGCCCCCGTCGTGCCGGAGGCCAGCGCCGAGAACGTGCCGACCATGAACTCCTGCTCGCCGCCGGTCGCCGCCAGTTCCGCCAGCACCCGATCGGCGACGCTCCGCGCCCGGTCGAAGGCGGCGGCTGCGCCGAGCCGTCCCGCCGCCGACACATCGGTCATGGAATAGCTGTCGTCCACGAGGAGCACATGCAGCGTCCGGCCGCCGCCGAGCAGCGTGCCCAGGGCGTGCTTCCAGCGGGGCTGGGCGAGGGCGAGCACGATCGCGGCGATCACGGCCGTCCGCAGGAGCAGGAGGAGGATCTCCTTGAGCAGGACCCGCGTCCGATACTTCCGCTGGCTGGCGAGCAGGAACTCGAGCGCCGCGAACTTCACCCGGCGGTGGCGGAGGAGGTTGATGAGGTGAATGACGACGGGCGCGGCCGCGAACGGCAGTCCCCACCAGAGCAGCGGCTGAAAATCGAACGTCGGCATCGCAACCATCGCCTCGCGGCGCCCTCGGCTACACCGCCATGCTCGCCCGCCGCGCGAGCAGCTTGACGAGCGCGGCATCGACCGGCTCGCCGGTGCGAATCAGCGCGTAGTCGCACCGCTCGGTGGCGGCTCGCCGGCGGGCGGCGGCGAGAAACGCATCCACTTCCGCCAGGTAGCCGGCCCGCAGGGCCCGCGGGTTGCAGGCGACGTGGTCGGGCAGCTCGAGCCCCTCGAAGCGGGTCGGGCCCGCGAAGGGAAAGTCGAGCTCGTCGTCATCCATGACGTGCAGCAGCATCAGGTCGTGCCCGCGCTTGCGCAGCAGCCGGAGACCCTGGAACACGCCGTCACGATCCCCAAGCAGATCGGTGACGATCGCCACCAGCCCCCGCGGCGGCAGCGTCTCGGCGACCTGCCGCAGGACCGGCGCGAAGGCCGTGGGCCGGCCGGCCCGCGGCCGCTCCAGCACCTCGACGATGCTCGCCAGGTGCGACCGCGCCGTCCGCGCCGGCACGGCCCCGCGCACCTGGTCGTCGAAGACGGCGCAGCCCACGGCGTCGCCGTGCGACAGCGCCAGCCAGGCGAGGCTCGCCGCCAGGGTGGCGGCGCAGTCGAACTTCGTGAGCCGGGCGGCGGCGGGCTGGTCCGGCACGTAGTCCATGCTCGCTGAGCAGTCCACGAGGAGCGTGAGGCGGAGGTTCGTCTCCTCCTCGAACTCCTTCACCGTGAGCCGGTCCTGTCGGCCCCACACCTTCCAGTCCACGCGGCGCAGGTCGTCGCCGCGGGCGTACTCCCGGTGCTGGAGGAACTCCACGCTCTGCCCCTTGAACGGGCTCTTGTGCAGCCCGGCGAGCACCCCCTCCACGACCGCCCGGGCGCGCAGTTCGAGCCGGGCGATGCGGGCGATCGCGTCAGGACGCAAATATCGTCTGGAACCGCGGGTCACGCGTCAGCTCGTCCTCTCTGGCCGGGGTGCTCTCGATGATCCGCTGGATGATCGTGTCGGGCGTGACGCCCGCGCTCTCCGCGGCGAAGCCGACCACGATCCGGTGCCGCAGCACCGGTGCGGCCAGCGCCTGGATGTCGTCCACGGCGACGTGGCTCCGGCCCTGGAGCAGGGCCCGGGCCTTCGCCCCGAGGACGAGGAACTGCACGGCCCGCGGCCCGGCGCCCCAGGTGAGCTGGTCCGACACGAACTCGGGCACGCCCCGCTCCCCGGCCCGGGTCTGCCGCACGAGGGCCAGCGCGTAGCGGACGAGATGGTCGCTGACGGGCACCTCGCGGACGCTGCGCTGCAACGCCAGGATGTCGGCGGCGGCGAGCACCGGCTCGGCGTCGGCGGAGGGCAGTCCCGTGGTCCGCCGCGCGATCTCGAACTCCTCTTCGAACGTCGGATAGCGGACGAACACCTTGAACATGAAGCGATCCTGCTGCGCCTCCGGCAGCGGGTAGGTGCCTTCCTGCTCGATGGGATTCTGCGTGGCCAGCACGAAGAACGGGTCGGCGAGCCGGTGCCGCACACGGCCCACGCTCACCTGCCGCTCCTGCATCGCCTCCAGCAGCGCCGCCTGGGTCTTGGGGGGCGTGCGGTTGATCTCGTCGGCGAGCACGACGTTGGCGAACAGCGGTCCCTCCAGGAACCGCACCTGCCGCCCGCCCGTCGCCTTGTCCTCCTCGAGGACGTCGGTGCCGGTGATGTCCGCGGGCATCAGGTCGGGCGTGAACTGGATGCGGCTGAACGACAGGTCGAGGCTGCGGGCGAGCGTGCTGATGAGGAGCGTCTTGGCGAGCCCGGGCACGCCCTCCAGCAGGCAGTGCCCCCGGCTGAACAGGCTGATCAGCAGCTCTTCGATCACCGCTCCCTGCCCGACGATCACCCGCGAGAGCTGCTCGAGAATGCGGTCGCGGGCGGCGGGCAGGCGTTCGACGGCCGGGAGGGAGGAATGCGTCATGCGGGGCTCCGGAGACGGTTGTTCGGGGGGGCACCGAGGGATCTGCCCCGGGAGGACATCGTCGCATCAACGCTGGTAGATCGGAAGCGCGGCCTTGTCGAGCTGGAGAATCGTGAGGTTCGTGGCCGTCGTGTAGACGGGGCCGATGTAGCCCTGCGGCCAGCACACTCCCCCGCGGTCCGCCTGGGCTTCGGCCAGGAGCCGTTTCTCCATCTGACTGCGATACGCCTCCCACTTCCTCCCGCCAGCGCGATACATGACCTGGGCGTAATAGAAGTGGGCATAGTGCCAGTGGCCAAAACTGTTGTTGGCGATGTTCCCCAGGTGCTGGTCGGCGTACGCGAGCATCCGCGGGACGTGCGTGTCGTCCTCCTCGCCCGCGTTGAACAGGCAGGCGATCGCGGCCGCCGAGATCGCCGGCCGCCCGCCGCCCCCCTTGGAGCTGTACTGCACGCCGCCATCGGGCAGCGTGCAGGCGTGGATGTAGGCGATCGCCTTGGCGATGATCTCCCGCGGCACGGGAATCCCGGCGTTGCGGCAGCCGCGCAGCCCCTGCACCTGCGTGATCGTCGTCGAACCTTCGTCGAAATCGTGGCCGTCCTTGGCGCTCACGTATCCCCAGCCCCCGTCCTTCGTCTGCGCCCGCCCGGAGAACTCCACCGCCTTGGTCAGCACCTGCACCAATTCCTCGCGGCGCCGCTCGTCCTCCTCCTCCCCCAGCACCTGCGAGAGGAAGAGCATCGCGAAGCCATGGCCGTAGGTGTAGCGGTCGTCGTTCTTCGGGTCGCCGATCAGGCCGTTGGGCCGGGCCCGGGCCACGAGGTAGTCCACCGCGTTCCGCACCGGCTCGGCATACCGACCCTGGGTCGTCGTCGAGCCCTCCATGAGCAGGGCGGTGCCCGCCAGGGCCGTCATCGCCGTGGGATAGCGGCCCTCGTTGGCCGCCCAGTTCCCGCGCCGCGACTGCCTGCCCGCCAGCCAATCGAGCCCCTTGGTGACCGTCTGCTCGACCCGTGGCTCGGCTGCCGCGGCGGGCAGCCCCCCCGCGAGGGCCACGATGAGGGCCACGCACCACCGCCGGCGGGGGACGCGGTGGACCGGCGGACACGATGAGGAAGGCGGGCTGTGCACGGCGTCAGGATCCCCGCCCGGGCAGCCAGGGCTCGATCCAGCGGCCCCAGTCTTCGAACAAGCCGCGGGCCTTGACCGGCCGCCCGATGCCCTGATGCGGCGGTCGCGGCGGCAGCGGACCGCCGGTGAACTCCAGCATCACACGCTGCGGATCGCCCCCATGCTCGCGGACCGTGATCCGGTGCCGGTCGGGGTCGCCGACCACGTCGCAGCCAAAGAGGAGATGCGGCTGCGCGGGAATCCGATCGTCTTCGAGAACCGCATGGCCGGTCCGCTTGTCGAGGCAGAGGACGCTCAAGAACGTGTTCTCCCGGTCGTGATGCCGCTGGATCTGCCGGGCGAAGACGAGCACCGGCAGGCCGGCAGGCTGGCCCGCCAGGAGGCAATGCCGCGCCACCGTCGCCGGCGCGGCCCACAGCGCGGCGCCCGACCCGCCGTCGACCGCCCACACGCTGAAGTCCATCGGCTGGTGCGCGACGCCGGCGATCAGCGTCTGCTGGAGCGGCGCGATCGCGTGCCGATCGTTGTCGTCGGCGTCTTGCTCCGCGCGGCGGCCGACACACACCAGCAGCCGGTCCTCCCAGGGCCGCACCTCCAAGAGATCGATGCTCGGCGGCATGGCCGGGAGCTGCAAACGGCATGCGATTCGCCGCGCGGCGACGTCGATCACCGCCAGTCCGCCGCTCGGGTCGACGACTGCCACCAGCCCCGGCCCGAAGGAGCAGGCCCGCGCCGCGCCGGCGAACTCGCCGAGCACCGCGGTCGATCCGTCCACCACGTCGAGCACTTCCAGCCGCACCGTCTCGCTGACGCCCCCGGCAGCCGGATCGTCGCTCGCGGTGATGGCGAGCACGCGGCGGCCGTGCTCGAGCAGCCGCCGCCGTCTGTCGGGCAGATCGACGTGATGGAGGAGGCGGCCGTCGACGAGCGACAGCACGGGGGAACGGCGGCCGTCGACCGTGCCCAGACAAACCACATCGTCGTCGTTCAACAGATCCGTCGCGGCCGGCAGGCCGTGCCGCTCCCAGACCACGTCCCCGGTGGCCGGGTCGAGCACGGTGAGCGAACGCCCCGCGAACACCGGCAGGCCGCCGGTGACCGGGCGGCCCCAGACCGCCGCCGTCGGCGCCGCGGCGTCGGGCTCCAGGATCCGCATGCCCAGAGGCACGGCGGCGTTCCGTGGGATGGCGGGCCCCGGTCCCCGAAACCGCGCGGCCATGCGGCCGGCATCGGCCGTCGTCCACAGCCGGCGGTTGCCGCGTCCCGCCAGATCCAGCGCCGCGATGGAGCCGCCGGACCGCACGAAGACCACGCGGCCGAGCGCCGTCGCTCCGAGGCCCGCCTGATCGAAGATCGGGACCCCGAACATTCCGTTGTCGTTCACGGTCACCGGGGCGCCGAGCCGCCTGCCGAACCGATCGACGAACAGCAGCCGCCCCTGCTGGGCATCGCACGCCGCCGCGAGCCCGGGCACGAACGAGTCCGTCACCTCGTCGAGGCGGATCGGCACCAGCCGTGCTCGGGTTTCATCGGCCGCGGTTCGCTCCGCGGCCGAACGCCGCACGGCCACGCGGCCGAGCGGCCATGCGGCCGCCGCGGCGGTCGATCGGGCGTCGTCATCGGGCGCCAGACCGCGACGCAGGACGGCGATCGCATCGTGGGCGGCGGCCTGCTGCCGTTGATCACCCCACCGGGCGAGGTCCATGAGGAGGAAATCGCGTTGCACCGCGATCGTCCGCAATGCGTCGTCGTTTTCGACCGCCCCGTCGAGGGTCGCGGACAGCACGGCCACGAGCCGTTCGCGGGCCGCCATCCCGGCGGGCATCGGTCCGGCCACCGCGGCGAGCCGCTCCAGCGTTCGCTCGGCTGCCGTCGCGGCGGCCAGTTCGGCGGTCAACGCGGCGTCGATCGCGGCACGGAGCGGAGCGTCGGCCCGCCGCCACAAGCGTTCCAGCCTGCCCCGCAGCCACCGCGGCTGCGTCACGATGCACCGCGCGTCACCGCCATCGGCGGCGAGGTCTGGCGCGGCGTCACCGCCGCGCCGGAAAAGCTCCCGCCAGGCGGCCCAGGCTTCGGGGAGATCGCCGGCGTCGAGGCAGCCGTCGATCACCGCGCGGAGCGCGGCGTGCGCCGCGGGCGTCAGGCCTT
>Ga0315901_10002493_pt1 | contig 25253 bp, 19 predicted proteins | sample LakEriMetagenome_10_FD_203761 | JGI IMG/M metagenome (GOLD analysis project Ga0315901, IMG submission 203761) | Freshwater fungal communities from buoy surface, Lake Erie, Ohio, United States - Buoy 2 MA116 | ecosystem: Environmental > Aquatic > Freshwater > Lake | place: USA: Lake Erie, Ohio... | reverse complement strand
ATTTATCTCTCGTCAAACCCTTGGGCACTCATCAATCGGGGGATTTCTCGTGCTGCGCTTAGAGACTATGCAGGAGCAATAGATGACTTTGATAGGGCTATTGAATTGAATCCCTCTTTGAGTGTCGGTTATAGTAATAAGGGAAGCGCACTCATAGAAAGCAAACTTTTTCAGCAAGCTCTTGAATTCTTAGATAAAGCTATCACACTAGATGCGCTTAACGTCGATGCGGTGATTAGAAAGTCCTTCTGTCTTTCAAGACTCAACCGCCCTGCAGAGGCGCTGATTTGCGCAGAGCAATCGATTAAGTTGCAGCCTAACCTCCCCCAGGCTTGGTGCAGCCGGGCTGTTGCCTTGAATTACCTCAAACATTATGAAGGGGCGCTGGCTAGTTATAATAAGTCAATCGAACTCAAACCGGACTACGCTGAGGCTTGGAGTAACCGAGGCAATACACTGAGTAACCTAGGGCTGTACGATGAGGCACTAGCAAGTTTTGAAAAATCTATCGAACTCAAACCGGACTATGCTGAGGCGTGGTTTAATCGGGGTGTAGTTTTAGGTAACCTTCGACGCCATGAGGCTGCACTAGCAAACTATGAACGGGCGAGCGAGCTCGATTTTGATTACGCTGATGCAATTTATAATAAGAGTGTTATGCAGCTTACTTGCAAGATTTTCTCCGCAGGCTTCAAAAACTATCTCCATCGCTGGAAAACGGAGTCTTTTTCTAGAAAGTATATTGAAACCATACTTCCACCATGCGGGCCTAATTTTTATTCGCAAAAGGTATTATTGTGGGCTGAGCAGGGATTAGGAGATGAAATCTTCTATGCTGGCATGCTAAGAGAAGCGATAAATAAATTTTCGGAGATTGGCCTTATTGCCGATAAAAGACTTCATTCGCTTTTCAAGCGCTCTTTTCCTAGGGTGAAGCTATTCGATCGAGAGGTTACTCGAGCACCGACAATTGATATTGCGTTTGACTGTCATGCGCCTATCGGGAACTTGGGATACATATTGGATCTCAGCGTAGATAAAATCAGCGCTTTTCGCGCGCCATTTCTTGTTGCTAATTCCGTTAAATCCGATACATACAAGATGAGCGCGCCATTCACTAGAAGAAAAATAGTTTGTGGTATCTCATGGCAGAGTTCAAACAAAGAGTCCGGCAAACAAAAAAGTCTAGAATTGTTGCAATTAGAACCCATACTCAAGGACTCCCGTTTTGAATTCATAAACCTGCAATATGGAGAAGTTGACTGGCAGATTGAAAGTATTAAGCAGCAATTAGGTGTGAATATAAACTGCATAAAAAATCTTGACATCCGTAATCATATCGATGATTTCACTGCGCTTATTGATGCCTGCGATATTGTTATTACAACTAGCAATGTGACAGCCCACCTTGCGGGGGCTATTGGAAAAAAGGGGTGTGTGCTTGTACCATTTTCAAAAGGACGAATTTGGTATTGGCACTGTGATGATATTTTTAGCTATTGGTATCCAAGTTTAAAGGTTTTTTATCAACAAAACCCTGATAACTACTCTATTGTCATACAACAAGCCTATAGATGGCTTCAAGAGGTTTTTAATGAAAACGATTGATATTGTGGTTGGATTTGATCAGCGAGAGGCAGTTGCGTACCACGTTTTTTGTCAGAGTGTTCTTGAAAAAGCTAGCAGATCAGTACGTTTTCTTCCCTTGGTGTACCAGTCTCTCGTTGAATATGATGAGACCCATGCTGATGGAAGTAATTCATTTACCTATTCACGATTTCTTTGCCCATATTTAATGAACTTCACAGGGCGTGTCATATATGCCGACGGAGATATGATTTGTAATACTGATATTGCGGAGCTTTGGGATATGTATGACGGGGATAAGGCGGTTCAAGTTACTAAACATGATTATTTAACTAAGGCAAATAAAAAATACTTTGACAGTAAAAATGAAAACTATCCGAGAAAAAATTGGTCTAGTCTGATAATTTGGAACTGCGGACACCTAAAAAATAGGGTTTTAACTCCCAAGCTAGTGTCGGACAAGCCTGGATCTTTTCTGCACCGGTTTGCGTGGTTAGAAGATACTGAGATTGGAGAGCTTCCAAAGGAATGGAACTGGCTAGCAACAGAGTACGACGCAAACGAAAAAGCAAAACTCATTCACTACACTCTCGGCACTCCGTGCTTCAGGGAATATAGGAACTCCGATTTTTCGAGTGACTGGCACACCACATTCGAACGCACCATCCAGGGAATGAGTAAATTTTAAATATTGCAGCGTATCGTTCGCTTAACATAATTCGTTCGCACGAGGTTTCAGTTTCTATTGGTCAGACCGCCTTTACCGAACAAAATTAGTCTAACTAGCCTAGTTTATTGATTCATAGGATTATTTTCATGCGTGTATTTCGAGGAAATTAAGTTGGTCAGTTACTCGGAAAAGTTATTTAATGATTAGTGCCCAGAAGATTGATATTGATGCAGTGTTCTCTGAGGGCCTCAATTATCACATGAATGGTGAATTGAGGTTGGCGGAAGATAGGTACAGAGCAGTTTTACAAAGTTGCCCTGCGCATGCTGACTCGTTACATCATCTTGGGCTACTACATCTTCAGCGGGGTCGTATTCAAGAAGCGGTTTCCGTTATCAAAAAAAGTCTTGCATTGCGTCCGGACCAGCCCATTGCGTTATCAAATCTTGGGCATTGTTTTAGCTTGATGGGGGAGAATATTCAAGCAAGAGAATATTGTCTTGCTGCTATCGATATCGATGCGTCTAATGACGCGGCTTGGAACAATCTAGGAAATGCTCATAAAGCGCTTGGATTATATTCTGAAGCGAGAGACAGTTATGAGCAAGCGTTCAGACTCGAACCAACTAATCCGCGCTATATATACAATATCGCTATAACCTTCTTTGATGAAGGTAAGTATGAGATGGCTATTACCCTTCTCGAAAAATGCTTGGCGATTGACAACACAGTTCCTGAGGCTCACAGCAGCCTCTCTGCTTGCTACATAAAACTTCAAAAATTTAATTCAGCTCTTAAACATTCTGACCTCGCAATCAGTTTAAAACCCGACTCGGTCGGAGCAAGGTGCAACCGCGGTAACTCACTGCATGAATTAAAATTTTATTGGGAAGCGGTAGCAAGTTATGACCAGGCAATCGTACTTAATCCGAATTACGCCGAAGCTTGGTATAACCGTGGTAATTCACTGTACGAGTTAAAATCTTATCGAGAAGCGGTAGCAAGCTATGACAAGGCAATCGCACTTAATCCGGATTACGCTGAAGCCTGGTATGGTCGCGGCAATTCACTGTACGACACAGAGTCTTATGAATCGGCGCTCTCTAGCTATGATCAGGCAGTTGCACTTAAGCCGGATTGCGCTAAAGCCTGGCGAAATCGCGGTGTGCTCCTCAGTGAGCTTAAGCGCTATGAAGAAGCAATACTGAGCTATGAAAAAGCGTACACCCTTACGCCCGATGCAGACTATTTACTCGGTGAGTTAGTTTTAACTCAGATGAAAATTTGTAATTGGAGTAACCTAACAAAACTGTGCCAAGCCATCGAAACGAAACTGTATGACGGGAAGAGCTCGTGTACACCATTGGCGGCCATCGGTCTGTTTGATGATCCTAGACTCCAGAGGCAATGCGCAGAGATTTATTCAACGGGATCGATTAATGTTGTTGAAAACCCGTATAGGATCACCAAAAAGAGAGCGAGAGCGGAGAAAATAAAAATCGGTTACTTTTCGATGGACTTTCGTGAACACCCCGTTTCCCATCTTATTTTTGATCTTATTAAACTTCATGATCGCAGCAAGTTTCAGGTTTATGGTTTTTCCTACGGAATTAATACAAACGATCAGATACGCATACAGTTAGAAAAACGATTCGATAGTTTTTTTGAAGTAAGGGGCATGAGCGAAATTGAAATTGCGAAGTTATCTCGAGATAAAGGAATTGATATTGCGGTTGATCTTGGGGGGTATACCCTTGATTCAAGGCCAGGCATTTTTTCGCACCGAGCTGCGCCTATTCAGATCAATTACCTAGGCTTCCCGGGGACGCTGGGTGCGAAATGCTGGGATTATTTTATTGGAGATTCGGTAACTATTACGGAAGACAATCGTGAAAATTTTTCTGAAAAAATTATCTTTCTTCCGGATTCTTTCCAACCAAATCCTCTCCAAAGAGTCGTTAGAGTCTGCGGGCCGAAAAATCAAGCCTATCATTTACCTCGAGATAGATTTGTATTTTGTTGCTTTAATAATGCTTGGAAAATTACACCTCAGGTTCTCCTAAGTTGGACTCGCATATTAAGACAGGTTGATGAAAGTGTTCTGTGGCTGAGTCAAAGCTCCCCAACATCTGCAAAAAATATACTAACAGAATTCAAGCGCAATCAAATAGACCCATCACGTATTATTTTCGCAGACAGACTTCCCGATATGTCCGATCATCTCGCTCGTTATCATATGGCTGATTTGTTTGTAGACACTTTCCCCTATGGAGCGCACACTACCGCAAGTGATGCGTTGTGGGTTGGCTTACCCGTGCTTACACGTGTTGGACGATCTTTCGCAAGCCGAGTGGCAGCGAGTTTGCTCTGTTCAGTTAAGCTTCCGCAACTAATTACAAACACACCAGAAGAGTACGAAGCATTGGCGATTGAGCTGGCTACCGACCCGATGAAGCTCAAAGATATAAGAAAGAAGCTTGTTGGGGTGAGGTCTACGTGTGCTTTATTCAACACACATCGCTTTGCTCAAAATCTCGAATCTGCGTACCAAGCTGTTTACAGTCGTCACTGCACTGGGTTGACACCCGATAACATTTATATATCGAGTCGGCAGAGCTCTGGTATTTACACCGACTGTTAAAGTTATAAGTACTAAGCTTAAGAATGAATCAACAAACAAAAGGCTATGAAATCGTTAAAGATCAGAATTATCTATCGAGGAAAACTCAAGACGTAAAGCTTAAAACTGTTAGTGTTGCAACTCACATGTTAGGCTATTGTGATTAAAAAAAAATCCGAGAAACTCGCAGTGCGAAGCGAAAATCCTGCTGATTTAGACGAGCTTATTAGTCAAGGAGCTCGTCACGCTGAGTTGGGTAACCTTGACGGCATGATTGATATCTGTCGCCAAATATTAGTAAAGTATCCGAAAAGGCACGAATATCGACAAATTCTAGTGCATACCTTGTTTGCGAAGGAGCAATTTGAGCTGGCGTTAGAAGAGTTAAGCTGTCTGAAGAAAGAAAACTTTCAGCTTGAATGGACAAATACTTTTGCGGGTCTCTGCAATGCCAAGTTGGGGCGACATGAGAACGCGTTAATGTTTTTTAATGAAAGCTTGCAAGTTAAGGAGACATTTGAAGGCTTTTTAAATCGCGGTAATGTTTTAAAAGAGTTAGGCCGATTGCAAGATGCTGCTCAAGACTATCAATCGGCTCTAAAAGTTAATCAAGTAATGCCTGAGGTTTGGAATAATTTAGGCGTAGTGCTTATGGAGCAATCAAAATTTGCTGACGCGATCAGCAATTTTGACCGAGCATTAAAGCTGAGTCCTAAATACTTAGATGCATCTTTAAATAAAGGAAATGCACTAATAGGTTTGAAGATTTATAACGCTGCATTTAAGATATTTAAACAACTAAGTATTACAAGTAAACACGTTCCACGAGTCTGGCTAAACTTTAGTTTCTACTTTCGAGAGTTAAGTGACTTGAATGCTGCGCTTGATTGCCTCGATCGTGCTTTAGCACTGGATCCCAACTATTCAAAAGGGTGGTTTAACAAGGGTGCAATTTTGGAGCGCTCTGGTCATTCCACCGAGGCGGAAAAATGCTACGCACGCGCCGTAGAGCTTGACCCTGACTATGCGTTTATCGATGGAGAAGTTCTCCACTCGAGAATGGTGAACTGTAATTGGTATAACTTCGACAAGAATTTATGTAATATTCGAAGGAAAATTAGCGAAGATAAAGAGGTGTCTAATCCTTTTCCCATGCTTGCGTGTATCGAAGATCCCGCTATGCAACTTCTGGTTGCAAAGAAGTGGGTAGCAAGGAAATATTCGTCGATTAGGTCAATAACCTCCAGAGCAAGAAAGACCCCTAAAGGTCGGCTTAAAGTGGGGTACTTTTCAGCTGATTTTCATAATCACGCAACTGCGTTTCTCATCAACGAATTAATTTTGAGTCACGATAAATCTAAGTTCGAAATTTACGCGTTTTCTTATGGTCCCTCGTTAAATGACGAGATGCAAATCCGTCTCAAGGGCGCTTTCGAACACTTTATTGACGTACGATTTTTAGGTGACGATCAAGTTGCGGATCTTTGCGCTAATTTGGGCTTGAATGTAGCGATCGACCTTAAAGGTTTTACGCAAGACGCGAGGCCGACGATGTTCTCAAGAAATCTTGCGGATCTTCACATAAATTTTCTGGGTTATCCAGGTACGTTAGGGTCGTTAAATTACGACTATATAGTAGCGGATGAAATAGTCATCCCCAAGAATATGCAGCACTGTTATCTAGAAAAAATTATTTATATGCCTGTCAGTTATCAGTGTAATGATAGCCAGCGGCTTTTCCCTGGTGTTTTACACTGCCGGGAAGAGTACGGTTTGAAGGATAAAGATTTTGTTATTTGTTGTTTTAATAATAGCTACAAGATTACCCCAGCTATTTTTGATACCTGGTTAAGTATCTTAGAAACGCGACAACGAGCTGTTCTCTGGCTCCTTAGCGATAACGAAGAAGTCAAACGAAACCTTTTGATGAGGGCGAAATCTGTGGGAGTTGATGTCCTTAGAATCGTTTTCACAGGGCGTATGTCACTTGCAGGGCACTTGGCACGTTACAGGCTAGCAGATCTGTTTGTGGACACTTTCCCTTATGGGGCTCATACAACCGCTAGTGAAGCGCTTTGGATGGGCTTACCGCTGGTTACTCTGCGGGGCAACACGTTTGCAAGTGCGGTTGCGGCGAGTCTCTTAAAAGCTCTAGGTTTAGAGAGTTTGATCACGGATAATCACACCCAATATCAGGCGAGAATTTACACGCTTATTGATAACCCGAACGAGTTAACTAGTATTAAAGAGAAGTTGTCCAGTAATCGGCATTCGTCAGCTCTCTTTAGCGGAGTTCGTTTCGCTAGGGATTTTGAATCCGCACTCTCCACTGCCCACACTTGGTTTACGGATGGGCTCGATTCGCAGTCGTTTTACGTGCGACCTCCGGGCTAAAACCCCGTAAAAAACCCCCGACTCCTATCATGAGTCGGGGGTCTCATAACCACGTCCTAAACTACAAGGAAATCTCAGAACGAGTGACGTAGGCCAACCGCGATTGTTCGCGGATCATCACCGTCAGAGGTTGCACCAGCAAATGCGTGTGAATATCTCGCTGCAGCTTCGTTTGTGATTTTGCCGTAGATGGCGTAGGCGTTCGTTCGCTTACTAAAGTTATAAAGTGCGCCAATCATCATGTACTTACCGCTGTCGTTTGCGGCGGAACTGCCTTCATCGTAGGCGTGGTAACTACCGATCACGCTCAGAGCACCGGTTAACGGTACTTGAACTTGTAGCGCAGTGATTTTCTGCTCGTCACCGGTTGCATTGGTCGCGCTATCAAACTTCATGTAAGTTAATCCAACCCGTGCTGCTCCGAAGTCGTAGCCAGCCGCAATAGTCTGAGTCTTCATGTCACTGGTAGACCCTGCCGTGTTCGCCGTAACGTTGTCACGTGTTAACTGACCCGCACCAAGTGTTAGCGGCCCGTTCGCGTAGGCGACTCCAATACCATTCGTGGTCTGTATTGCTTCGGCCGAATCTGTCGCGCCGCTGGCTGATGCTGCGTTCTGGAAGCCTCTGAACGCCTGAACCCTGAAGCCGTTAATCGTGGGAGTCGTGTACGAGATCGCGTTATCAGTGTTGTCACCGAGCTGACGAAGTGTGACGCCGTTTCCGGTACCGATTAATGCGGCATTCCCGATCCAAGCGCCAGCACCCGCTGCGTTGCGAGCGAGAGCCGTGAACTTACCTAGGGTTACGTTACCGAACCCACCTTCCACCGACACAGCCACCTCCGTAAAGCGATCGCGCTGACCTTTTACATCGTTTGTTGCGGCGCCGTCATCCGTGAGAACTGAGCGACCAGAAATCACACCGGTTGAGGGTGTAAATTCTTGACGAATAACGAAAGATGCTTTCAGACCGCCACCAAGATCCTCGGTACCGCGAAAGCCGAGGGATGACGTGCTGAGGACGTTATTGACGGAACCAGTGTAGCTCGTCGATGCGGCGGCGCCGGACTCTAGCGAGCCAACCCCCGTGTCGATAACCCCAAAGACTGATACGTTTTGCGCGGCTGCTGGGCCCGCAATCGCTGCGGCAACGGCTGCTGCCAAAAGATGTTTTTTCATTAAGAGCTCTCCTGAAAAGATAAATCGAAAAATGCCATTTCGGCGCTTGACTATGCCCTATCTAAGGGGCACTCCCAAGTGTGGCAAGCGGGGGCCTTTTTCTCAAGGTTTAACCCCCATACGGGCCTCTCTTATCCAGGAATATCACTGGTTTTGTTGTTTCTAGGCAACTCTGAGACCAGAAATATTAGTAATTACTTACTTACGTATAAAAAGTGGCCAATTAAGGCGTGATAATTGGCCATGATCAAAACAACATTCAATAAAGCCGAGACCGCATCTGTCTTGGTCTCGACCTACAACCGGCCAAAGGCATTGAACTTGGTTTTGAGTGGGCTGGCAAGCCAATCTCTATCACCAGCCCAAGTTATCGTTGCTGACGATGGATCAACGAATGACACGAAGAGAATAATTGATTATTGGAAATCGCAGGGGCTCCCAGTGGAGCATTGTTGGCACAAAGATCTTGGTTACCGAAAAACCAAGATCATGAATGAAGGGCTCACAAGAGTTCGCGCTGAACTCTGTATATTCCTCGACGGCGACTGCATTCCGCTTTCAAATTTTGTTTTGCATCATTTGAGGATGGCAGAGCCTAAAAGTATTTCGGCGGGCCCACGGATCTTGGCCTCGGAGCGACTCACGCAACAACTTGAAATCGGTGGTGACATTGATGAGCTATCCCATTGGTCATTCTGGATCGCGAATAGGCTCAAGCGTGATGTCAATCGAATCAATCAAATGCTCTACATTCCAGATGGCCCGTGGCGGGGAATGCAGCCTCGCAATTGGAAACTTGTGAGAGGTTGTAATTTTTCGGCGCCTTTGGAGGATGTGCTTGCGGTCGACGGGTTTGAGGAGAGCCTAGAGGGCTGGGGGCCCGATGACTCCGATCTTGCGGTGCGGTTAATTAATCATGGGTTACGTGTAAAAAACCTTCGATTCGCTGCGCCGGTCCTCCATCTATGGCATCGGGAAGAGAGTCGCCAAAATCTCACGCGTAACCGAGAATTCCTTAAAGGCGCAATCAAAGAGAAAAGGGTGCGAGCGATCGCTGGGATTTCCTCAAAAATGCATCATCAAAATTGAACTCAATCCAACTCTTTTCCCGATTAATATCGTTTGCGACTCCTTACTGGCTGGGATTCTTACTAGCAGTGATCGCAATGGGCATTACCGCAGCAACTGAGACAGCTTTTCCGGCAATGATGAAGCCCCTGCTCGACAAGGGATTTCAGCCAGATTCAAATTTTCAAATCTGGTGGGCTCCGATCATTGTGATGTTAATTTTTCTTACACGTGGTTTAGCAAACTTTATCGCTGGCTACAGTATGCAGTGGGTCTCAAATAATATTTTGCGAGATCTTCGCCAAGCTATGTTTGACAAGTTAATAACTATGCCAAGTGCGTCTTTCGATACGCATTCAGCCGGACAGCTACTTTCAAGATTTATATCAGAAACTCAGTACGTGATGTTTGCGGCGACAAACGTCATCACGGTGCTAATTCGGGACTCTTTAGTGCTAATTGGATTGTTGGGATGGTTACTTTATCTCAACTGGAAGTTAACCCTAATCGTCATAATATTAGTTCCACCGCTCGCATTGATAACAATTAAGTTCTCGCGGCGTATGCGAATGATCAGTGAAGGGCATATGAGTGCAATCGGCGACATGACTTCGGCTATCGAGGAGGCAATTTCCGGGCACCGTGTAATTAAGATATTTGATGGTGCGGGAGGGGAGAAAGGTCGGTTTTCGAGAATCAATTCAGAGTATCGAGGGCAAGCAATGCGGCTAGCTATTGCACAGGCCCTTCAGTCCCCAATCAACCAGCTCGTCGCCGCTTTAGGCGTTGCGGGGGTATTGACTATCTGGCTGATACAAACACGTTCAGGTGCGGCCACGATTGGCGACTTCGTTTCGTTTATTACTGCAATGCTTATGATGTTTAGCCCTCTGAGACATTTGTCTGACATTAATGCTCAGCTGCAGCGAGGTCTAACTGCGGCAAGCGGGGTATTCCAGGTCTTGGATCAGGCGTCGGAACCTGATCACGGTAAAATCATATTTCCGAAAACTTTCTCAAGTATTCGGTATGCCAACGTGGAAGTTCAGTACCCCAGTCGCTCATCGCCCGCGCTCACCAACATCAACTTAACAATAACGGCGGGTAAGACGTATGCCTTTGTGGGTCCCTCCGGTAGCGGGAAATCATCTATTGTAAATTTACTGCCCCGATTTTACGAGATCAAATCTGGGGAAATTCTAGTCGATGGTGTCAATATCAATGAATTTACTTTAGCCTCTCTGCGCGGTCAGATAAGTCTCGTATCTCAAGATGTTGTTTTGTTTAACGACACAATCGGCACAAACATCGCTTATGGACGAAATGATGCTACAAACGCCGAAATCTGGGAGGCTCTAAAGATAGCCGACCTTGACGCATTTGTAACGTCGCTCCCTCAAGGCCTAGACACCATCGTTGGTGATCGGGGGGTTAGGGTTTCTGGAGGGCAGAGGCAGCGTATTGCCATCGCGCGAGCAGTGATCAAGAGCGCCCCTATACTTATATTCGATGAGGCTACTTCAGCCCTCGATAATAGCTCCGAGGCTGCCGTCCAGGCCGCAATAGACGCCTTGCGTATTGGGCGAACAACTCTAATCGTGGCGCATCGCTTAACAACAATCCGAACTGCTGACCAGATCGTTGTAGTTGAGGGAGGAGAGATAGTTCAAGTTGGTAATCACGATCGACTCATGCTGGAGTCGGGACTCTATTCGTCTCTTTATAACGAGATAAGTGCAAAAGAAAATTAGGCTACGCGCAAAATGGAACCGATCGTTCTTAAGCCCGGCGTTTGCGCCTACATCATCGCATTTAATGAGGTCGAGAAGATTGCAGCAGCAATCAAAAGCGTCCTGTGGGCCGACGAAGTACTCCTGGTTGACTCGTATAGCACTGACGGCACCACTGAGATAGCGGAAAGCCTTGGTGTCAGGGTCATCCATGTGCCCTTTAAAGGTTATGGAGATTTGCGCAACGAGGCGCTATCCCATATCCGCCACGAGTGGGTTTTTAGCTTAGATGCAGACGAACGATGCACTCAGGCCTTAGCTCAGGAGATCCGGTTAGTCGTTGACGGGGCAATCGCTGGGGATGTTTTTTTTGTCCCTCGGAAAAACTACTTCATGGGTCGATGGATTAAACACTCCGGTTGGTATCCAAATTACCGGCAACCGCAGCTATTTCGTTTAGGAAAAATGAAGTACGACTCCCTACCTGTGCATGAAGGATACGTTCTGCAAACAGAGGAGCCTTTAAATTATCTAAAAAATCACGTCTATCAATTCCCCTTCAAAGACGTTGGCGAGATTCTCAGAAAAGCAGACAAATACTCCTCTCTGGGAGCCAGGAAACTTGCATCCAAAAGACTCTCTGTTTCTATTGCGTTCGCCCACGGAATTTGGGCGTTTACAAAACACTATGTTTTCAAGCTTGGGCTGCTGGATGGCGCGCCAGGGTTTATTATCGCGATTGGCAACTTTGAGGGCACGTTTTATCGATACGTCAAGGCGCTTGAGAAGCGTAACGAGACAAGTAGATTGGGCTACACAAAAGAGGATTACACGGATTGATGCTGTCAAGAATAATCGTCGTATCAGATGGCGGATTAGCAAATCGAATTCGTCCAATTTTCTCGGCTATGGCTCTAGCGGAATTAGTTGGCTTAGCTTATAGCGACGTTTCGGTTTACTGGAAGCCTTCACCGGTTTGTGACGCCTCATTAACCGATGTGATCGACACCCCTTTAGAAGAGGTGGGAGAGGATTTTATTGGCGGTCTTGAGAAGGAATCTATATTGCTTTATCGAGAAGGGTCCTTAAAGAACGCAATTAATGATTTTAAAAGAAAAGATATTGCTCGCCTCGGAAATAAGTGCCGAAAGCAATCTATTGAAAGTATCTCTAGTGTTGAGGACTACACTCACGAGTTGATCAACTGTTGCCGAACTCTAGTTGTATTCGATAATCAACTCTTGGGCTCAAGTCCATCGCTCAAAAACTTATACATGAAAAAAATTCGAAGTCTTAAATTTACGAGAGAGATTGAAGACTTCGCTTCTTTCTTCTGTGCGCAAAATAAACTAAATAAAGGTAGCCTAGCGGTCCACGCCCGAGGCACGGATTTTCTAACCCCTTTTTCATACTACTCAAGAAAAATATGCCTTGAAGATTTATCGGCGCCTTGGTTCTTCGCTTCTGATTCGAGATCTTTTGATCATCTGGCAGCCAAAAAATTTAAGAATATGATCATACGGGAGAAAATAAGTGTTGATCACAGTGCGGGATTTCTCGGTTTTGGTGAGAGTCTTTTCAGGTCCCGTCAGTCGATAATCGATGCAGCAATAGATCTTAGGATACTGTCTTCTTTAAACTTAAAAATCTTTCACCCAAACTCTACATTCGGGCTCTTAGCTTCTGAGTGCGGCAGCGCCGGAATCCGTGAAGATTGCCGCGAGCTGCGGGTATAGACAGGGTTTTGAGTGAAAAAGTTCATAAATAAATGTTTAGCCCCCAGAGGCTATCGGCTATCAAAACTAACGCCGGAAAACCAGATTATTGAGTTAATCAAGTCTTTGCGGGCGAATCCATCAGTCATGAGCTTGAAGAGATTTGGCGGTGATACAGATGGGGGCTACTTGGTTCCTGATGATATCGCGGGTATTTCCGCAATTTTTTCTCCTGGGGTAGGACTTGTTTCTAGTTTTGAAGCAGATCTCATCGACGCAATTGGGACTCAGTGCCGAGTCTATATGGCGGATGCTAGCGTTGAGCCACCAAGAGATCTACCAAAAACATGGCATTTTTCCCGCAGCTATCTCGCCGCAATAGATAGATCCCCATATATCCGCTTAGAAACATGGGTCAAAGGGTGTGCCATGGAAGAGTCTTCTGATCTCCTACTCCAAATGGACATAGAGGGCGCTGAATACTTGGTGCTCGTAGATACGCCCATAGAGATTTTGCAGAAATTTAGAATTATTGTTATTGAGTTTCATCGCCTTGATTTGATTTTTTCATCAGAGATATTCGAACTATATTCACTTGTCTTTAGCAAATTATTATCCACCCATGCTGTTGTACATATTCACCCCAACAATAACGACGGACAGCTCTCAATGAAAGGAATGCAAATTCCTAGGACAATGGAATTTACATTCTTGCGAAAGGATCGATTTGTAGCCGTGGAGGGCGTACAGTCTTATCCACATTTTCTGGATCGTAAAAACAATCCAGATAAGCCAGATCTCGTTTTACCCGAAATCTGGACTTAGGTAACACCAAGTCGCCTACGGATTCGTCTTAACAAGGGATCCGCTCTCGGCGAGAACCCGCGCTTCTTCTTCGGCTCGAATGGATAGTCGTGCTCCCGCAAGAAATTAGCAATCGGTGCCTTGTATTCTCGGTTTTTAAGTTCGGGATCGAGATTAAGAAAAGCCTGAACAAGATCGCGATCAAGGAACGGATAGCGCCCCTCAATACCGTGATGTCCTAAAATAATTTCCTCCTTGAATAGATAGCTCCTTTGGGTGTCGCCGTAAAACTTCTTCCAAGGAAAAAAACCTTTCGACAGGTCAGCCGGAAAGAGCCCGCCAAATTCCGAATGGGGATATATCTTCCTGCCTAAGTCTCCGTAGTCTGAAATAATCTCGTCCGCGCCACAGCCTGAGATAGAAACCTTCATGCCGGCTCTTCGCGCTAGTTCACCAATTGCAAAAGCGCCTAATGCGCCCTGGTCCTCGCTTAGAGATAACCGTAAAGTCCCCGAATCAGCATGGGAATATACAAACGGCTCAACCTCGCTTGCAATCACTTGAGAGATTCTCCTGCTTGCGGCCTTCGTTAGTCCGGGAAGCTCCGTGTGCGAGAGGCAAAACTTCTGATTTTTCCTTACTCGTGCTGCTAAGATTGATTCGTTCTCTCCTGCTCGAATGGAAAACGTATGGTAGGGGAGCTCTAAAAGATTCAAAGCTTGAGTGATTGCGCCTGAATCATAACCGGAGGATAGGCAAACCAATGGAGCATGAGCCCCGTGAGTCGCGCGCCTTCTTACGGCTTCTACAAAACGTTCAGACCAATCCGAAAACGACTGAGAGAACTGAGAGGTAGAAAAATTGTAGATTGGAAATCTCTCGGTAATTGAAATAGAGCCTTCCTGGAATGAAATGCTGTAATGAGTATTGGGTTGCGCAGAGCAAACCATATTAAATCCCAGGGCGTCTAGGGCACTGCGATAGGTTGCAACGCCAAATTCTCCAGGATCATTAGTTCTGCCGATAAACAATGGCTTTGTTAAAAATGGATCAGTAAAAATATCCAACGTATTTCGAGTTCTATTGTAGATTGTGATATTGAATTCACCGTTTAACTCTTCGCCCAGTTTGTGATGGTATTTATGAAAGAGTGGCAGTATTGACATAGTGTCTGAACGGGCAGAGAAAAGCGAGCTATAGTTATAAATCTCGCCGTTAAACAAAAGTATGACGTCTTGATCATGTGGCTCAAAATATGGTTGCTCTACCCCATGACCGGAAATATCCAGCAGGTAATGTGCAAGAAACACAGAGGATCCAAACTCATCACTTAAACTTAGCTGTCTTCTAGCATCTGGGCCCCGTGACACTATAAATCTCTCGGCACTGCGCAGTGCCTGCTCAGTAATTACAGATTTGGTTTTAGAGAAAATAAAGCCGCACATAGGATGCCTTGTGGAATAAATAAGTTTGAAATGTAGGGTGAAGTCAAGGCAGAATCATAATTTATGAAGATCATAAAAATTCAGGTTATTTGCCCATCTGGGGCTGTCACCGGTGGGCCCGAGTCTTTGCACAATTTGGTAGCTCTTTGCCGCGCTATTGGCGAAGATGCAGAGATTGTTTATTATCCGTTTTCCAAAGTAAGTTGCACACCCAGAGAATATAGTCATTATGGGCTGAAAAGTGGTTCGATTTCTGACAAGCAGGGAACACTAGTCATCCTGCCTGAGATCCTATGCTTTGAGGCTAAACGATTTTCAGAATCAACTGTGGCGATTTGGTGGCTGTCTGTGGATAACTTCAGGGAAAAGAAGTACCACAACTGGAGAGATTCCTTTCGCTACGTAAAAAGATGCCTCGTCGGGCAGAGGCCTTGGCGGGGTGTTCGAGCACTGCGACAACATCTTCACTTCTCGAAATCTTATTACGACTTAACTTATCTAACAGAGCGAGAAGTGTCATCGTTTAAGTTAACGGGACCGGTGAGCACCTCTTATATCAACGAAATAAAACCGTCCGGTTATTTGGATCAACGAAAGAATCAAATCCTTTATAACCCGAGAAAAGGCGCGGGGACTGTTAGTCGGCTGATTGCTGCATGCCCAGAGCTCTCCTTCGTTCCGCTGCGTAGCCTTAATCAGAGTGAGCTCATATCACGGTATCGAGAGAGTAAACTCTATATCGATTTCGGTCACCATCCCGGCCGGGAACGAATGCCGAGAGAGGCGGCGGCATGCGGTTGTTGCGTGGTTACCGGTGTTCGTGGCTCTGCCGGTAACAATATTGATGTTCCAATAGCTAAAAAATTTAAAATAGACGATCGCGATGAGAATTTTATTGAGTTATTCCGTGCTATCGTGATTTATATTTTCAGTAACTTTGTTGAGGCCGCGAAAGAGTTCGACGACTATCGCAAAGAAATTGCGGCTGAGCCCACGCAGCAAGAAGTAGATATGAAAGAAATTCTGAAGGCCTTGCGATCTAAATAACGAAGGTTTTTCTAGAGACTTAACATTAGAGACACTCTAAACCATCCCTACAGTTGCCATTTTATATCTTCTCCCAATTGTTTTGTTCCGTGTAGCGAAATTCCAAGCTCGCTAGTTTCACGTTTTTCGTACGCTTTTCTTTGCCGCGTTCGCTTTAACTTTAGAAGTTTTCTTTCGAGCCAAGATTTCCCGAGTAGCTTGAAGTTATCTCGATCACCAAGCCCCTTTTTCTGGGAGATTCCCCGCTCTTTCTTCAGCTCGGACTGCGTCACTGAGCCATAGTGATGAATCCAGGATGCACCTGTAATTGCTGTTGGGATGTTCGTCGCCTCGAGTTCATTGAAAAATAAAGTATCTTCATAACCTAATAGTGACGGAACCGATCGGAAAAACCCGATCTTATTCCAAACCGAATTATGAATTAACATACAGACTGCATGCTTATTTCCCAGTCTAACCTTATGTCGTGCGGTGATTGAGTTGCTCTTTAACACGGCGTTTATCGAGTAGTCGTCAGAACCTTCAACCATTGCCGGGCTAACAAGCTTTAGCTGAAATTTATTTGCCGAATAAAATAAGCCATCCAACCAGCCTGGACCGACAATGACATCATTATTCATAACGACTGTCCACTCGGTCTGAAGTTTGAGTGCACCTTGATTCCATGCAACTCCGCAACCGAGGTTTTCTTTATTCTGGATGAGGTGTATTTTAGGATAGCTTGTAACAAGCTCTCGAGTATTGTCGGTCGAGCCGTTATCGACAACAACAACTCTACTGAGGTCAACATTAGTATTGACTAAACTTTCAATACATTTTTTCGTATAATTTGATTGATTCAAGCAAGCGAAGGTGATCGAGTAGTCATCAGGAACTGACATTGGCACTCCGGATTTCATTTAGCTCTCGGATGATTAAGCCGCAAAGGGGTAATACAATCCCTGCATATAGTGCGCTCAAATAGGTTAACCCAAGAATTCCCGCGCTCATACTTCCGGCAATACACCCTGATATAAAAATAAGTCCGACCTCTGCGGCGATTGATGGCTTAGCGCTTGGCGGCACGAGAAACACTCTTTTCACAAACAGCGCAAGTGGAATAAAGAAAACTGCAAAAGCAGCCAAACCACCGAATAAGCCAGATCTCAAGAGCCGCCCAAGAATCTCATTATGAGGCGTCTGTGCTAGACCCTGAATTGTTTCGGAATGCGCTTTACTGATCAAGAGAGTCGGGTCCGCAGCAAGCGCCTTGGCGAGGTCTCCATGCCCAACCCAAGGACTACTCTTAAAAAGCTCCCATGATGCTTCCATCATATTTAATCTGACACCAATGGAATAATTCGCGGCACTCGGATTTTTAAACCAAGAAATTAGTTCAGCGTGGATTGACAGAAACCTATTAATCGCTCGTGCATCAGAATATATCAGAGCAGTAACTACGATCGCTAAGCCCCCAAGGGTGAGGATTCCGCTGACTAGCTGCCTATCTTTCGCTAACAAGATAAGAAAAATTGGGGCAATTAGCGGAACGACGATCCAACCGCCCCGGGACTGGGTCTGTATAAGAATAAAAGCAGCTACCAGTAGAAATGGTATTCCGATTAAAGCACGAACAGATACAGTTATCGACATCCTCTTTGCGACAAGTAGCAAGAAAACCATAAGAAAGACGCCCGTCATAATTCCTAGGCTATTTGGGTCTGCTGGTTTTGTAGCCCAACGCCCCCCCCAAGCTGAGGAGGGACCGGGAATGAAATAAATGAGCGCAAGGATTAACGCGAAGCTGAGTCCCAAGATTGTGAAGGCAGGCCCTTCTCGAAATTGCCCTCTTCTTGCAAAGTAAAAGACTAGCGGAACACCGAGCAATAGCCTAAATGGTGCATCGAGATGGCTGGCTGTAAATTCTCCTCTCGCTAGCTGAGCAAAAACATCGGTAAAGACAAAGGCCGCAAAACTAATCGAGAGCGCGACTAACCATGAATTGGGTCGGTTTTTCTTATCAGATTTCTCAAGCAAAAGTAAAGCAGCAGAACAAAATACAGCCAAAGCAAAAAATACATTTGCCCAGTGCTTAATTGCAAGAGCACCGAATGGAAGCGCGAGTAGTGATAATCCCAGCAGCTTATGGAATGCGCGAAGCGTAGTTTCCTTTTGGAAATTCACGTACCGTCGGCCTTCGTCTTCGAAAAAACAAAGTAGCTGCAACCCAGGTAGTTAACTAGTAGCCCAGCCAACGCGCCCGACGCTGTTGCGAAAAAGATCACAATAATCGCGTTTTGGTTTATAGTCAGAACTGTGAAAAACGCCAATAAATTGACGAACATACCGCCAATAGCTGTCTGAAAGTATTTAAAGAGTTCCGACAGTGGCCGGTTTTTTCTTCCTGTAGTGAATGTTAGGTATCTATTAAGTATCCAAGTCACTAATACTGCAATCGGGAAGGCGATAAACTTAGCTGACATTGGTGAGGCTTGGGCATACAAGACAAGAGATAATATCGTGGAAGATTCGACGACAAACCCGAGAGTTCCGACCAATGCAAACAGTGCGAATCGGCGCAAATTCGGATTCAATGTTATTTTAGATTCCATATTAACTAGACAGGGCAAACAATATACATGCCAAGCGTAACACAAGCGCCAGATGTCTCTCTGTTGATCCCAGTATTTAACGAAGCTGAGGCATTACCTTTTCTCTTAAGAGAACTTAATCAAGTTTTGGGCCAGGTAAATTTGACTTTCGAGATTATTTTCATAAATGATGGCAGCACTGATCAGACTCTCGATTTACTAAAAAATATTAGCGACAAAGATAGGCGAATTGTAGTTGTCGACCTGAGCCGAAATTTCGGGAAAGAGGCTGCATTAACTGCAGGATTAGATATTTGCAGGGGGCGTGCGGCCATTCCGGTTGATGCGGATTTGCAAGATCCTCCGGACTTAATTCCTGAGTTAATTGCCCAGTGGGGAAAAGGCTACGATGTTGTTAATGCGGTTCGGCGCTCGCGGAGAGAGGATAGCCGGCTCAAAAGATACAGCGCACATGTATTTTATCGGGCACTTGGACGACTAAGCGCAATTAATCTACCGGCTGATACGGGAGATTTTAGGCTACTCTCACGCCCTGTAATTGATGCGCTAAAAGCAATGCCTGAACGTAGGCGTTTTATGAAAGGCATGTTTGCTTGGGTGGGCTTTAAAAGCACCGATGTTTTTTATGATCGCAAAGCTCGCGTTGCCGGAAAAACCACTTGGAACTATTTCAAGCTATTTAACTTAGCTATTGAGGGAATCACGTCGTTTAGTAGCGCACCTTTGAGGCTTGCGATGTATCTTGGGCTGGGAGTAGCTTGTTTGTCAATGACCTATGCTGCGGTCGTTATCTTTAAGACTTTGGTGTGGGGTGAGTCCGTAGCGGGATACCCATCACTAATGGTTGCCTTGCTATTTCTTGGCGCAATGCAACTTATTTGTATCGGGATTATTGGCGAGTATCTTGGTCGTGTCTATGAAGAGTCTAAAGGACGACCCATTTATCTTGTGAAGTCTATCTATCACTCTCAGCATGACTAATTCCAGACTGATCGCTCTAATCGTTGTTGGCTTTATTGCCATGTTGTTTTCAGTTCAGTATACCGGCGAAGAATCTGTTTATACAGTTACTTCTTACGAAATGTGGTTCCACGATCAATGGCTGGGCCCAACGTTGTATGGAGAGCCCTACCGTCGACCTCCACTCATCAATTGGTTGATTATCGGATTCGCTTCCACGATAGGATGGGAATACTCAATTGCGGCTGTTCGCCTTGTGTCTGCAATTTCAACATTTGCGTCTGCCGTGCTCATATTCTGGTTCTTAAGGCGGGGAAAAGCGAGTATCGATATCTCATTACTCGGGGCACTGATCTATCTCTCGATGTGGCAGATAATTGGTGGGTACGGCTGGAAAGGCTACAGCGACGCTCTATTTGGCGCTTGTACCTTTGCCGCGATGCTTTACGGCTATCTTTCAGTAAAAGAAACTAGCTATAGGTGGCTGATTGTAGCGATCGTATTTGCTTATCTTGGCTTTCTCACCAAAGCACTGACATCGTTCGTATTTCTTTTTTCAGCGCTGTTTATCACGGCATTGATCGATAAAAAACTCGCTTACTTAGGCAAGGTGCTATCACCGGTTTTTGTAGTCCTTTCAGGTTTACTGATTTGGTGTTGGTATGTGATTGCCCCTACCGGGGAGCAGATGGCCACAGGGATGTTCTCAGACATTGTCGACCGTTATCTTTCAATTGACTTCTCGGTATTCTTTTCGCATCTCCTTATTTTCCCTTTTGAAACCGTTCTTAATCTATTACCGGTCTCAGCTTTTCTCTTGTATTTGGGTTTTAAGAGAAAAATACCACTGACACCAAATTCTTTAGTCAAGACGTTGGGTTTGATAGCGCTTATTGGATTTTTACCGTACTGGATTGCACCGTCGAGTCACAGCCGCTATCTGATGCCGATCTATGGGATCGTTGCCATTTACTTTACTCTTTTAATTCAGGATGATTTTGATTTAATTCGTCGAGTAAGAAAATTTATAATTTGGATCGTATTATTTAAATTAGCGTTTGCATTTGTCTTATTCCCCGCATATACGAAAGCGTTCCGCCCACCGATAGATCAGTGGGCTCAAAATGTAAAGGAAATAGTTGCTGACAAGGCGCTTTATAGCGTAGATCAAACCTGGATAGGAATTTCCGTGGTCGACACTTTTAACCGCCTAATTTACCCCCGGCCTCCAGTCGTGAGAGCCTATGGTGATGTTGAATCTGGATATATTCTGTCCAATACGAACCGAGAGGACTTGGGCGTTTTAGTTAAGAGCTTTGATAACAAACTCTTTTTGTATTGTTTTGGTGTCGAGTGTGCAAAGTAGTCAGTTTACAGTGGTGCAAGTTGTACGTCGATTTGGCGAAGTGGGTGGAATGGAAAGCTATGTTTGGCAACTCAGTCATGCGCTAGTAAATCTGCGGATTCCGGTCATTGTCTTGTGCGAGGAAGCTCTTCAACCTCACAGTCCTGAAATTGAAGTCATTCGAGTTAAAAAAGCACGAAGCAGGCCTCGTTGGCTAGCACTTTATCGCTTTGGGTTTCGTGTCAAGAGGGTGTATTCAAATCTTCTGGTGGAAAGATCAGCACAAAAATTAATAGTGCACAGCCACGAGAGGTGTGATTTTCACCATCTAACAACCTTTCATGGACCTCCGTTCGCGCGAATTATTGAGCGGCCTTTTTGGAAGAAGCTATCGATTAGGGTTTTAGCGCATCTATGGCTGGAGCGCAGAGAGCTTCATGCGCCATCTGTTTTTTGTGTTGTACCCAATTCTGAACTTATTGCACAGTTGTTAAAAAAATACTATCCGTCTTGTGAAGCTCGATTACGTAAAGCGATTACGCCAGGGGTACAACAAGTCACACAACGCAGGCCACGTGAAATACCGTCAGATGGTGGGGTAATCGGTTTTTTTGGGAAAGAGTGGAAGCGCAAAGGTTTAGAGTTCTTTTTGCAAGTTGTCAAAGAACTCGTGAAGGTAAGGCCAAATGTCGAGGTGGTGATACTTGGACCTAAAGACTCTGAAATTAGACACCTAATTACGACTTGCCCCTTTAGGATAAGGGCACTTGGGTGGCAGCCAGCTCGTCTTCTTTATCCAGACATAGACCTCTTGATTCACCCTGCGAGTTCGGAACCCTACGGCATGGTGGTTGCTGAAGCGATGGCTGCGGGTGTTCCCGTCATAGTTTCTGATCAGTGCGGGGTTGCTTGTGATGTGGCCTCTAGGTTTGGAACTGTGTTGTCGCTTGAGAGCTCGCCTGAGTACTGGGCGGGTTTTGCGAATAACTGGCTGGGCTTTTCAAAACCTATTCCGACATTCAAACGAGACTGGCAAGAAGTTGCTCAGGATTACTTAAATATCTATGAGCAGTTAGGAAGATAGTTGAGTGTGGCGGATTTTTAAAGCATTCCTCAAAAACGCTACGATCACTCCTGCAATGCCGCCACCCAAAAATGCGAGGAGAGCAGCGAGGCGGGTCTTGGGATAAACAGGGCTCGTGCTGACCTGAATTGATTCGATTGCGGTTGTTTGATACAGCCTTTGCTCGGCGATACCTGATTCAATCATTGCTACCTTTTCTTTCAATACGGACTGCTGTTGAAATAATTGTTGCTGTGTCTGGGTGAGTAAAAGGGCGCTAATTGGGTCTGATTTTGCGGGGCTAAGCGCAATCACCTGGCGGTTAAGTTGGCTGATGGAGTCAGAGGTTGTTTTTAGCTGGTCTCGGACGTTCTGAAGCGCTAAGGCTAAGGTTTTATCCGACTCGTCGGCAATCTTTTTGTGATCCTCTTGTAGCAGCGCCAAGGTGTTGTTTAGCCCCTTACTTGCTTGTTCAACTGAAGTCGCGTTTGTCGTGAGCCTCACAAGTTTTGTATTTTTAACCGCAGTGGCCTTAACGGATAGGCTTGACCCGATCGCGCCTTCCAGCCGGGAGCCGAACCCTCCGCTATTTACGCGCTCGATCAAGTTCTGCTGGGGTTCAATATCGGCGCCAGAGCCAGAGCCAGAACCAGAGCCAGAACCAGAGCCAGAGCCAGAACCAGAACTCGATAACTTTCCTATTTGCAGGAGGACAGTTGCTTCATATTGTTTGGGTAATGTTGCGCAGATAGCCAATGCTACAAGCGGACTGACCACAGCGAGTCCTACAATCCATTGCCATTGTTCACGCAGAATCCGCAATAGATCAATAAGCGAGATTTCATCGTCAAAATTCTGCGAATTTAGGGGGATATTCTCTTGTTCTCTCATGGATTTACGGGGCGTCTTGTAGGCTCGATTGCTGATTATCTCATTTGCCAGGTTGGTTGGCCTCGCTCGAACTCTATAATTCGGCCATGCGTCAACGTCAAACCATCGGCTTAAATGTCCGAACCCAGGCCTTCGTTCTCTCCTTGCCCCGGCCGATAAAGCGTTTGTTGGCTTTTGGGCTTGATGCCACGCTCTGTGTGTTGGCAGTATGGTGCTCGCTTGCGCTTCGGCTTGAAACACTGAGTCCATTTACATTTTCTGGCCCGATTCCAGTTGCGGTATCGGTCGCATTAGCGCTACCTATCTTTATTGCTTTTGGTCTATATAAGGCGATATTTCGGTACTCTGGGCGAGAGGCCCTAGTGCATCTGGCTAGGGCAGTGGGCGTCTACGGAGTTTTGTACTTTCTGGTCTTTTCTGTAATTGGGGTTGCTGGGGTGCCCAGATCTTTGGGCTTAACCCAGCCCACGCTCCTGTTTTTCCTTATTGGATCCTCGCGCTGGTTGTTGGGCCGTTGGGTTGGCGCGTTAATTACGGGGGGTGACCGGGCCATCTGGCCCGGGGTATTGATTTATGGTGCTGGAAGCGCAGGGCAACAACTCGCGCATGCTGTTAATGCTGCAACACAGAGGCGCTTTATTGGGTTCCTTGATGATGACCCCGCGCTGTGGAATAACACTATCAACGGTTGGCGCGTGTATCCCCGCGAGGAACTTGATTTTTTAATTAAGTCGAGGGGTGCAAAAGAGCTGTGGCTCGCGATGCCTTCAATCTCGGTGCCACAGAGAAAGGCTTTAGTCGAATTTCTGAGGCTTCACCCAATCCGCGTACAGACGCTTCCGAATCTCTCGGATCTTGCCTCGGGCAGAGTGCGCGTGAAGGATATTCGTGAACTCGATATCGACGAATTACTGGGGAGGGAGCAGGTCACCCCCGATTTGCGGTTATTTGACGCGGACATCAAGGGCAAGACGGTTTTGGTTACTGGGGCGGGCGGCAGTATCGGAACCGAGTTGTGTCGTCAGATTCTTGCGGTTGGCCCCGATAAGCTGATCCTCTTAGATAATAGTGAATACTCACTATATAAAATAAATCAAGATTTAGGAAAACTAGTTCTCGCCAAAGCCGGCCAAATTACCGATACCGATACCGATACCGGTACTGATACCGATACCGACCTTGTTGTTCCAATTCTGGGCTCTGTTACAGACGATGCTCTGATTCGCCGTGTTTATAAAACGTGCCGCCCGGATACGGTCTTTCATGCTGCAGCGTATAAGCACGTTCCCCTGTTGGAGAGCAATCCCGTTCAGGGGATTAAAAATAATGTCTGGGGAACCCTGGTCTGCGCAAGGCATTCGCTAGAGTTTGGCGTGAGTAAGTTTGTTTTGGTGAGCACCGATAAGGCGGTGCGCCCAACCAATATCATGGGGGCAAGCAAAAGGCTCGCAGAGTTGGTCGTTCAGGCCTTTGCCGCCGACTCAAAAAGCTCGAGAACGATTTTTACGATGGTTCGCTTCGGTAATGTCATAGGCTCATCTGGCTCAGTGATACCCCTCTTTAGAACGCAGATTGCGGGGGGTGGCCCCGTTACGGTTACTCACCCCGAGGTGACACGCTATTTCATGTCAATCCGAGAAGCGGCGCAGTTGGTAATTCAGGCAGGAGCGATGGCTAAGGGGGGCGAGGTATTCTTACTCGATATGGGGAAACCCGTGAAAATTTCGGAGCTAGCCCGGGAGATTGTCGAGCTCTCGGGCTTTACGGTTCGGGATGAACAAAACCCACGGGGGGAGATTGAAGTTAAGTTCACGGGCCTGCGGGCAGGAGAAAAGCTTTACGAGGAACTTTTAATTGGTAAAAACTCAAAAGACACCCTTCATCCAAAAATTAAGAGGGCGGATGAGCCCTTCGTTTTGCTGGGTGAACTGCTTGATGAACTTCGGTTGCTGGAAACGGCTCTGGATGACCACAATGTCACTGTCATCCACTCTCGTCTAAAAACCTTAGTTACCGGTTACTCAAACGCAAACAATTTGTAACTTATCCCGTACAAGCTAAGGAGAAAGCTAGACCCCGATCCCTGATATATTCGTTCGAAATTAAACAAAAACGCTCGGGGTGGGTTCTCCATCGTCTAACCAG